>Ga0209365_1000082_pt1 | contig 16186 bp, 13 predicted proteins | sample WorMetimpBELIZE2_FD_187389 | JGI IMG/M metagenome (GOLD analysis project Ga0209365, IMG submission 187389) | Marine gutless worms symbiont microbial communities from Max Planck institute for Marine Microbiology, Germany - Olavius imperfectus... | ecosystem: Host-associated > Annelida > Digestive...
ATGTCTCACAGCTCGGGTTGGTTGTTATGAAGGTAAAAATCTATAATTTTTTTCATAATAATTAGTATAGTCTGCCAAAAATGTATTGAGAGATGGCAGGTAGCAACACAAAATGCAGTATTGGTCCCATCTTCCATTAACTGACAGAAGAAGTGAACAGTAGGAGTTGATTTGCAGAGAATGTTAACTACAGCAGTTGCCTGCATTAGTATTGGATGGAGTGCATGTGAGACAGGGATGACTGCTGTGACTGATATTCTCAAGTCTTTCTCACACTGATGCTGGTTCTTGTTCGACTTGTGCACATTGACTGGACTCTGAATGTCTCATTGTAACAATGTATTGTAAACCAACTTTGCAGTAAACAACAGATGACAATACATGTACGTGGATAATTTGTTGAAGGAATCACAGCACATGTGCATTAAATATACATACTGGCTGTATGCCAGTCATGAGTGTTGTGGCATTCAATGCTTTAAAGGCATCACTGGGCAGTACACCAGCAGTAACTTGTGCAGGATTTAGATGTCACTCCCTACTGTGTTGGCTCTCTTACACCAATAGTCCATAGCCATTTGCTTGTTGATACACTGCAACCTTGTTATAACGCTCCTCATTAGAGTGCTGATTCGGTTATAACACTCCCACACAATGGACCCCAAATTTTGGGCAATAAATATGCACTATAACTAAAATAAAACTGTGCCTGTGATCATTGTGTAGTGTTCATCAAATGACCGTGGCTGTTTCAACTTTCTGCGCTTCAAGTTACTAAGCAGAAAAAGTGAAGCTAAGCACGATGCGGACAACAGCTAGATAACGAACGTTGTGAGTCAGACTAAGCAAAAAACAAATACTGTGCTTGTAACGTAACCTGTCACAGCGGCCACTGCAGTGAAGTGAATGGGTTTGATTGTGGCTCACTGCTTGAGAATGAAGTGTCATCCTGCAGCCGCTGTCGTTTATTTTAATGCTTTTTTGCCTGGCTCACAACATGAGCGTTACAATGAGGTTACAATGTACATTCTTATTGTCAGCAAACTAATGTCATGTTGGCTGTTGTAGTTAATTGCCATAGCAACTGGTGGTCGGATTGTGCCACGATTCAGCGAGTTGACAGCTGACAAGCTTGGCCATGCTGGTATTGTTCGTGAGCTCACCTTCGGTACTACAAAGGACAGAATGCTGGTCATTGAAGGCTGTCAGAACTCCAGAGCCGTCACCATTTTCATTCGTGGTGGCAACAAGATGGTAAGAGATTCACGATAATGTACAACCAACATCACTCTTTGTATGTAACTATGAAATTCTGCTTCTTTGTATTTCATTATTTTTGGTCAGTATTTCTTATTGAATTTTATTTACTGTATTGTCACACTACGCTGAACAATGGACGAGTTAACTGTAAAAAAGACGTGCGTTATTTGCTTTTACTTTTACGGAGAATGCTATATCTTTATTTACAAATGAACATAGTAGCATTTGTTTTATTGTTAATACTGATTTATTGAAAACAGATCGTCGAGGAAGCAAAGCGCAGTATGCATGATGCTCTATGTGTGGTGCGCAACTTGGTGAAAGACAGTCGCATTGTGTATGGTGGCGGAGCGTCCGAGATTGCTTGTGCGGTTGCTGTTGGGCAGCATGCTGACAAGGTGCGACTGAGTACTAATGTGTCCTTTGATGCCATAGTCTTCTTGTTTGACTAATGAGTTGTATAATGCACCAATATTTTTACCTAACTGTCAGCAGATTGCATAGCATATTGTAAATTGGTGTATGCAGTCACTGGTATAACTGTTAGCTTTGTTGAGCATCGTTTTTATTTATAGTCGGCATCATTATAGCCACTCGTTGGGATACTTGGCAAAGGCAGTGTTTGTCTGACAAAAAGTTTTTACCATAGTCCACTTAGTAAATTGCATCAGGAGCGGTAGACAGTTATTATCATCTTATATGCACTGAACCCCATGTTTATTAAAAACTAAAAAGGCTCCCATATCTTTTCTACACAGCCTAAAGTTAGTGGATGTTTAGTGTATTAATCATAGTTTTCTGTTTATGCAATGCATACTCAGCATTCCATCTTATATTTTGTCTAAAATTGTTGGAATGCCATGCAGCAGCATAGATCCATTCCTGTTGTTGGAATTTGGAAACGTAAAACTTTCTACAGGGCAGCATTCAGAGGTTGTCTTTATAAATGACTTTTGTACATTGTGGTGGTCCATTCCATAACCTCGCATGGGGGCACCAGATCGATGCACATTTCCATTAATTAATGATCTGTACGAGAACATGAAATGGGTCCCTGACTTCTATCTGAACTGTGCATTTTTAAAAATTTGCTTTTATTGTAATGCAAGTGTAGTTATGATTGATTGTTAATTTCCTTATTTACTTGCCTCATTTTGAGTAATATTTTAAAGAAAGTACATTGTTGCTTTGTAAGCATGTTGGTTCTGTAGTGTTTTTTTGCCATAGCATGGGATGTTACAGAAATAACAAGTGATTGTTAATTGTAGGTAGCAACATTGGAACAATATGCAATGAGAGCATTTGCTGAGGCACTCGAGTCCATTCCAATGGCATTGGCAGAAAACAGTGGCCAGGCACCAATACAGACACTGGCTGACATCAAATCTCGTCAGATCGTGGAGAAAAATTCTCGACTTGGCATTGACTGCATGAACACTGGCATGAATGGTACTACAACAACTTAGCTCTTTGTTGCCAGCATTGTTATTATCCAGTTTTGGTACGCACCATAATGGCATTTCACATGGGATTCATAAATTTTGAGGTAAAATTGATTAAAAGGAACATGTATCATTAGCAGAATAAGCTTGGCATAGTAAAACTGTATTTCTTCCATTAAATGGAACGGTTTAAAATAATTAATTTTTTAACTAATCGATTTATTCAGGGTAAAAAATAGTGAAATATGATCGAATTATTTTCCAACCTTGCCACTACGGCAGAAATGAATGATTACCATAGTTATATGTTTTGCGAAAGAATGTCTGCCAAATGTCGGCAGAAAACCACGCAGCAATGTACTAACTAGCTATGACAATAGAAAATAGCTGATGTTTAGCACTTATTGTATACGGTACATCAAGAAAATAGCAAGTCATATATGTTTACAAATGCTCGCATGTGCAGCGTAATGTTCACGAACTTCTGGTCGCAGTATCATTAATGGCGTTAAGTATGTAAAGCAGAGCGTCTTAATATGACTGCGAGATCCGAAGTGACAGTGCTGGAATTTGTTTGATTTATTGAAAAATAATTAAATAATTATTTATGTGAAAAGATCCAGTGCTGAAATTATTAGGGAGTTCGATTTATTGGAAGAAATGCAGCATTGTAAAACCCTTCACTTTGACTGTCCTAAAAATAGGTGATTATATGCTAAAAATTATTTTGGCCTCGTTTTGGCGAGTTGAATAATGAATACACCAACAGCTGTTCTTTAGTGATGTGCTGTTTTCAGTTATTTGAAATTTGATATTCGCACCCTTAAATTTGGCAATTTTGATCGTCTCACAGAATAAATGGCACACATACATTAAAGATTTTACAGTACATATTATATATTCTCCGGGAAAACGACAGTATCGAAATAACGTTATTATTAGTAGTTTTGGTTAGCAGTAGTACTGTGTGCTGATGAATTGATTTCATAATCTTTATAGCAGTCAGTTGCCCTCCCATGGGCACGCTGTAAAATAGACCCACTCTGGCCGGATGGTGTAAGAGGCGGCTAAACCAGATTTTAGTTTTATTTCGTTTGTTTTGTATGTTTGTAGTTTTTTAGAGGTTGCTAGGTTTTTGAGTTGTTAACTGTATTTGGTTGTAGTTTGGGTTAATTTTGCTAGTACCTGTCAAGTGATTGACTGGGAAGACCATCTCCGATATGACCTATAATGTGTCACGTGGGATGTTAAACCTTTAACCAACCAACCAACCAATGCCATGGGCACTGCTTAAATTTCACAGTATTTTATCAAATACACTTGATTGTGGGTTAACTTGTAGTGCCCAAGGGAATGAAATTATCAGTATTTTCCATTAATGTTAGGTGCATGAAATTTTTGACAACTATTCATCAGTATTAGAATTGCAAACGAAATTGGCTAATTTGTGGCCATTGGTTTGTTGCAGATATGAAAGAACAGCATGTTATTGAAACGTTGTTGTCGAAGAAACAGCAGATACTTCTAGCAACGCAGGTTGTGAGAATGATACTCAAAATTGACGATGTCCGTGCACCAAACGACCAAGTTTGACATTGTGTGAACAATCTCATGATCTTCTGGTTGATTACAGTCATTATGTGAATTGACTGAGGATGCATCACTTCAGAAATGTTGCAGCTTCTTTCTGTGTGTCTGACGTTTTATGTTGTTGAATAAATGTCATAATATTTCGTGATGTCTTTATGCAAAATCTGCACTGTGTGTGCTAAATTTCTGTAAGGTCTCGTGTTACTAAAAATAAGTCGTGTATTTGAGCTATGCAGCAAATTATTTCATTCAAGGCCACCCGGGAATTGCGGACCCCCAGAATTCTCGGCAGGAATTCCCGGGAATTTTGTGAAAGTGCTAATTTTTTTTGATTAGTTTGAACTTATTTGACGCATTTTAAACTGTACACTGTTCAACGTCAACTAGGTGCACTCCGCTCTAACCGAATCCGAGTACGCCCGAGTAATGATGATAGGAACTTAGGAAGGAAGGAAGGATTGAAAAGGCGTTACATCGCTAAGTCTAATTTCTAATTCCAGCTGTGTTAGTTGGTCAAATTGCACTGTATACTTGCATAACAGCACATAGCGCTATTTCAGCAACAGAGGCCTATGCTATTTTCATGGATTACAACATACAAAAGATAACACTACAGCTCTAAGTTTACTTTATACTGGGTGTAAAGTATAATAAATAATGAAACAGGAATTCTGAACAGCTGCCAATTGTCTGCTGTCACTGTGAGTATGAATGTCAGTCTTTTAGAGTTCAAACTTTCAATCTTCTTCTGGAGCCTGTACACAGTAATAGGCACCCTACTATATAAATCCATGCCGCTGTCTGTTTTTCATTAGCAATACATTCATCGGACCATTAAAGACAAATCAACTCCTTCATATCGACCTTCATTTCTTATCTGGTGTGACGGCATCACAGTTTATTGCTAAAATTATGCCATTTTTTCATTTTCTGTTTTCAAAGCCTTGCTGAGGAATATTCACAAGAAAGTTGTTGCAGCCATTCGTAGCATTTTTGGCTCACGTTTTGACATTATTTCCACATTCGTGTACTACTTCATTTAGGCTGTACACTTGTAAATATATCATCAATGCAGTGCAAGATCTCCTGACCACAAATTTAATAAAAAAATTTCATTACAATTTTTTTCTGACTCTCAATCGCCAAATAAAGAAGAATATTAGAGTATCCATTGAAAAAGTGATCCGATGCGGACATGTTGATGCCAATGCAACACGGTAAAAGTTGGTTTGGAGGTGTTGTGAGATGTTTGTCAAGATTGATCAGATATAAATGTATACAAAATATATGTATCTCACAACTAACTCCACCTATGTGTATAATTTCGTTAAGTAAACATGCACTGAAATAAAATTATTATTTTAGTAATTTATAATGGTAGTTGATGACGCGTAGCTTGTTGCAAGAACATTATTATAAATAGGGAAGATCAGTGTGCACATGGCCAATTAGTAGGATACATTGCACGGATTTAGTTGAGTCAGTTGCACATCTTCCCAGTAACATTTCAGCTTACTCAATCCAGCTCTCCTGCTTCCGTAATGAATAATATATTGAACTGAATTTTTTTTTAAATTACTCCATTGTGCCGTTACTGCTACATAGCTTGCACAACTTAGTGTTACTTTTTCTACAGTGAACAAGATCAACAAACAGAAAGACCAACTACCTGCCCATTTTTCGCAAATAACCTGTTTGTAGTTACTGCTATGCTTTATTATCATTACATTTATCAAGTCCAAAAAGACAAGACTGCATTCTTTCACATTTTATATATTACACAAACAACTGTTTATCTGCATATGCAGCACAGTGTCGAATATTCAAAATCTCAGTTTCTGGAAGAACCAGCGATTCTTTCCAGTCTTGTACCTGTTACAGCAGCAACACATTCAACATGTAAAAATGCAACCTAAACCCATACAATTTACAGGTACAGAACGTCAGCTAGTTGCTTTAAGGGTCACGTCCACAAATGAGGAATGTTTCAAATTTTATGAACGACACAGAAGCTAAACAAAGACATAGTGACTTTTCTATGCTGATATTGCAATACTGTTTAAACTGTGAGCCATTACATTGCACAACACGAGTTAACAATGTTCTGTAATGGCACTGTGTATGGTACGTGGCAGCAACCTTAATGCAATAAGGCATCTGATAGGCTACAGCGTAGCTTGATAAGAAGCTACCAATACACATAATCATAGTCTAAATGGCTAGAATACCAATTATCACCAAAATGTGCAACTGTCATGATGTTACAGCGTTATATACTGCAGTTAAAAGTTGTATAGTGCGACCCAAAATAGGCTGACAGTATCTACAACAGAAATACCATGTGTGTGTTGGCGTTACTAACATCTTAGTTCTTATATGTGCACTATCAGCAGCACATTGAACACAGCTTCTCTACGATCTAAGTGACATCCATCTCACAATTCATTTATTGGTGTGCTGCTCCATGACTCCTTCGCTCTTTCAGCATGACAGTGCTTGTGGTGTTGCACTGTTGTCTATTCTGGAATGTGCCCCCAGCCACTGCAGTCTTTCTTCTTGCAGTGGTTGTGCACATATCACATGATTTACCATAATTTAAACAACAAGCTCTGCTAATGCTAAGAGGCCATCGCAGCCGCTGAAGAAATACTAAAGGGGAACCCAAATATATTGGAACTTCCATAACCCAAGGCCACGCCCACTTATCCTCTGGGTGCGGTTTTATGATGGGCCTTGGCAAACCCAAGCTGTGTACCAAATTTGAAGGCGCTAGCATCAGCCATTGTGTAAATACTGAAGGGGAACCCCAAATTTTGGGGAGCTACCCTAGCCCAGGACCATGCCAACCCTTTCTTCTGCGTGTGATTTTATGATGGCCTTGGCAAACCCCAGCCGAGCGCCAAATTTGAAGTCGCTAGCCCAGCCGTTGCAGAAATATTACAGGAGAACCCCAAAATTTTGGGAAGCTCCCCTGGCCCAAGGCTACCCCACTTTTTCCACTGGGTGTGATTTTATGATAGGCCTTGGCAAACCCCAGCTGTATATCAAAGTTCAAGTCGCTAGCTTCAGCTGATGCAGAAATATTAATGAGAAGCCTCTAATTTCGGGGATCTCCCCTAGCCCAGGGCCACACCCACTTTTCCTTCTAGTGGGATTTGAGATGGGCCTTGGCAAACGGCAGCTGCATGCCAAATTTGAAGTTGCTGGCTTCATCTATTACAGAAATATAAGGGAACCTGTTTTTAAACGACAAATTCACTTTTTGAGCCACCCTTTGGGGGGAGTTAGGGGTAACTTACGGACTTCATATACAGCTTGTTGTTTCCTATTCGTGATAACTGAACTTTTTTGCTAGCTCTTACAGCTGATGCACGAATACGTTGAAAGCATCTTTGTTAAAGGAGGCGGGTCACTTTGTGGCTAAACGTTAGGTTCACGGGTTACTTTTACCGCTAAAATACATACACCGTTAGATAGGGAAATGGTTCTGCTACAACTTTGCCGCTTGAAGTATTCACACTACGAAACTTTGTAGCAGAGTTTATTCAATTTAAATTGATTTTTCTTCACAAAAATGACAAATTTACTTTTTGAGCCACCCTTTGGGGGACTTTGGGGTAACGTACGTACTTGGTCTATAGCTCGTTGGAAAGCGCATGGCCGACTTCCTATTCGCGATAACTGAACTTATTTCGCTACCTCTTATGGTTGAGACGTTATAAGCATATATTGGTAGAAGTCGGCACTTTTCAGAGGGGGGTGGGTCACTTTGAGCGCAAATTTTAGGTGGAAGGGGATGTCACCCCCAACCATTGTTGGTATAAGAAAACTAGAGTGTTTTTGCTACCTCAAAATGAAGACTGCATGATCCTATCTTCACTCGTCTGGATCGGGTACCAGTGTGTGATGGAGGACTGAATTGCCATAGCTATTACAGCGCTCTGCATTGCAAGCAATGCGGCCGCGTGGTAAAAAGACACAAGTAGTAATCATAAGCAATTACACTGCATGCAGAAGTTATAACACTCAGCGTTAGTTTCAAAATATTAATAATCAGATGCACCACTAACCGTTCTTCGAACTTAGCTTTGACTTCTTGTTTGGCCTTTCGCCTCAAAGCTGGATCACGAAACGAGTCTTTGTTAACTAGCTGCTTGTCCATATTCACGTCCACAGAGTAACTGTAAACACCACAGGAATTTAATTTAGTACACCATGTTAACTGCACCATTCAGGAATCATGCAGCAAGCTTTGTCAATCTCTACAAAAAATTTAAGCATATACTAGCTGCAATCAGATGCAATGTGAGTGGTGCAGTTCATAGTTCAAATAATAAAAATGGTCCAGTAACACTGCAGTGTACTCGTTGGCAAACTCAATGAAATCTTGACACCTAACCACTTGTAAGTTGTAACTACCTTGTCAATCAGTTAGTCTCATTCACAACCATGTACGACATATACATGGTGTTCCATACAAAAGAAGCCACTTATTTTCAACTATAATTCTCTCATTTCTTGGTCGATTTGTATAATTCTTAAACCAGTGGAAACAGGAATGAACACTCTGCAATATCAAAAATTTACTACTTAATTGCTTGATGACGTCATAACTATGAAACATCGCACGTTGTGAAAGTTTACTTTATTACAACGGAGGCTATGAAAAATGTTCCTCTTTATTTTCGACTACAACTATAGTAATTCATGATACCGGTAGCTTTTGATAATTTTTGTACTGTTGGAAACAGGAATGAATACTCTACCAAGCAGGCATAAACAGTGTCACTTCAACCTTACTAAGACTCCACTCTGCCTGGTAAAACTAAAAATAGCGCAAAACGGCCAACTGCTTACTGCAGTGCCTTCTGTTGAATCGATTTTTCCAAACTTTTGCAGAAAGTCGTTCAGTGTTTCATTCGTTTATTTCCGTTTGGTAGAAAATTCTTTTAGCAGTCTTCTGACCGAAAATATTTTACATTCATCCTCGAACTCAATATGGTTAATTTTAGAATGTGAACTAAAGTTAAACTGTTGTGGTTTGTGACGTCACAGTTATGACGTCATCAAGCAACAAAACTGAACATACTGAACTGTTTTCCATTGTTGTAATTTAAAATGTTGTAGAATGAACATTGCTAATCATGAGACAAGATTTTCATAGCACAACTGTGTGCAATAAAAAAAAGAAACTGGAACTGTGACAGCCAACTAACCGTGTTGGCATCAAATGATTGTAGTTGTAGACCTTGATAAATGACTTGACCTTAGACCTCTGCTTGATCTTCTTCTTACCCATTCGTCGTGTAACAGGCCGCGGATGGCGATCAATGCCAGCCACGAGAGCATGACTGTAAGGCCTGTCTGTTGTGCCATCGTCGTAGTTCTATCAAACCACCACGTATTAGTTTAGAACAGCTGCAAACTTATGCTATATAATATAGTAAGTTTATGAATCTTTAGTTCCTTTGTACGATTTTGTATACATGTCTTGTGCTAATCCATTACATGACAGTATTCACAGTTTCACAGTAATAACAAGATCACATTTCCAAAGCAGACAACTGGACAACTTTGGGCCAACATTTTAGGTTCTAGGGTCCATTTCCTGCGAACATCTATGCATCATTTCATTATTTACATGCACCTTATTCACACACAACATACAAGTTGGGCATGTTGTTGTAAGTTATTATTACTACACATTTCATGTACATTTACTTTACATTAGTAGACAGAATAGTTCACACATAAAAACTTTGTAGCAGACTCGTTTTATGCGTAAATTGATAAATTTCCATTTTTGAGCACAGCCAACCTCTGAAGTGTTAATGCATGCACATCTTATTGCGCACACTGGAAAGCTTATGGCTGGCTTCCTATTAGACCCAAGCACGGGCCAGATAGCCTGAGGACCGGAAAATTTTTGAAACAAAATGGGCATGGCTGGGCCAAAATCTTTACGGGCCTTGCTGGGCTTGGCCTGTATATTCTGGCCCATATAAGTGGCATGTAAGTAAGCCTAATGAGTACTGACAAGCAGGCCTAGTTGACTTTTGTCCAACCGTTGGATCCTATATATGAAACAAGTTCCATAATTAAAACAAACACAATGCAGTTACCACTTCAGCACAGAGTGATTTTGGCTGAACTGACTGGGCCATTAGATTGCCTTCAGGCTGAGCTGACAGGCTCAATGGCTAACTTCATAAACAGATAGTTAACACCTGTTTCTCTTTCGAGTGTTAATGATGTTGTACACATATGACATAAGAATAAGTAACATTATGTTCTTTGTCATCATGTATAGTGTACATCTTGACATATGGATGGTGAGACAGGCAGAAAATTGATTGCATAACATCACATGGTAAAAATTACATGTACATAAAATCAGTACCTTAACTATCACAGCTTTTCGCCCAGCAAATCGTCCACCAAGGACCAATACAACCTTCCCGGTTTTCATGAACTTCCCCATTCTCTAAAACCAAATAGCAAATACATGCTAATGCAGTCAAAAATTGATAAATAAATGTATAGCACTCAACATAACAATTACCAGAAATACATGATCATTCTTTTTGCGGAAAAAGATGCAACAGTAAAAGTAACGACACAGAGTGCTAATCAATTTTAGGTCACTGCTAATCAAGTGAGAAATTGTGTAGCATTCACTGCTAATCAATTTTTTTTGGCCTAGCACAAACACTGCAGTAGAACTATTTCCCTATCTAATGGTGTATAGATGTTGGTGGTAAACGTAACCCTTCAACCTAATATTTAGCCTCAAAGTGACCCACCCCTTTCAACAAAGGTCGATTTTGACGTATTTTCACTAAGCTGTAAAAGCAAGCGAAAAATGTTGAATTATCACATATAGAAAGCGGTCTACAAGTTTTTGTTTGGTACCAAAATCGGTGTTTTAAACGACCCTAAATCTCGAATAAGTGGGGTTATCAGCGTTTTTTCATGCTTTCGGCTCTGCTGCAGCCGGTAGCAGTGAGCTATTTTAGCAAATCCACTGAAGGTAGCCCATTTACTCTACATTTTTGGCGATATAAGGGTCATCAACATATTCGAAAGGGATCACCCATAAGTTGTTAACGATGGTGATAGATGAGACAGGGGTACGCCCGAAAAGGGACTGCGAGGCCCACAGCTCACCTGGCCTCTATGTATGTCACACCTTGTTACATTGGGCAAGATAGGGCATCGCGCGTAGCGCAATTTGTAATCCCGCAAATTTTCAATTTTTACAAGAAGCTCGCGATCTTTCTCGATCTTTTCACTGCTTAAAATAAGACAGCTGCCGTAGATCCCTACAACAGTGATTCTGACAACTCTGTATAATTGATTAGCAGTTTAACAGGACAACTGCTACACATTTGTAACATTGATTTCCTAGTGAACTATGGACCGCGTGCCACACACGTAGGCTAACAGCACGACAGTAACTTGAGTATGTCTCATTATGTCAATTCGTAGACGAGTTTGAAGTAACCACACCTTCAATGTTGCCATTAGTAAACATCGTCTAAAGACCAGCACAGTAGACGTCCCCAGCCTCAGTTGAGGCGTCGTCCTTCCCCTCTCCCAGCGACCCGTGACGTGCTGCTGTAAAGTTATAAACATGGTCGGATGTGTGAAGCAGGGAGGCAGCCACGTAATAGACACCACAGTGAATGCATGCAGAGTGGGCAAAATACACATGAAACAAGGCCGCATCTTGTGCAGCCATTGTGACTTGTGACACATAATTGAAGCTCATATTACTTGTGTGTGGTGGCATGTGTGACGGCGACATCAGATGACCGTCATTGCATTAATTATCGCCGTGCCGGCGTGCGAAGTGCATTCGTGCACGATACACAACTACTTGCAACTATGGGCGTGGACCATCTTTTTTGCCGCTGTTTATGTAATTTGTTTAGCAAGTGAGATGGTATAATCGTGTAGGTTTATTATCAATTAATTTAAGGTAATGGTGGTGTTTGCATTTTCTGAAAGATCGCAAGATCAAAATTTACGTTCGATTCTCGCTAGTAGCTCGGTCGACGATTCTCGTTCGAGAAAATCGTATATGAGCGATGCCCTATTCCAAGACTTATGGACAAATACTGTCCTTTCTCGCATCTCACCATGCTAAACACAATGGAGATAGGCATATTCACTTTGCAACGATTACACACTGCAGCTGCGCGTATTCTGAGCATTAGCTCAGCTTCCTTGTTGTATTACATATCAGCACACAGATAACGACGTCACCGAAAGTACTATAAAGGTGAAAAATCCACACAGTAGTACGGAAACTGACACTAACCCTACCCGTAATCCTAACCCTTGTTATTAGGATTGCCACCTTTTCACTTTCCCAATCTCGGGTGGGGTCTCCCTTACCCATTCCCTTTCCTCTCCTCCCCCTCCCCTTAGATGTAGGCCCCTTAAATCCAGCTATGGGTCTTGGGAGCACTGTAAGCTCCCCAGCGGGATCTGGGGCAGAGCCCCAGTCAAAATCGATTTTGCTGCAGTTTAGCCTTAAAATCTGACAACTGGTGGCAACAAGTTTTATGATTTTCCTCAGAATCGAATGACCAAATTTCATGCATAATTTCCCAATTTTAAGCAGAATTCTAGAATTATAAGTATTTATAACTTTGCAATAAAATCATACGTAGACCAAATTGGCGAATACATGCAGTCAGTTAAATTAAAGACATAGAACATGAGGCGTCATTCAACAACTTACTTAAGAGGGGCGTGCACCACGGTATCAAGTAATTTACTGCCAGAGTCAACTGAACTATTCTGATATTTACATCACGTATTTACATTCAAATCTACAATCATACTTATATTAAATTAGAACTATCACGCCTATTATTACTATTGTTATTATTGTTGTTGTTGTCATTTTGACTGCACCTTGAAATCCGGGACATTTGGCGTCCCGGGGCTGGTCTTGCCGGGAGGGTATGATTAATTACCGCATTGGAGATGCAGGAGACCACATCGGAAGTGCACGTTGTATAACTGAACATGTGAATGAAACATCAGTTCAGTTACATACGTGTAGATCATTGGTAGAACATTGCTACCAGTACGCAAATTATATAAAATCAAATACTGTATACAAAACGTGTGACTGTATGCAAGAAGACACAACAGTATAACCGGAAATTCTTGTAATGTCTGATAATGGTTGTAAACACGAACACGTAAAATAACAGCTTCCGTACTAAAGTTAACAGAAAGGAATCAAATCAATCAAATACGTGCAGAACATCCGTGGATCACAGCTACAATTACAGAAGTTACATAAAATCAAACTCAGTAATTAAATGAATTTTTATAGTAAAGCAATAACACACGCTTCTTGCAATCTTATCCATAATGTGGCAGTAAATTAATTGCGTTATGTATCTAGGCACTGTTCTTAAACCTAACAACTATTATACAGTGGGACACTCGCAATTGCACCTAGACACTGAAATATGGTCGTCTAAAGTGTTCTGCACCTCCGATGCGGTTTGTTGCAATAATTAGTCATACCACTTGCCGGGACATGGGACAGCATGGCGCAAATCTGGGACATCCCGGGAAATCCGGGACGGGTGGCAACCCTACTTGTTATAGAAACCATTAGTACCATCGTGTTGCTAATGGGTGCAAAAGCAGACTTGTGCAACATTTTCAATCACATTTACAAGCCAAAAATCATTCTGGGGAGATTACGACTCCCTAGTTGGCTGGGGAAGAGGGGATACCCCTCCCTGTTCCCCATTGACACCTTCGGCATCTCTCTTCCACAGGTGTATATAACTATATACACCTGTGGAAGAGAGATGCCTTATTAGATTAATGATACAGGAAGGCCGAAACTTGGCAGCAGGACAAACATCACAATAAAACAAGACGACCGGGGTGCCTAAGCCACCTGTGGTAATTACCGAAAACAACTGAAAACAACCAAAGAAATGCCAAACAGTACACCAAATATTGTCTGAATTAATATCGTGCACTTTATAAGCAATTTAGAAGTGCAGAAACTACTTCCTATAGTCCTTAGTCAAGTTGGTTTCATACGTATTCGCATACTGAAAAGGACCAGTTTTATGGAACGCCCCACGTACGTGGACGTCATGCCTGCACGGCTTTTGCAACGTCGATGTAATTATCATGTGGTAGTAGTAGTGTAATTATGGGTGTAGGCAAAGCCTCTATACCCACATCATAATTATGCATATAGATGATCGTATATAATGTTATAACACACCATAACATAACACAACATAATCGTCATCATCATCATCATTGGAGTTCACTGGAAATTCGACGAGGTTTCCTCAAATTGGGGGCTCAAGACGTGGGGCGTGAGGTGGTTAGTTAGTCAAGGTTATGTCACAGTGACGTTATTTTTACGTCACGAGTTAAATATATAAGGAAATAGCTCTACAGTTTAGTATTCCGGAGGCATTCATTTGTTTCGATATATAATTCATCAGTATTTCTCACAGTTACGAACAGATTATATTCGCAATAAATACGTCATTATTTCCGACAAGTCTGTTGTTTTTGTATTTTTGGTGGTTTTCGGTAAGATTTCGGTTGTTTTCGGTAGTTTCGGTATTTACCACAGGCCGCCTAAGCTTCCAGGAGGGGTAGATGACTAGCTAGTTCTTCATTCTAGCTTCTTCTTTAATAAAAATATTACGCAGACAAAAACAACATATAAATGTGTCCATAAGTTGTAGGGTATCTTAACCAAATATTTACAAAAGTAGAAAAGATTACAATCGATAACAATAACTAACTCCAACAAATTCGCTCTATAAACAAGAAAGGCTATTCCAGTTCTTTACCCTGACTATCAGGAAGTAACGACAACTTGAATTTTTCGCCCTATGACACTCACCTCCACCACTGGGTGCGAACTGCGAAACACTGGTCACTGCGATGCGACCGTGCGACCATGAAGGGTGCGACATTCTGTATCTTCTTCTTCAGTCTTCAGTCATATGATGATATGATAATATGATTAATGTAGCGCCATAATTTCTAAAAGTAGATTCAGGGCACTTGGCGACGCCGATAAGGTAGGCTATACAAAATTACAAAATCAGAGTCGCTTTTAAAAACAATTAAAAAGAGTGCTAGTACAAAACGACAGAATCTTCTGTCTATATACTGATACCATAAATAAAAGGATCAATATTTCTTCCTGACACTGACACAAGTGCACAATCGTCAGATCACCACTGCCATAACTTGTTCAATGTACGTTATGTACCATATTCATCGGTCAGGATGAGAGTGAGTCCTATTCTTCTCAACTTTCACTAACTTAAAAGATAAAAGTTAAAACACACATTTTCTGGATTTATTTCCATTTTTACAGCGCGGCCGCATTGCTTGCAAATTGTATTAGCCACGGCAATTCAGTTTGTCCATCCGTCCGTCCGTCCGTCCGTCCGTCACACGCTGGTACCCTACACGGTCTTCAGTGTGAGGTAGCAAAAACACTCTAGTTTACTGACACCAACAATGGTTGGTGGCGACGTCCCCTACCTAAAATTTGCGCTCAGTGACCCACAGCTTCTCTGAAAAGCGCCGACTTCGATAAGCTTATAATAACGTGTCAACCGTGAAAGCTAGCGAAAAAAAGTTCAATTATCGCGAATAGGAAGTCGACCACGCGCATTCCAACGAGCTATAGACGAAGTGCGTACGTTACCGCTAAGTCCCCCAAAGGGTGGCTCAACAAGTAAATTTGTCATTTTTTTATACAGGGTGGTTCAAAAAAGTAAGCTGTTGATTTTAGCAGTCAATGAAATTAATGCTAGCCAAACACGAGTTAGTTTCGCAAAATTTATCCCAAAACTAGTTGAAAAGAT
>Ga0209365_1000083_pt1 | contig 15848 bp, 20 predicted proteins | sample WorMetimpBELIZE2_FD_187389 | JGI IMG/M metagenome (GOLD analysis project Ga0209365, IMG submission 187389) | Marine gutless worms symbiont microbial communities from Max Planck institute for Marine Microbiology, Germany - Olavius imperfectus... | ecosystem: Host-associated > Annelida > Digestive...
GACCCCATCGTCCGCGCCACAGATCACTGCAGCGATGGCATGCGCGATCATATCCAACAAGTCATGGCGCACTTGCGTGCTGTCGCGTGGATCCCCCAGATTGCTAAAATGTTTGATCAGCGCGTGATCTGAATCTTATGGCATTTCTTGAGGCTCCGCAACATCAATTCATCAGTATGTTGCAGGAGTTATATCATGTAACCTATAGAAGGTTGTCATAATTGTCTGATGTGTTTGCCCTGGGGTCCTGTTCGACATTATTCTGGTAGTATTGCTCGAAATTTTGATGCCCATTATGTACCGTACCGCCAGGTGTATGCATATTAGGGTGGGTCGAATACAACGACATCTAACGATTCGTCGACATAAGGTAGTTTTCGGCTATCGATCCCCCTGTGCCCTGCTCTGGAAGCCCTGACCTTTTCAGGTCGGAAAAGAAAACACGGTATTCGTCGATATCGATATTTGGTAGTGGTAAACTATCAAGTGATTAAGGTGTCTCCCTGAGTCACGTCGAGCATCACATAAAGCCACCAAGAGAGACCAGGATGAAAGGGAAACGACCCTGGTCTCTGCGCCTGCGATGACCATCGCGTGGATGATCGGCGACGGCCTGGAAAAAGGCTTCGTGTCTTGGTGGTTTGGTGTGAGAAAAAACCTTGAATATCACGCAGGAATCACCCACTACCCAACATTTTTCCAGAATACACCCTTGCCATAGGTTATATCCGCTATCTTTGTCCCTTCAGGGGCGTATAAATGCAGTATATGAAGAAAAACACCATCATTGGTATCCTGATAGGCTGAATGGACCAGATCATTCGTGGCCTCACCAGTATTTACCCGGTTCGTTTTCTTGGGTTTTGTCTCCGAGACATAACCCGACATTCCGCCGTTTGCAGTGAGTGCGTTATCCATAGCCGTGGCTCTCAATTTTCACTGGAAATTTTTCTTCGCTCCGAACGAATATGCACTAAGTGCATATAAATTACAAGAAACGATTTGCACCGAGTGCAGGTCTGATTATTATGAGGCACATGGAATTTACACGGGCCCTACGGCGTGAACAGGAACGCCTTCGATTCAAACAGTCGGAGTTGTCGGATATCCTGTTTGGGGTTTCTCTGCGTACATTGCAGTCATGGCTTCATGGTGAAAAGTTGCCGCCGAGATATTACTAGAAGCTGATACTGCACCATCTCGCCCAACAAGGCATTCCGGCGGACACTCGTATCCCGCGCGCATCGGATTCAGGACCGTAACGAAAGACTCGGAAGGATTTGCGACATGATGGAAATCAGCCGCACGGCGCTGTTCGGAAAGCTCAACGGCCTAGCCTATCGGGCCACCGAGAGCGCTACCGTGTTCTGCAAGATGCGGGGCAATCCCTATGTGGAGCCGGTGCACTGGCTCAATCAGACCCTGCAGAACCAGGACTCAGACCTGCACCACATTATCCGCGGCTTCGACCTCGACCCCTCCCGGCTGGCGCGGGACTTTACCGCGGCCCTGGACTACCTCCCCCAGGGCCCGCGTTCCATCTCCGATCTCTCCGCCGATGTGGAGAAGGCCGTGGAGCGCGGCTGGGTCTACGGCACCCTGCTGTTCGGCTAGTCCCAGGTGCGCACTGGCCATCTGCTGGTGGGGATACTCAAGACCCGGGGTTTGCGCGCGGGATTGCCTGGCATCTCCCGGGAGTTCGACAAGATCCGGGTGGACTCCCTGACCGAGCGCTTCGGCGAACTCCTGAGCGACTCCCCGGAGGAGGGGCAGGGGGGGCTACCGGCGGCTTCCAGGTCGGCGGCGGCGCGGCACCGGCGAGGTAACGGCGCCCTAGCCCCCGCCCAGATGGGCAAAGCAGTTCCCCCACGACCTCACGGAGCAGGCCCGCCGGGGCGAGATCGATACCCATCGTCGGGCGGGACGAGGAGATCCGGCAGATCGTGGATATCCTCATGCGCCGGCGACAGAACAACCCCATCTTCACCGGCGAGGCGGGGGTCAGCAAGACCGCCGTGGTCGAGGGCTTCGCGCACTGCATCGCCGCCGGCGACGTGCTACCGCCGTTGCGGGATGTCACCCTACGCACCCTGGACATCGGCCTGTTGCAGGCTGGGGCCAGCATGAAGGGCGAGTTCGAGAACCGGCTGCGCTAGGTTATCGAGGAGGTCCAGTCCTCCCCCCCCCATCATCCTGTTCGTGGACGAGGCCATACCCTGCATCAGCGCGGGGGGCACCCTCCGGCACCGGCGACGCGGCCAACCTGCTCAAGCCGGCCCTGGCCCGGGGCACCCTGCGCACTATCGCCGCCACCACCTGGGGGGAATACAATAAAGTACATCGAGAAAGACCCGGCCCTCACCCGCCGCTTCCAGGTCATCCAGGTGGACGAGGGCCGGGCCGTCCGCATGGTGCGCAGCATCGCCTCGACCCTCGAGAACCACCATCGGGTCCAGGTGCTGGATGAGGCTCTGGAGGCGGCCGTAAAGCTCTCCCACCGCTACATCCCGGCGCGGCAGCTCCCGGACAAGGCGGTGAGCCTGCTGGACACTACCTGCACCCGGATCGCCATCAGCCAGAGCGCGGTCCCGGCCCCGGTGGAGGACAGTCGGCGGCGGATCGAGGCCCTGGAGACGGAGCTTGAGATCATCGCCCGGGAGACCACCGTCGGCGTGGAGACCGCCGAACGCCGGCAGACCGCCGCCCGGACCCGGCTGGAGGCGGAGCAGGAGCGCCGCGCGGAGTTGGAGGAACGCTGGGAGCAAGAACAGGGCCTAGTGGACCGGATCCTGGATCTGCGCGCCTGGCTGCGGGGACAAACCGGCCAGCTCGAAGACACCGGAACCGAGCTGCAGGACGCGGCTGCAGCCGCCGTCGAGGCCCTCGGGCCGGGAGACCCGGCACCGGCGCCGGAAGAAGGCCCCGCCGACCCGGCCGCCGCGCCCCCCCCAAACGTCGGCGGGCGACGATTAGGCCCTCACCGAAGAACAACGGGCCGAGCTCCTGGACCAGCTCAAGGCCCTCCAGGGCGAGACCCCGCTCATCCTCCCCAGCGTGGACGGCCAGGCAGTGGCCGCCGTCGTCGCCGACTGGACCGGCATCCCGGTAGGCCGCATGGTCAAGAACGAGATCGCGGCCGTGCTTGATCTCGCCGAGACCCTCGGCCGGCGCGTCATCGGCCAGCGTCATGCCCTGGACATGATCGTCCCGCCACGTCCAGACCTCCCGCGCCCGGCTGGACAACCGGACCAACCCATCGGCGTCTTCCTGCTCTGCGGGCCCTCCGGCGTCGGCAAGACCGAGACCGGACTCGCCCTGGCCGAGGCCCTCTACGGCAGCGAGCAGAACATCGTCACCATCAACATGAGCAAATTCCAGGAGGCCCACACCGTCTCCACCCTCAAAGGCGAGCCGCCCGGCTACGTCGGGTACAGCGAGGGCGGCCTCCTCACCGAGGCGGTGCGCCGCAAGCCCTACAGTGTCGTCCTGCCGGACGAGGTCGAGAAGGCCTACCCGGACGTGCACGAGCTCTTCTTCCAGGTCTTCGATAAGGGCTGGATGGAAGACGTCGAGGGGCGCTACATCGACTTCCGCAACACCCTCATCCTGCTCACCACCAACGTCGGCACCGAGCTCATCATGAGCCTGTGCAAGGACCCGGAGCTTATGCCCGAGCCCGAGGGCATCGCCAACGCCCTGCGCCAACCCCTGCTCAAGGCCTTCCCGGCCGCCCTGCTGGGGCCGCCTGGTCGCCATTCCCTTTACCCGCTGGACGACGAGCGGCTCGCCGCCATCATCTGCCTGCAGCTCGCGCGCATCGCCCGGCGCATTGAGGAAAACCACCGGGTCCTCCGGGTCCCCTCACCTGCGACGACGCCGTGTCGCGCTCATCGGCGAGCGTTGCCGGGAGGTCGAGAGCGGCGCCCGGGTCGTCAACGCCATCCTCACCAACACCGGCCTGCCCGCCATCAGTCGGGAAATCCTTAATCGCACCCTCGCTGGCCAGACACTCGAACGGGTCGCCATCCGTACCGCCAAGGGCGGATTCCAATACGCCTTCGACTGACGATGTAGGGTCCGCTGTGCGGACCGGAAACGACAGGAGGTAACACCGAATCTATCCCTGATCGGTCGAGGCAATCCCCAGGATTCGTGTTCCACGGGAAAAGGGAGAATGCACTCAACGTCGGCAGGCGCGGACCTGTGCGACGAAGCGCCCGGCCCAATCGTTCCCCCCGGCGGCACGCAGATGGCTGTAGGCGGCCACCAGGTTGTTGTGCACGATGGCATCGTGCCGGCCGTCGATCCCCTGGCCGCGCAGGACCCGGTAGCCGAAGGTCCAGGCGGGATCCGGATGCGCGATGGCCGAGTGGTGAAACTCGTGGGCATTGATCTCGCGCGCCCCGACCGCGGCGCCCGGCCAGGGAAAGGCCGGCGTCTCGCGCAGGCGGACATATCCCCGCCCCTGCGCCCGCTCGTGCATGACCACATCGGCATTCAGGACCCCACACAGGGCACCGCGCCGCTCGCCCCAATGCAGCTCGCGGCACAAGTACATGAGGCCGCCGCATTCGGCGTAAACGGGGCCCCCGGAGGCCACGAAATCTCGGACCGCCGCGCGCATGGAGCGATTCCCGGAGAGCTCGCGCAGACGAAACTCCGGGAACCCGCCCCCGATAAAGAGCCCGTCCACCTCGGGCAGGTCCGGGTCCCGTACCGGACTGAAGTCTATCAACTCCGCCCCCGCCCGAGTCAGGGCGGCGAGGTCATCCGGGTAATAGAAGCCGAAGGCGGCATCCCGCGCAATGGCGATACGCACCGGCTCCCCCGCCTCCGGTCCCAGCGGCCCCGCGGCCGGAACCGCCGCCGGCAACGGGGCCGAGCGGGCGATTTCCAACACCCTGGGGACATCCACCTGCGCCGCGATCAGGCCCCGGATCCGCTCGATCTGGGCCTCCACCTCCTCCGCCTCGTTACTCGGCACCAGGCCCAGATGACGCTCGCTGATGCACAACTCCGCTGCTCGATGGATGGCCCCCAGAGACGGCAGGTCCGTATAGTGCTCCAGCACCCGGCGCAGGTTGGTCTCGTGACGCGAGCCGCCGACCTTGTTCAGAATGACGCCGGCGATCCTCAGACCCGGATCGAAGGCCAGATAGCCCAGCAACAAGGGCGCGATCCCCCGGCCCATACCCCGGACATCCAACACCAGAACCACGGGCGCGCGCAGCAGCTTGGCCAGCTCGGCGTTGCTGTGACGGCCCCGGAGATCGACTGCATCGAACAGACCCACATTGCCCTCGATCAACCCGACATCGGCGTCGGCCAAGGGGCGCGCGAAGCCATCCGTGATCTCCCCCCGGTCCATGGTATGGAAATCCAGATTGAAGCACGCGCGGCTCGCGGCCTGACCGAGCCACAGGGGATCGATGTAATCGGGCCCTTTCTTAAAGGGCTGAACGCAGGTGCCCAAACGCCTCAGCTCGCGGCACAAGCCGATGGAGACAGTGGTCTTACCCGAGGATTTGTGGGCGGCGGAAAGATACAGATGGGCCATAAAAGATCGGGGCACTACTCATTCGAGACAATATTGAGTAACCTTAATCCATTCTCCAGCTCCTCCCTCACCTGCTCGAATCCAATCGCGCTGGACATGGCGGACATATCCATAATATACAACTTGCATAACTGCTTCAAAGCATCCTCCAGAATCTCGATAGCCTCACTGTGCTCATTCTCCTTCCGCAAAATCTTGATCGCTTCGATAATAGAGGTCAAAGTATCTTTCATAATTCACTCCATCCTTGGTCAGCCAATAAGGATTCCCATTCTAACAAAGCGGATACACCATACTCAACCGCCAAGCGCTATTCACCCCCTCCGAACACCGGCACAGGCCCAAAGGCATCCCGCACCTCGTTCGACCCCGACGCCTGCTCCCTGGTCTCAGGCCGCTTCCCGCCATGTTTCAATATGATTAGGGTGGGCTGCGCCCACCACGGCTTCGGTTGATATTTTCCGATGGGCACAGCCTCGTAGGGCGAAAAAGCGCCGCGGGACCGCGGCGCGCATTCCGCCTCGGAAACGAAGCCCGCGTAGGGCGGGACAGGCCAGGGATGGCTGCCTTCCGCTGGACGCCCCGCGGTATGTCCACCTGCGGCGGGAGGCGCTCCGCTGTCCCCCTACGGCCCTACACAAGGACGTAGGGTCCGGTGTGCAGACCGATAGATTCCGGCGTTCCTGCCGGAATAACGGGCTGGTGTTTTGAAGTGCCGGCCTCTCATCTCCTCTGCGTGCTCCGCGTTCTTCGCGGTTCAACATCGACAACCCGTTGCTTTCTATCGAGTGATTATTCGGTGGCCCTGAGGGTGGGGCCGCGGGGGTAGACGGCGGTAGGCCGCGTCACCATAATAGGCCGTCTCACACGCTCAGGCGTATGGACAGGGCGCGGGGATCTCCCCGCCCCACTAGGGACCTTGGATCACTATGAGGTGCCCTGCGCCCCAGCCCACCCGGAGTCTCAGCGAGGCCGCCTCTATGTATATAGTTCATATCTCATCCGAGCTGGCGCCCGTAGCCAAAGTGGGCGGGCTGGCCGATGTGGTATTCGGTTTGAGCCGCGAGCTCGAGATTCGTGGCAACGATGTCGAGATCATCCTCCCGAAATACGATTGCCTATGGTACGGCGAGATCTGGGGGCTGGATACCGCCTACCATGACCTGCAGGTCCCCTGGTTCGGGAGCAAGGTCCACTGCACCGTCTTTTTTGGCATGGTCCACGGGCGCCGGTGTTACTTCATCGAGCCCCACTCGAGCGAGAACTACTTCAACCGCGGCTCCTTCTACGGCTCACAGGACGATGTCCTGCGGTTCGCCTTCTTCAGCAAGGCTACCATCGAGTTTTTGCTCAAATCGGGTAAGCGCCCGACCATCATCCACTGTCACGACTGGCAGACCGGCTTGGTACCGGCCCTTCTGTGGGAAATCTACCATCGCCTGGGGATGCACGATCAGCGCGTGGTCTACACCATCCACAACTTCCAGCACCAGGGGGTCCACGGGGAGCCCGTGCTGGACGGCACCGGCCTGCACCGACCGGACTATTACTTCCATCGCGACCGCCTGGGCGACGATCACAACCCCAAGGCCATCAATCTGATGAAAGCCGGCATCGTCTATTCGAGCTTCGTGACCACCGTTTCCCCGAAACACGCCTGGGAGGCTCGCTATACCGACCAGGGGAAGGGGCTCGGTCATGCCCTCGCCGTCCACGGGGGTAAATTCGGCGGCGTGCTCAACGGCGTCGATTACGAGGTATGGAATCCCGAGATCGACCGCTTTCTGCCCCACCATTACGATGTCTGGCAGCTTGAGGGGAAATACGCCGACAAGGAGGCGCTACGGAAGCGCTTGATGCTGCGCAAGGACTACAAGCCCCTGATCGCCTACGTCGGTCGCCTGGACCACCAGAAGGGCCTGCACCTGGTCCGGCATGCGATGTTCTACGCCCTCCAGCGCGGCGCCCAGTTCGTGCTCCTGGGCTCGAGCCCGGATGCGAGCGTCAACAACGACTTCTGGCACCTCAAGCACCAGCTCAACGACAACCCGGATGTCCATATCGAGATCGGCTTCAACGAGCAGCTCGCCCATCTCATCTACGCCGGCGCGGACATGCTGATCGTACCCAGTCTGTTCGAGCCCTGCGGCCTCGCCCAGCTGATCGCGCTCCGCTACGGCACCGTCCCCGTCGTCCGGGCGGTAGGCGGTCTCGCCGATACCGTATTCGACCGGGATCACGCACCCATGCCCCTCGAATATCGCAACGGCTATGTCTTCGACAACACCGATCACTCCGCCATCGAATCGGCCATGGACCGCGCCATCGGGCTCTGGTACGAGTACCCCAAGGAATTCCGGCGCCTGCTCTGCAACGGCATGGTCTATGACTACTCCTGGAACCATCCGGCCCACCACTATCTGTCCATCTACAACCACGTCAAGGCTTGGTAATTAAATGAGCCACTCGACCGACGAGGATTACCTGACCATTCTCATTCTCACGGACTGTGATCGGATACGATCTTACCGGTTTCTTCCAGCGCAACAGTACAGCATTCGGATCAACGACCAATATCGCATCTGCTTTCGTTGGGAGTGTGGCTATGCGCACGAAGTCGAAATTACCGACTACCACTAGACGGAGGAGGGCGACGTGAGGCAAAATTGCGGACAGGAATCCGTAGCAAGGCGATTGCTTGGTGAGAGACCCCCGACGCATCCCGGAGAGATGATGTCAGAGGAATTCCTGAAGCCATTGGGAATCAGTCAGTCCACCTTTGCGATTCGCCTAGGAGTTTCATTCCCACGACTGAACGAAATCATTCGTGGAAAACGCGCGGTAACACCGGACACGGCATTGCGGTTGGCCCGCGTGTTGGGAATGTCAGCGGACTTCTGGCTTGGGCTCCAACAGGACTGGGGCCTGTGGCACACCATGCGAAGTGACAAGGCCGCCGAGATCGACAAGTTGGCACCGCTAGGTCGCACTGCGTAGCGGGCTACCGAAGCTGTCTGGTTAAAATGGGTTCCCGCGTCTATGTCCGACTTGACTTTGTGTACGCACAAAAAATTCGGCTCTCTTACGGATTGTGTGGGTAGATGGAAAAGAGCCAACGAGGATGGTGAGCTGATTGCGACCAATTTGCGTTCATCGGCGTTCGTCTTTGCGGCAAAAAAGAATCTCCAATAGAAGAACCAAACCGATGTCATCGGTACTTCGGCACTGCTGTACTAGCAACTGAAAAGCCGGAAGCCTATGATCGGCTCCAAAGCCTATGCAAGCTGTGTCCTCCCCGGTCTGCGGGCCTGCGGCGTGGACCGGCTGTTTCTGGAGATCTACGACGCCAGCTTTCCGGCCCGGCCCCTGGAAAATACGGGGTGCGGCACCCCCTACTCCAACGGCGCCGCCCACTTCCTGGCCCAGTCGGCTAGGCTCGGCTTCAACGGCGTCCAGCTGGGCCCCCAGGGCCTCACCGCCGCGGACAACCCCTCCCCCTACGAGGGCGCCCTCTTCTCGCGCAACCCCCTGAGCCTGGCCCTGCTCCCCCTACAACGGGAGGGCCTGCTGGGGGCGGACGACCTCGACGCCCTGCTCGCGGAACGGCCACGGGCCCAGGACCGGGTCCATTACCCCTTCGCCCAAGCCGTGCAGGCGCACGCCCTGGATATTTCTCATAGGAAATTCCGCGCGGAGCCCGCAGCCTACCCGGAGCTGGCGGAGCAGCTACCAGACTTCCGGCGCACCCACGGGCACTGGCTGGAACCCGATACCCTCTACGCCATCCTGCGCGAGCGCCACGGGCAACAAGGCTGGCGCCACTGGCAAACCGCCGGCGGCGCGCCCCACCCGGACTGCGACCTGTTCAATCCGGCCGTCGGGACGACCGCCGCCCGCGCCGCGAGAAGGGCTGGGCTGCTGCGGGACCACGCCGAAGCGGCCACCCGCTACGCCTTCGGCCAGCTGCTCCTGCACCGGCAGCACCAGCGACTGCGGGCGCACTGCCGAAGGCTCGGGATCAAGCTGTACGCCGACCTGCAGATTGGCCTGGCGGAGCAGGACGTCTGGGCCTACCAGGGATTATTTCTAGCCGGCTATCGAATGGGCGCTCCCCCCAGCCGGACCAACCCCATGGGCCAACCCTGGGGCTTCGCAGTCCTAGACCCCGCGCAATACCAGACCCCGGACGGCGCCCCCGGCCCAGTGCTCCGATTCGTCCGTCGCCGGCTGGAAAAGCTCCAGGCCGAATACGACGGCCTGCGCGTTGACCATCCCCACGGCTGGGTCTGCCCCTGGGTATACCGGAGCGATCTCGCGGACCCCTTCCTGGCCGTGCAACAGGGGGCGCGGCTCTTCTCCGCCCCGCACCTGCCGGACCACCCAGAGCTGCGGGCCTTCGCCCAGGTATCAGAAGGGCAGATCGACACCCAACAGGCACGCCATGCGGACCATTGGGTGAAGGACCTGACCCCGGAGCAGGTGGACGCCTACGCCCGGCTCTTCTCCGACCTGATCGGTCCCGAGGGCGACCCGGACCGCTGCTACGAGCTGGCATGCGAGGTACTCAGCACCCTGCCGAGGCCTCTCAAGGAAGTGCTGGACCGCTTCGGCCTCGGCCGCTTTCGGGTCCTGCAGAAGGCGGACCCCCACGACCCTGACGACCCGTATCGTAGCGAGCGGGCCGCACCCGCCGATTGGATCATGCTCGGCAATCACGACACGCCACCCATCTGGCAGCTGGCAGCCCGGTGGGTCAGGGACGGCGGCGCGCGGGACCGCGCCGGGGACCTGGCGAAGCGGCTCGCGCCCACGCACGCAAACCGGGAGCAATGGGTGAGCCGGCACGCCGGTCACCCCGGCGCCCTAGTGCACGCCCTGTTCGCCGACCTGCTGACGAGTCCGGCCCGCAACGCCCTGGTCTTCTTCGCCGACCTGCTGGGCCTTGAGGAACAATACAACCTCCCCGGCACGGTCGACGCCGCCAACTGGTCCCTGCGCATCCCCCCCGATTACGAGCCGGACTACCTGCGGCGACTAGGCGACGACCGCGCCCTCAACCTCCCCTACGCCCTGAGCCTTGCGCTACGAGCCCCCGGATCCGACCGGGCGGCACCGGAGCTGCTCGCCCGACTCGACCGGGAGACCCGCTACCTGCGCGACCAGGGACGCCACCTGACCCACCCACCGCCACTCGCTTAGAGACCATGGTCGTTTCCCTTTCATCCTGGTCTCTCTTGGTGGCTTGATGTGATGTTCGACGTGACTCAGAGAGATACCTTATCACTTTATAATTTACCATTACTAACCATCCCTCACGACCTAATGTATTGATGTTGACCTGAATCGATGGTGATCGAATAGAGAATACCCGATGCCTCCGTAAGTCGAATCCCGTGAAGCATTTTATGTTCGGCTCGTAGCCGAGTAACAAAGTAGGTCCGTCGGAATTCTCCGGTAATGGAGGTGTAACGGAGGTCAGCTGAATCCGATATTCGTCCGCCGGTCTGGGGCACCCCGCCATGAGTCAGCGTCCAGATGTAGATCCATACCGGAAAAGACGCCTCCCCTGCCGTCACGTAAAACCGCCGTGGGTGCTCCCTGATTCGGGATACCAGCACCGCCGAGGCTACCGACTCGGTAAATGTGTCCTCGACCACTCGGACGATATCGCTTGCTTCAAGGGCCGGCATTGTCGATTTTCCTCCCTGTGTCTTCTCCTCGCTACACCGCGGTTGATGGATCTACATGACCCCCATTCCACCACGGCAGAAACCGTGGACTCAACTTTGCAGTTTGCCTTTGGTCAATCCGGCGATGGGTATGGCATGGGTGGATTGGGGCTCGTCGGTGTAATAGGGTCGCTCACCGTTTCGGCCCTGGGCGTCGGCGAGCTCCTTTTCCCGGGCGGAGATCAACCCGAGGCACTGGCGCACATCGGCGACGGTCTGCTCAGAGAGGGGGTGTTTCATCCCCGGCGGCGGGGTGATGTCCTTGATGACCGCGGCCAGAGTTTTGCGCATCGCGATGAGGATTTGTTGTTCTTTGGTAAGTTCCGACATGGCTGGCCTCCGGGGGCCGGGAGCGGCCCTGGTTGCTGGTACTCCTGCGCCCGATGAATTGTGTAGCTTTTCAGACGGCCTTTGAATCGCCCGATGAGTCTTCAAAATACCCCGTTCCGGGGATTTCAGGGGCGCCCTCAGGTCTGTCGATCAGCTCATTTTCTCACAGGTTATCGACCATTTGCCGATGCATACCTTTCAACCTCTGAGAGGCTGTCTAAAAACTAACCCATTGATTTGGCTTGGTCTGGAGTCCTTAACCGTCTCGAAGTGAAGCCATTGATTCCCCCTCTCCCGCCAAGCGAGGGGCTTTAGGCCGTAGCCAGCTTTGAAGGACCGGGGCTCATCTGGACCGCGCGGCCTGGCTTGAGTTTCTAGGCAGCAGCCTCTCAAGGTTCAGATGATGTGGTGTGCTACACCCCAGCTCGGGTGTTGCGGACGGCGGGGGCGGGTTAGAGGATCACTGGCAGGGATTTGAGCCCGCGTCCGAGAAAGTTCTCCTCCCACTCCAGGGCGTCCGTGGCCTGGGACATTGCCGGTAAGCAGCGCACCAATGTTGCCCACGACGATCCGCGTCGCCAATTGGGCCAGGCTTTTGCCGATGCAGGTGTGGATGCCGTAGCCGAAGGAGAGATGGGGATTGGGTCGGCGTCCGATGTCGAACCGGTCGGGCTCCGGGAATCGGGCGGGGTCCCGGTTCACCACGCCGATGAGGCAGATTACCTTCTCGCCCCGGCGGATGGTCTTGTCCGTCAGTGCGACATCGGAAAGCGCGGTGCGCGAGACCCCCGGGACGGGACTTTCATAACGCAGGACCTCGGCAATGGCCGCGTCGATCCGGGAGGGCTCCTGGGCGAGCAGACGCCACTGTGCGGGGTGCCTCAGCAGGCTCAGCAACGCGACGCCGATCAGATTCACGGTCGAGGAGTGGCCCACGGCGAGCATCATGATGTAGTTTGCTAATTGCTTCTCCTCGCTCAATCGATTCCCCTCCGCGATCAGCATCCCGATCAGGTTGTCCGCCGGCCCGAGCCGGTGCGGCAGTCGGCGATCCAACAGCGGAAAAACCCGGCCAGGCCTGCAATCGCCAGTATCCCCCGTTCATAGGCGAGCGGCGTAATATCCAGATCCGCGATCAGGGACATGCTCTTTGTCCACTGTCCGAAATTGGGGTGCCAATTCCCCGGCGGAATCCCCAGAAGCTGATTGCAGTTCAAATCCAGCATGAGCGGATAGGCAGGCTAGATCGTCGATCACATCCAGGCCCCCGCTCCATAGCCCGGTCGACGGCGGCATCCACCCATGCCTGGATATAGGTCTCCAATCCATTGATGCGGGATTGGGTGAAGGCCCGGCGTAATGGGCGGCGGATTCGGGTATGGTCCGGCGGATTCATGAACGCCAGCCATAACCCCACTAGCCTGCGGCTCTCGTTCCGTGTGGAGGCGAGACGGTCGATCAGTTCCCCGTTCCCGCCGTACCGGTGCTGCCAGGCTCGAGGCCGAACGCCCGAAACCGGGGTTCCTCAGAACCTCCCGATTATCCGCGTAGCGCGTCAGTAGGAAATCCCGGCGTTCGACCCGGTAGTGAATCGGCTCGTGGGCGCGCAAATACCGATAGGTTGGATAGGGATTCGCGCGAAACTCCGGCGAGCGGGGATCGAAGCGCGCGATGGAGGCATCGCTCATGCCTCGGCCACAAGGTCCATCAAAGGGAACGATTGACTCCAGGCAATCGGCGCCTTCAGCACCTCCGTAATCAGACCGCGCAGGCAATTGAGCTGGCCCGGAGGCGCGCGCTCACCATAGACGCGATCCAGATTGCGCTTCCATAGGCCGATGGTCCGCAGTGATTCGAAGCGCCGATTGCGCATAAATTCGATCCTCCAGCCGGCCTTTTTGACATCATCGATCAATTCGGAAACCATGCAGAGTACGATCGAGCCGTCATAGGTCACGCTCCCCCCCGGATAGCCGTCGGCCGCACAGCTCTCCGACAGGATCAGGCGAGACCCATTGGCGCGCAAGCGACGCAGATAGCCCAACTTGTCCCGAATATGGGAAATTATTTCGAGGCTGAAGATCATATCATAGCGGCCGGGGATCTCCTCTGTGTCCCGATCTAGATTCCGCCGGGATACCTCCAGGCCTAGACTTCGGCAGTAATCCGTCTGCGCCGTGCTGCACGTAACCCCGGTGACCGCGCAATCGCGCTTCGCGAGCAATAGATTGGCGGGTCCCCCTCAACCACAACCCACATCCAGAACGCACGCGCCCGCCGGGATATAAGGATAAAAATTCCTGACCGTCTGCCTCAAGCCGGTCTCCATATCTTCACGGCCTCGGAAATAGCCGAAATGATAATGCAGGTCCTCCCCGATAATCCGTTTCCATTCCTCGATCAATACCGCCGAATAAAAGACATCCATATCGAAATCGTTCCGAGTATCTCTATCCATCGCTATTCATCGCTCATAGCTTTGTTAATCACTTATATATACCAAAGATAGCCCTTGGCCTGCGGTAAACCATGTGGTCGCCACACGAGCTTGATGTGAGCCAATCGGCGGTTGAAAAGGGTAAAGCGGTTCCTCGGCTGCAAAAGGGAAGCCGCAATCAGATGATCGGGCCAGGGCGCCTCGGCATTCATCGGGGTGGTTTGGCCGGACCAGCCCAATATCGCCTCCCGCTTGCGGGGCTCGCAGAAACCCCTTGCCGCCAGATAACCCAGAAAAAGCACCCAGGGTTCCCCGTTCAGAGATCACTCCGGAACCACGCACTCGAAGCCGATCTGAGGCCCGACCTCCCGGTCGAGATCCAGACAAACCGTGATCTCGTCGAAAAAGCCGGCTAACTCCGCCAGCAACGCCCTCGGTTCACCGGCCTCTTCCCGCCAGCCGAGCCGTTGCAGATAGGGAATCAGTGAATCGGGCCCCAACCGTTTGACATTGACCCGCAGGGCCCGCGAGCTGCGGGACAATATGACGCCGACGTGACCAATAAAGGCACCGGCAGGACAATGCGCATAACAGGAATGCAGGGTCTCTATGAACGCTCCAGGAACAAGACCGCGTGCCCATAGCGGGCCTCGGCGGAGAGGGCGGTTCTGCGCTGCAGATTGGCGAAAATGGACGGCGGGGAACGGGCGGGCAGGGCCCGGTTGTCATACTCCAACCAGATCTGCGATGCGCCACCGTGCAGTTGGGATGACGGATCGAACCACTCGGCGAGAAAGCCCCGTAAAGGCGCCCAGATCACTTGGGCCGTCCTATCCTCGGCGGGGTCGATGACCGGCATTCCATCCCGCAACAGACCCGACTCGCCATCGGTCGGATAGAGGCGTTGATGAAGGTCCACCCGCGGCGCGTCGGGACCCAGCCGACACTCGAAGCCGCCCTGGGGAACGGGTGCCAGCCGGGCCGCCAAGGCCCTCAAACCCGCAAGCTGGTCGGCATCGACCAACGCCCGCCCGAGGCAGGGAAAGAGGGTAGTGGTAAATTTTAAGTGATAAGGTGTCTCCCTGAGTCACGTCGAACATCACACCAAACCACCAAGAGAGACCAGGATGAAAGGGAAACGACCCTGGTCTCTGCGCCTGCGATGACAAGCGCGCGGATGATCGGCGACGGCCTGGAAAAAGGCTTCGTGTCTTGGTGGCTTGGTGTGAGAAAAACCTTGAACATCACGCAGGATTTACCCACTACCAAAGAATCTATTGGCTGCCCTTTGGGCACCTTTCGGCACCCACTTCCATTCATAATTGCTGATATTATGATATTGGCCGCTCAATATATGAACCACCGGATAGGGTTCCAAGCCTGAATAGCCCAGCATGGTATTGAAAGCAATAAAACTATCTCCTTCACCACAGAACATATGGACAAACCCCTGTTCTATCAGTTTTCCCTTAGTTAACTTACTAATACTCCAAACATGATAGCCTACGTAGAGAAAGAATACTGGTAGCGGTAAATTTTTAAATTGTAGAGTAGAGTGATTGATTCACAAATTGGCCTCACTTACTCTGTAGTGATGAACTTTCTAGCGAACCGCTTTCTTCGTTCAAGAGCCTACTTCTACGGTCATTACATCATTAAGCGCTCGCCACAAACTAACCGAGAGGGTTTTCAATTATGATTATTGAAACAAAAGTGCATACTTGTCGAAAACGTCGCAGCAAAGACCTGACTAAAAATGGCATCCATGTGTGCGGCAGCCAATAATATCATTGTA
>Ga0209365_1000084_pt1 | contig 15644 bp, 9 predicted proteins | sample WorMetimpBELIZE2_FD_187389 | JGI IMG/M metagenome (GOLD analysis project Ga0209365, IMG submission 187389) | Marine gutless worms symbiont microbial communities from Max Planck institute for Marine Microbiology, Germany - Olavius imperfectus... | ecosystem: Host-associated > Annelida > Digestive...
TGTCTTAATCATGTTACTGGCAGGTTGTATTGTGGTCGAGCTGCTGACCGGCTACCCACTGTTTCCCGGCGAAGATGAGAACGACCAATTGGCGTGTATCATCGAAATGTTTGGTCTGCCAAGTGAAAAATTCTTAGCGACGTGTAAGCGCGAGCGACACTTCGTCACCAGTCGCGGACTACCTCGCTACTGTGTCCAGTCCGTCGACGAGCGCGGCGTCACCGTCATTGCCGGCAGTCACTCCAAGCGAGGACGGTTCCGCGGCCCGCCGATGTCCCGCGACCTGATAGCGGCTCTCATCAATGGCGGAGCGACTGAGGCGGCTGGCGACACTATGCTGATCGACTTCCTACGTCGCTGTCTGCAGGTGAATCCTGCTGAACGGATAACCGCCAGTGAGGCGATACGTCACGAGTGGATGCGTCGGCGTCAAACAAAACAAACAGTCGGGTCGTACACGAGGTCCAGTAATGCCAGGTTCTCATTTGACCCCACCACGTCATATTTACAACATTCCAGACACTACTAGATGTCTGAATGGCACAGACAGCTATACAGTATTTTGTATTTTTCTGCTTGATGTAATTGCCTTTATCACTTTTTGCACAGGAGATAATGTAATAATTGTAGACAGACCGAAGCACAGCTATTATAATAGAAATGAACAATGTGATATTAAACAGAGTGCTTCTGGACAGAAGGTATGCTGCAATATACGACAAGACACAAAAACATTAGTCAGTATAAAACAGTACAGGAAGTGGTCTTGATATGAATGTAGTGGTAGCTTAATATTTTAAAACAGAATTGGCACAGTCATATTCACCAGTAACAAGCAGGACATACGTGTTCATCTGTATTTGTCAAAATACACATAATATACCAAAAATACACAACAAAAATAATACACAACAGAAATGTAAAGCCAAAAATTACTGCAAAGATACCCTGCAAGGTCACTGTAATCAATTTTTACATTATTAATAATGCAGAGTATGACAATTTACAGTTGGCAAATGCAAATGAAGATGACAGTTAACTCATACCACTGAGTTAATTCACCAAATGCAAATATTTTCTAGGTATACCGGTACATCCAAGAACAAGGAAACCTGGAGACGGGGTGAAGCAGTATTTTTACAGACAAGATGCTGTTACCGCCAATCAGCAGTTTGAAAACATTCAAAGTGTGTTAGCAATGACAGCAATGTATCATGATGTTCAGCAGGCGAGAAATAAACAGAATGACATTAACAGATCATCACAGTCACTTCCACCTCACACCAACACAGCAATATTGATATCTATATACTGTATGTACAACTATCAACATCAGTGTGTGAGTAGTCTCATAATGTCTATTCATCAGCTCCGACTACCAACAATGACACCAGTATGTAATAGAAACTGGTGCAAGTTAATCAACAGCAAACTGATATGACCACACATATAGACATTCACAGCCATTAAACATAAATTCAAATTGTTGCATACCTCCACAGCTGTATGGTAGTCCTCAGCAAATGCAAAGCAAATTATTCAGATGACCTTTAACATAAGAGGATCATGGTTTCTTTTGATGTGACTGATAAGTCTGACGGCAGATTTCTGTTACTAACAGTGAAGAAGCGGTATATCCCCTTGTTGGGTGCAACATGAAAAATAACTGCAAAGAAATTCTGTATGCGGTGTCAATGACACCCAGTCAAGAAATGGATAATGTTATAGCCACCTATATACCATGTACACTAAGAGCAAGTATGTTTTATACGACATTGGATAAGAGCAAACTATGCGAAGTTTATGAAATTTAATTACAATCACAACAGAATAAGACAGCCTATTATATGAATCTGTACATCATAACAAGCTAATATGAATGAATTCAGATTTCGAGTGTACAATAATATCAAAAATAACAGGTAGGTAGCATGTCGAATTAAAATAACAGTGTACTGCCTTGCCAGCATACATATTGCTATGTTTGGTGCATTAGTCATGGCAGTTAACAAATATATCTCCATAAGTAACCTAAAACAAATTCTGTACAAGTCTGAGTTTATGAAAATCTCAGCAGGTATTACATAGAATTTTACCAATCAATTTCCTTCAAATTAACTTGTGTTTTTTTGTAGAACATGACATCAGTATGACCCTCATAGTAGAATGTACTGCAACTTATGAAACTTACTGCTGAGAGAAGCAGAAATGGAAACTGGGACTAAATATTAACACCAAAAAGACAAACATCATACCAGTTATGAACATGAATGGAAAGTATCATCAGGCTTTCAGGAAAGACATGACAGAAATAGTACTACCATAAAGTAAAGTTTAGCTGCAGTCAATACAAATCGCAACCATACTATGCATTTTACATGGATCTGGTGACCATTTCAAGTCAGTTCATAAAAATCAGACAACTAATTAAAGAACTAAGACGATACAGCCAAGTAACAGGATTTGAAAAATGTGTCAGAAATGAACCGGACATGACCTACATATTTGTTTGATAACTGATAATTCAACCAAATGTAAATATCTGAAATAAATATTTGAAGTAAATACTGGTGATGAGGAAAGTGAAGGAAGCACGGGATTAATATTGTTGAGGAAGATCTGCATACAGCAGAATAGTGTCACAACTAACAGCAGGCAATACACGATTTCACGGTTTGCATCACACAGGTAAAATTACTGCAACACAGTAAATAGTTCCTATCGTAGTGATTTCCTGAACATGTCTTGACAGTTTTCACTTTTAATATGCTGCATTATTATTTTTTATTTTTATGAGGGAGAAATAAGTGTTTACACTTTCGCCAGCACACATTGATCTCTAGACGCGTGACGTCAGCTACGCACGTTGACATGAAATATTACACATTGACCTGACATTGTTACTATTTTCAAAAGACAGTGAAATCATGTATTGTCAATCTAGAAGATCACAGAGACAGAATTCAGTGGAAGGATGATGACATGCAGGACATTTGTTGCACTTTTATTGTGCAACTTGTTGCAAGACCTGCAACCATGCACAACAAAAGTCCCAGCAACAAAGTTGTGAAACAAGTCCCATTATGTCATCAGCGTTATTATGACAACTTAACCTGGCCCGACCTGTTGTAGCACAAAGACAACATGCAATGCTCTACTTGTGGAAAATATCTACAGTATAAACAATTTATATACCACATGTATGCTCAAGACAGGACTCACAAATAACGCCATAAATCACTTTTAACCCTCACAAAAAACAGCAAACGATATAATTTCAAACTCCTCCAACTGTTTACTATTCATTCAAAGCAAACAACCTTTCAGAAATGTGTTGATGTTATAAAAAATGCTTTACAAATTACAGTACCATATACATGAAAATAATCTAGTCTATACCAGGTGGGCCAATAAAAACCATACCCTTTATTATTTGTTCATTAAAAAACAAGCTAATGCAAAGTGCTGAGTAATGTCATTTTAAACGTTGATTATTTTCACACTGTATGACATCCATTTATCTTGAAATGTCAAGTGATTATTTGCCAGATTTACTTTTTGTCACAGTAATATGGTAATGCTCGATACACAATGGCAAATGCACGCATGTTCTTAGAATGCATGGAAGCAAATAAACCAGAGTCAAAACAACTCTTCAATGTGTCCACCAGTCAGTCAAACCGCAGCCTTCAGTTTGTCACTCCACTGTTCAATAGATATGTCGACGATCCTTTGGTCAAGATTCTCCCAGCACCAGCAGGCACGCATTCTGTCCTTGAGATCGACCAGGTTGGAAACTGGAATGTGATACATGGTCTGTTGCTGAGCCCCCTCGCCCCATACAGCATAGTTAACTGGGTTCAAGTTCCAGCTGTTGGGGGATACAGACAATTCGATGAATTTTAATAGAAACATTTTCGTTTGTATGTGAACAGCATAGTGCATGTAAACATTACATCAACATGATTTAGCATTGTGCTTCTGTTAGAGATGAATAGTCTTACGAATGTTGTAATATGTATTTATGTATTAAAGACTAAAAAAATAGCTGTCACACTCAAAACTGATTGCTTTCTGATATGTAACAATCAGTTTTTGTTTGAAGGAAAGTCAAAAATTAATTTACTTTTATGGGTACAGTTTCTATTGGCTCACCCTCATATCTACGGCCATGTGCTCATCAACAGGACATACTTGATTCTGCCACCAATAACCATATTAACAAAAACGCTCTGCAATATAGACAATAACCATGTCACTTCAATATGTCTCCTGTAGCCTCAACCTCTATGGCTGCGATGCATACATGCTGAAAAATAAGTCCTATTTGAAATTACGTACCAGCATTAATATGTTGCATCAGTCAAGATTCCTACAGTATCAAAAGGTGTGGTTATAGTTCGCCCTGAGACCGTGCCTTGGCAGCATCAGGTGCATGTTTTGGCAGCAACTCTTCAACGAGTCGAATGTAGTCACTTTTCTCCGTGCATCCTCGGCACTGTTCACCCCACTCTGACAGGATGTTCTTCAATTCACTCACCTTCAACTTCTTGAAATCCAGCTTAGAGTAGTCGTATGTTTTCTCTGTACAACCCCATAAATTGCTATGAAAGTATAAGTATACACAGCAATCATGTGAAAATATAAGAAGCCAGTGCTCTTTGAAGATCAGATGTACACAGAAATACGCTAGTACAACTACAAATGACAACTGAACATGGCAACTGCAAATGGTAAATTAACACACATTGACATGGGCACTGTCAGACATATGCTGAAAGGGGCTTCACTCGTCATGCTGATGCAGACTTCTCAGTTAGTGTTCTTTAGCAGAAACTGCACAGGAACCAGAAGAATGGCTTAGACATATGTATCAAATGCAAAGCAGAACTTGAGCAACAGTTGCATTCATGCCATATGTTGCCCAAGACTAGATAAAATGATTAAGTTCCTCAATTCTACAGACGGGCTAATCGTGACAACAAGAACAAGACTACCTGACATTAACTTGGCTACAAAGTTTATTCACTGAGAAACTAAGCCTGGTCAATATGCAACAACTGATAGTGGTGAAGACTATGACATACACGTCTTTGTAATGTCACAGTTCTTAACGGTAACAGTAATCAGAAAAACCGAGTTTATTTACCAAAAAATGTGTTTATAAAAATTATAAATTACAGCATCAGAGGAGCAGTACCATATCGAAGATCACAGATTTGCTCATCTCGACGATAGAGTTTCATACAGATCTTATCAGCCGGCATTGACCAACTAACAGGTTTTGACATCTCACTCAGCATGCCAGTTGCAGACTCCTCAAGACCACCCACATAGTAGCACTACAAAGCAAACAGCACCATCAACAGATGACATCATACCTACTACTTCTAACAAGTTCTAACTTCAGTCATGCTAATATTGTTAAATGTTTTATTATCACCACAAACAACTGAAACAAAGTTTGAAGAAAGTTATGGTCTGGGTACAACAAAACTCATATAACTGATGGAACCTGACAGAATTATGTGGACAAGTGGAATATGAATCAAGGAAGAGGTCATAAGGTCAAAGTCATTCATCATGTGTTTCAGTTACACGGGAAATAGACACATATTTTGCCACATACTGTTAGGTGGTGAATGTATGTAATCAGGAAGTACTAACTAGTTTTCAAATGTTATTAGGACAAAGTGCATGTGTGTATGCATGTTATCAATATATTACATTAACCGACTATACCACTGTACACAAATGTTATAAAGGCAGAACAAAGAAGAGCATCAGCATGGAAAAGAACTGGAAATAAAGTTTTGAGGCACTTTCAAAAGGTGTCGAACTTCAAAGTCCAGGTGATAGCATAAGTAGAGTTATACTGATCTAACAAAATGTACAAACATGCATGGTTAGCAGTCTTTCAGTCTTTCCAGTTCGTATTTTTTTCTCTTGAAAACATACACTGTACAAATCACAGGAATGTAATAACCAGTGGTGAGCACAGTTCCGCTAATATGCTAAATGCTAGTTAGCGAACCTAACATTTTTGTTAGCAGATTAGCAGTTCCGCTAACTTTGAAAACCATTAGCAGACCAGTTAACTTATGCAGAAGTTTAGTTCCGCCAACTGTAAGTCCATTATGTTGGTTATGGAAGTTAACTTTCCCATTAGTTGTGCCCACCACTGATAATATCCGTTATTGGTAGCATTTGGTACAAAAAAATATGACACTTACAAATCTATTGTCATCACCCTTTGCTGACTTGCAGAACTTCCTAAATGAGTCTTCAATTTTCGTTGGACTGCTTTGTGTACTGTCATCAAGAGACTCAATAAATCTACTGAGGAATTTGACACACACTGCCAAACACAAATAAAATGCAACAGTCAGTCAAGATCAAATACCGATCAGTAATTATGATGTGATCAACTCTAGAAAAACTGCAATAAAAGCTGACGACTAGTAGACACAGTTATGTAGAAAGTATCAGCCATCTACTAGACAACATGGGTGCCTACTTTTGCAGGAAGCAAACTGGGACAAATATTAGGTGATCATGGCAACAGGATGTCAATCACACCAAAATGAATATATCAAAGTGCCAAAGGAACTGAGACAGAGATGCCAAAGGTATCAAGGTGGGTGAGTATGACTAATCGGTCTGGAAGGATAGTGCTCTGCTCTCTAAGCATGTTAAAACACGCTGCAAGAGCGTAAGTGTGTATTTAATAAAGCTGATCACACAGCGATGATCACTTCATCAGTTATTGTGGCTGCAGTGGTCTTCATCTTCATCTTGTAAAGGGGCAGGGCCTTTCAGCCCCGTAGACACAGACCACGAACGAGTCCATACTCCATCCCCAAAAAATTCCCAGTTATGACTGGGAGCTAATGAATGAACTCATGGGCCATAGCAAGAATGAATGTTCAACAGAATTGTCCAGTCGTCCCTGCTTACGACTGACTAATGATCAGGGATATCATTCACTGACCATTCAATTGAGGGGTTCAGAGCCCTAGTGGCATATTGCCCAGAATAACCCCGCAGGGTCATCCGCTCTCAACCACCAAGGTCCCGTCAACCCCCGGCACAAGTGCACGAGCCGGCCGGTCGCCACCCAGACCGCGCGACCGCCTCTAACCCCCAGCTGAACTTCCTACCCTGCTCATTCAAGGTAGTGTAGTTCAGAGGTGACCTTCAGCAGCCGCCCACCCATGAGCTGCCCCCAACCAGGCCAGTCACCCGCCCAAGGGATCTCCGGGCTGAAGCAGTGTATTGACCAGACAACCCCGCAGAATCATCTGTTCTCAACCAGCAGGAACCCATCCTCCCCAGAAATGAGGCTCCAAATATGACAAAGACTTCGCTTTGCCTACTCACCTGGACTCACGCCCATTCTAAACGGTTGTCTCTTGACGTGTCCGACTGCTTCTAGCCCCCAACTGACCTTCCTACCAATCGCACTAGGTAGTGTAGTTCAGTGGTAGCCTTCAGCTGTCATCCATACAAGTCAAGACAAGAGTCTGTCCTACGGTCGCTGTTGGTCCGGGACTGCTTATTTGTCAGGCCTAGGCCTGCTTATTTCGCAGCTGACCATTACTAATGGTCGTTCCACAATCCGCCACCTGCGGACCCGCCGGCCAGCAGGCAGCTCTGCAACCGGGGCTGCAGTGGTCTAGTGATGAGTATTGGATTCACTGCAAAGGTCATGGGTTCGATACCCAGCCTGGTCCAATTACAAGCGACCTTGAGCAAGTTGATAACCTACCGTGTGTTCCGTCGCTGAGTGAAGACACTTTTAGGCGATCATTAAAGACATATTTGTTTGCATTGTACTAGAACACATAGCGTATTAGAGGTTTTTGCGTAATGTGCTCTATAAATTTTTTACTTACTTATTTACTTACTTACTAGTGTACGCTATGGGGTGAAGGCCTAGTGTGGCTGCTTGGGGCAGCAGTGCAACATTAACTCATGCCAATCAGCTGCAACTTCCGAGATGAACGAATGAATGTATGAATGTCTTGACTCTTGAGTCTGACTCATGTAAGCAGCACTATAGAAGTGTTCAAACTTTCCTCTGCACCTATATACTCGGCAGTTCTGACTGCATAGTCTTTCAACACATCTCATTGCAATGTTTGTCGTAAGTTTACATCATGTCAGCAGGTGTCTGCTAATAGGAAAACCCACCTGCCTATGTGACTCAGTCAACCTTCCCATCTACCTGTCCAGTTTCCATGGAGAAATGCCACCTTACCCTAACCTTACCCATGCCTGGGCTCCCATGTTGGCCAAGCAGACTTCTTTTTACTGTTTAACCAGTCACTAGATCATGTACACAGTACACATATTCATACAGCTATATGTTACACAAAATAAAAATTTAAAAAAAAACAATTGGCTAGACTGAAGATCAAGGGACGGTGCTCGAAAAAAGCATAAAACAACTGAACAGAGTTAGTATTTGGGTTAGTTTAAGGTTAGGGTTAGTTTTAGGGTTAGTATTAGGCTTAGTGGCATCTAGCTATTTAGTTCTGTAAAGTACCGTTCTCTCATCTTCATGTGTTCTAGACATTTAAATGATACCCCCTCCAAATTCCAATAATTCCAGAATCAAAACGTTTTGAGTCTCAAGACTATCTAGGACTAAACACTTGAAAAAATTCCAGTACTGTAAATGCGTTACAAAGGCACCGTACATGAGAACCCGTGGATGAATTTCACAGATCACAGGTTATACAGGTTATACTGGTTCCGGTCTTAGCGACTATACTATGGATACTTCAGTTGAACTGACTACCTTCACAGTTCTCTTCGGTCGCTTCTGTGAGTTTCTTTGCTTCATTCATCGAAGTACACAATAATAATAGACCAGCTAACAAGAATATTGCCCGAATGGCATGTCCAGCTATTTCATCACTGCAATTGTGACACATTTTAGACAACAGCGTATTAAGACTCAACAAAAAAATACACCAAACTCAATCTCACACACGACCAACCGGCAAATCTACACGCGTACACAAGTCAGCTGGAGCGGCTGGAGACAAGCAGCCGAGTTGTCTGCTTCTGATTGGTCCGATGCCGCTGAGCCAGATATAATAATAACACGTCGATGACTTTATGGAAGCAGGTACAGGTCAAAACTCTTGGGCGGGGCCAGTACCGATTTCATAGTTTGTCGTGACAGCAACTAAGACACACAGCCGTTGCCAATCTGTTGGATCCCACACACATAGGTTGACACAGCGGGGCGACCTCATAATCTTCTAGAGCCCGTAGGAACACGAATTTCAGCCGACCGTTTCAATGCTAAGTTTTCACCCGAACGTGACTGACTATAGGCTACGTAACGTTCGGGTATTTGCCGTCGCCATTCCGTCTGTCGTCATCGTTGTCTGTAACGTACGTGCACCTTAATCGCACGGTTGAAATTTTCGGCAATATATTTCTACGCCGTCTTGTAGCATAGCCATTTGCTGACCTCCATGCAAAATTTTACGGAGATCGTCCCAGGGAAATCCCTCCGGCGGGAATTAAACGCAACCGGGGTAACCAAATATAGCGACGTTGGACATGTCGAAGGCTATATCTCGGAAACGGTGCAAGATACGGCCTCCGATACAATTAAAGACTAATAGGAAATCATACCCGTAGAATTCAATGGTACCACTTTGGACCCTTGATGAGTGACCATATAAGCGGGGCCTAAGAATTCTGGCCCCCCAATTTAGGGGAATTTATATATCTAAAGTCATTTGCGGCTTAAGCGACAAGGATTAAGCGTACAATTCATTTCAAGTTCGTTGGAAAAAATCGTGATCAACTTCCTATTAGTGATAATTAAACTTTTTCTGCTATATGCCTAGATCGTCTTTCGTTTGACAGGACAAACAGATGAACAGAATATCGACCGCCAAGACCACGCTTGCAGCATCGCGCGGTAAAATAAAACTATTATGAAAAAGTACCGGTTGCATCTATTTAAACAAGAAGCTCCGCTAACGCTGAGAGGACAGCGCGGCCGTTAGAGAAATATTAAGGGGAAGCCCCAAATATATGGGAGCTTCCCTGACCCAAGGCCACGCCCACTTTTCCTCTGGGTGTGGTTTTCATGGTGGGCCTTGGCCAACCTCAGCTACATGCCAAATTTGAAGTTGCTAGCTTCAGAAGGTTGGGCAAATAATAAAGGGGAACCCCGACATTGTGGGGAGCTCCTATAACACAGGGCTACTGGGTGTGGTTGTATAGTGGACCTTGGCAAACCCAAGCTGTGTACTAAATTTGACATCCCTAGCTTCAGCCATTGTGTATATATTGAAGTGGAACCACAAACGTTTGGGGAGCTCCCCTAGCCCAAGGGGACGCCCACTTTTTCCTCTGAGTGTGATTTTATGATGGGTCTTGGCAAAACCAAGCTGTGTACCAAATTTGAAGTCGCTAGCTTCAGCCATTGTGTAAATATTGAACAAGAACCCTCAAATTTTGGGGAGCTCCTTTAGCCCAGGTCCACGCCCAACTTTCTTCTGTGTGTGATTTTATGATGAGCCTAATTTGAAGTCGCTAGCCCCAGCCGTTGCACAAATATTATAGGAGAATCCGAAATTTTGGAGAGCTCTCCTAGCCCTAGGCCACCCCCACTTTTTCCTCTGGGTGTGATTTTATGATGGGCCTTGGTAAACCCAAGCTGTATGCCAAATTTGAAGTCGCTAGCTTCAGCCGTTGCAGAAATATTGAAGGGGAGATATTGTTAGATATTCTATGTGGTCAGTCATGTTTTCGAGAGTTCTGTGATTAAATCTTAGTTTGTGAGGTTTCATACTAACTAGTAGGTTCTGTTTTTGGGCATTATTTGCCGGAAGTATTCGGTTCTACAGTGGCATCTTCTGGTAGTCCAATATTCGAGATTTATTTCGAAAAGTACACTATATAGCTCGCTCAGGTGTGAAATTGAATGTGTGACGTCATCAGTCAGGATAAACATTGCTATATTTGGAACGGTATCACCACCTGCTGCACGTAGCTACTGTTCGTCACGCTTGAGTGACTTTTTGAAGCTGCTAGCTGGGATTCCCCGTGTGTGCGTGCGTGATCACTGTGACGTCACTTCTGCGGCTTCTGATTGGTTCGGGTGAAGTATTCGTCACACTGATCAGCTGATTAGCTACAATATGAAACGAGTATTGTCTATGGGTGACATCGACGCTGTGATTGGCAACGCTGATGATCAAAGTGGCGATAACGGAAGCGCAGTGTACTCTCAAGCAAAAGGGCGGCAGACCAAAAAATCAAAAAAGGCAAAGGCAAAGGCAAGTCCGAGTGTCGTTCAAACCCAACATTCTGTGATGGTCACTGGTGGTGTCCCTCAACCAGAGAGTTCAGCCGACACCGTTGCGGTCACCGCAAATTGCGGTGCTCTTGATCCACGTGCAACTGAAACTACAGAGCTGCAGAGTACAGTCGAACAACTGACGACGGTCGTGCATGCTCAGCAAACAATCATAGATGATCTCACACGTAAACTGAATTTTGTCCTGTCTTTTTTGGACATTAACAACGATACTGGTATTGAGAACAGGGATGACACATCTGCAACGCCGATGCCATCTTGCAGCGTGACGATTGGAACTGAACCTTCATCACAACAACATGAGCCTGCCAATCTCAGTGGTACAGCCAACCGTGTCTCGTATTCCAACGTTGCAGCAGCTGGTGCAAGTGGTCGACGGTCGACTTCAAACCAACCTGTCAACTTCCGCGAAGCTGTGGCTACCGCCATACACGCAGATCGGCGAGACAAGGATCGTCGTGCTAAGTCGGTTGTCGTGTCCGGCTTGATTCCTCGACATGACCTCACCGACGCAGCATCTTTCCGTCAACTGTGTTCGCAGGAGATCGGATTGGATCCAGTCGTTGTATATACGAAACGTTTGGGTGCTGCTTACGGTGATCGCGTGCAACCGTTACTTGTCGGTCTCCAGTCTCCAGATGAAGTGCTGTCTGTTATGAGTCGTGCCAAGTCACTTCGGCGGTCAGCTGTTGAAACTGTGCGCAATAATGTCTTTATTAATCACAACTTAACTAAAGTGGAAGCACGTATCGCGTACGAGGAACGCTGCCGTCGCCGTCTACGACGACAGGGTGTTAGTCAGCACTCATCACAGCAGCTTCGCGATGACCGTCAGGAGGCGCGTTTGCAACCCAGTTACCAACCAACAGTTACCGAGCAGTCGGAGGATGGTCAGCGGCAATCATCTGTCGACGGTGGCAGACCAAATACTGACAGGGCAGTATTGGCCTCAATCAGTTCAGTCGGTTCGTTGTCACAGATGTCGTCGCCTGCTGCCGCAGCAGCCGGGAGGCATCGAGAATGAGCAAATCGCCGTCAACTTAAACCCTTATGCTCCCGAATTTTTTCCGTCTGGTAGCATTATTGGCCAACCTGCTGCAGCTATTGGTAGCAGTGATTATGATGGATTACGAGCAGTTTCTTTCCCCAATGTTAATAATGTTCTCACTAGTTGTATTCTTCTCAATGCGCGTAGTTTGCGTAACAAGATACCTGAGCTGCACATGCTTTTACAAGATGTTAAACCTCAAATAGCCTTTGTAACTGAGAGTTGGCTAAATAGTAGTATTACTGATGGCTTGATAGATCCAAGTGGCTCGTATGTTGTTTACAGACATGATAGGCTACATAGAGTTGGTGGTGGTGTGATGGCACTTGTGTCTGTTACTATGCACTCTTATCAGATAAAGATTCCACAACAGTTTAATCACATTGAGGCTGAGTGTTTTGAAATTATAACTCATTTTGGTAAATGCCGTTTTATTGTGTTGTACCGTCCACCGGATTTTAATGCTCTAGGTAGGCAAAATATGGCCCAACTGTATGATTGTCTTTGTTATCTATGTGATGTTGACTATACTGTTGTAATTGTTGGAGATCTGAATCTTCCAAACATTGATTGGTCTCTACGATCTGCACCTGACGATGATATTCATTCCTTGTTTTTAAAATTCAGTAATAACTTTGGTCTGACGCAGTTTGTGTCCTCCCCTACTCGTGATGCGAACGTCTTGGATTTAGTTATGAGTAACGATCCATACGTTGTGAGTAGAGTTGATGTTGTCGATCCATTTAGTAATAGTGATCACTGTGCCATCAATTTTAGCTTGGTTCTTACAGCACATGAAAGGCAGGATTTTCCTAGACATGTGTATGATTTTGATAACTGTGATGTTGATGGTTTGTGTCAGGCCTTGATGTCTCATCCTTTACAATCTAGAAGTCTAGAAGGTTCGGCAGATAACGCATGGGATCAGTTTCTTTCCCCAATCAGTGATGCAATTGCCGCCCATGTTCCACTTAAGGTTTATTACCCGAATAGAAAATCCATCAAGACCAAGAGATATCCACGTCACATAGCTCGAGCCTTAGGGAAAAAACTTAAATTGTGGCGCAAGTACAAGACTGATAGAAGTGACGTACATAAAATGCAATATTACGAACAGTGCCATCTGTGCAAAGCGTTGATATTTGAGTTTGAAAGGACTAAAGAGTTAAATATTATCGGAAATGGTAACATTGGTGCCTTCTATCGACATATCAACAGGCGTTTATCGTGTAAAAGCGGTGTTGGTCCACTCAAATCGCCTACGGGGGAAACTGTAACGGATGACACGGAAAAAGCTGCTTTATTAAATGATTACTTTAGTAGTGTCTTCACTGATGACAATGGTGTATGTCCAGATTTTAAGCGTAGGATACCTAACGTTTTGTCTTTGGATAGCTTTGATATCGCACCCGACATTATTCTGAAGTTTGTAAGAAAGTGTAAGGCTGGCACTTCTCCAGGACCGGATGGCATACCGCAATCATTTCTGAAGCAATTTATTTCTCAGTTATTACTGCCTATGACTGAATTATTTAAATATTTACGTCATCTTGGTCATATGCCGTCTCAGTGGAAGACTGCTAACATAACACCCGTCTTTAAAAAAGGACTGTCATCGGAAGTTTCAAATTATAGGCCAATTTCATTAACTTCTATTTTCTGTAAGTTGTTTGAACGTCTAATGCAAGATAAAATTCTTACTTACCTGTCTGATAACAATTTAATATCACACCATCAACATGGATTTCTTGCCAAACATTCTACCTGTTCTCAGCTTCTAGAAACAGTAAATGACTGGTCAATAGCCTTGCGTAATAAACATGTTGTTGATGTTGTATATTTTGATTTTGCCAAAGCGTTTGACACCGTTAGTCATGTAAAACTTATTACTAAACTTCAGGCTTATGGCATAGATGGGACTTTGCTATCGATTATCACTGATTTTCTGACTGATCGAAGTCAAAGAGTTGTACTGCGTGCTGGAACGTCGACATTTAGTAAAGTTGTTAGTGGTGTGCCGCAAGGCAGTGTCTTAGGTCCATTACTTTTTCTACTATACATAAATGATATAACAGACCTATTTCCTGGACATGTATCAATCAAGCTTTTTGCAGATGATATAAAAATTTATATGGAAATTAACAATATATCTGATGCTGCTGTTTTCCAAAATAGCATTAACCTTGTCTGTGAATGGGCCCAGATGTGGCAGCTGAAACTAGCCACTACTAAATGTCAGTATATGCGTGTTGGACTCCGGAGAACTGATGCTTGTGGTTATTCTCTAAATGGCGTCGATTTAAATATAACTAACTCGTGTAGTGATCTTGGTGTAAAGTTTGACAGTGTGCTGTCATTTGCAGATCATATCGATGGTATTGTTTTCAAAGCGAAACAAAGAGCAAACCAGATTTTGCGTTGTTTTGTCAGTAAAGATAAGTGGGTGTTAACTAAAGCGTTTGTTGTATTTGTGCGGCCTCTACTCGAATATTGCTCGCCTGTATGGTCCCCGTGTACCGTTACAGCAATAAATAAGATTGAATCAGTGCAGCGTATGTTCACAAAAAGACTGCCTGGTATGTTGCCGTTGTCTTACGATGCTAGACTGCAGCTGTTGGGTCTAGAAAGGCTCGAATTGCGGCGTATTCATTGTGATCTTGTAACGTGTTTTAAAATAACTCATCAACTTGTTTCTATTCCATTTTCGTCAATGTTTGAATTATCAGCGAGCCGTGTTACACGTGGTCATCCGTTCAAACTTGCTTATCCTGATTCTCGAATTAATGTACGCGCAAATTCTTTTCCTGTTCGGGTAATAGCTCTGTGGAACAGACTGCCTGAATATGTTGTTATGACCTCAAGGTTAACAACGTTTAAACGTCTCCTTCAATCTGTTAATATGTCGTATGCCATACTTGGCAAATCGTGATTTTATAACTTTTATTATCTAACAATTGTATGTGTGTATACTGGTATTATGGTTGTTAATATGGCTGTACATTAGTGGCTTTGTGCCCTGTACACGCCATTCAGGTCGTGTCATCTGTTTTTATTATTCTGTGTTTTATGATGCTTTAACTGATGCGATTTGGAAATAAATTGAATTGAATTGAATTGAATTGAATTGATACTGAACGTGGGTCGCATACATGGGGCATATTGTTTAGAGTACATGGGTTGTCCATGGATTTTCCATGGCTTTTCCATGGAGCGATTATAGAAGTCCATGACAATCCTATATAC
>Ga0209365_1000085_pt1 | contig 15540 bp, 16 predicted proteins | sample WorMetimpBELIZE2_FD_187389 | JGI IMG/M metagenome (GOLD analysis project Ga0209365, IMG submission 187389) | Marine gutless worms symbiont microbial communities from Max Planck institute for Marine Microbiology, Germany - Olavius imperfectus... | ecosystem: Host-associated > Annelida > Digestive...
CCATCTGTCCTTCCATCACACGCATTCTTTGTGACAAAACTACGGGACATACTGCCGATATTTTGATACCACATGAAAGGGTAATCTTTGTAGTTTTCTGATACCGTCAGAGGTTGGTGAGCAATGTCCCCTTCCACCTGAAATTTGCGCGTAAACTGACCCACCCCCTCTGAAAAGCGCCAACTTCAACCAATATCTGCGTATAACATCTGAACCATAAGAGCTAGCAAAAACTGTTCAATTATCGCGAATAGGAAGTCGACCATGCGCTTTCCAACAAGCTATAGATGAAGTGCGTACATTACCCCTAACTCCCCCAAACGGTGGCTCAAAAAGCGAATTTGTCGTTTTTGTGAATAAAATTCAAGTTTAATCGAATAGTCTGCTACAAAGTTTGTGTGAAAACTTCCAGCATCAGAGTTGCAGTATAACCATTCTCCTATCTAACAGTGTATATATGTTGGCGGTAAACATAACCCTCAAACCTAATGTTTAGCCCCAAACTGACGTACCCCCTTCAACAAAAGCCGATTGCAACGTATTAGTGCCTCGGCTGTAAGAGCTAGCGAAAAATGTTCATTTATAAACTATAGAAAGTCGACTATCAGTTTTCCAATGAGCTAAAGATGAATCACATGTTACCTCTAAGCCCCCCTCCCAATAAATGGGTGGATTAGAAACGCGAATTCGCTGCTTTACGAGTAAAACTGACATTCTCTCGATGAAACTTGCTACAAAGTTTCTTTGTGTTAGAACTTTCAGATAAAGTGCTTATATTGCCCCTGATGCCCTCATAGAGTGGCCCCAAAGTGCAATTTTGTGCATGAGTTTGCGAATAACGCTGCATGTTAATCGCAAATGTATCAAGCTTCGCGCAGTCTGTCTGCCATAGCTGAGCTACTTGTAACATAATGTGCCTATGTTGAGAGTGCTTATCAACTAACCAACCAACCAATCACTGTTATTTCATCAGACATTTTCCACAGTGTATAATAATTAGGCAATATGCGTGTGTTAAACCACTGCCTGGAGTGGTATAAGCGAGGTTAACGAACTTTAACCACAACAGGCAGTGGTTTAACACACTTATTCCACCCGTGCGGCCGCAGCAGCAACTGGCACAAATGACTTGATGTAATGTGCTATCATTCGTCGGTAGGTGTACGTATAAAATGCCACTGTTCTTACATATGAAGTGTTATTAATATTATAAACGTAAATTGTTTGGAGCTTACTTTCTATGACACCAATCTGTATGATAGATACAAATAATGACAAATGCAAGTGTTTTGTGTTGTTAATGAAAGTATGATGTGTTGGACAAATGACACCCTTAACACAGCAAGTCAAAGACCAATTTTTCACACGTTCAGTAAAGTCACTAATACTCAACTTACGTTCTAGATGAATGCACAACGCATCGTGAAGCTACAACACAGTAGTTTGATAATTACACTCGCGCCTAATAACAGCACGCGAGTGATGTAGCCACATAACAACGCGTGTCTAACACAACACTGGATTGTCCACGAAAAGCTCACGAAATGTATACAGTTCACATGTCACTGCTGTTCATGCCACTAACTACCACTTTAGCAACTGACTGCAAACAATTATGAAGTATATGGTATAGAAATAATAAAATATGATCGTTGATAATGCATAAAAACAGCTGCACAATATGCCAACACTTGTTTAGTTATTATAGGAATAAATGTTTAACTTGTCTGTCCTACAGCTGTTTGTTAATGCAGTCGAAGAATTACACCAAAAAGGCCAGTCTTTACTCAGAATGTCACGAGTACTTGCAGCTCTAGGATGCAAGCTGTCTGTCTGATGCTGCAAATTATCTTTAACACTATTAAGTCTCGTTGCTGTCACAGTCTTGCAGAACTAGAGTAAATGAACATCGATAATTCCGGCTGACATACAAGCAACACGAGCTTAAATGATTTAACTAAAGGCTGACATACTGTCACAACTGTCAGTATACAAGCACAAAAATGTGGACTTGACTGCTAGTGAATTAATGACTATGCAACAGTAGAGTAGAGTTTAACGTTCCACTCGACAGCAATTCATAGCCACAATACGTACAGCAACATGTATGTCTGTCCGCTGTATACATTACATAATACAATCAAACACAAACAGCTGGCATACAACAAGCTATACATTAACTCAGCAGCAAAGTTTCACTGCAATATGACTGATGCTTGGAAAATACACTTAACATTAACACTGCGCACTACGATCACACATCATTACCTGTGAACACGCCAACTAGATGCAGACTGTACCTTAATTAAACCTATCTACGATTACAGTAAAACTAGATGGTTTCAACAACACGTGCTGAGTGCAATCCGCAACTTCTCTGGAGCATTTGCGATAATTTGGCACCTCTTTCCTGATGCCGGCAGTGACTCAAATTCAACCATAAAATGAAATCACTGACGATGGGTCGATGGGTGACAGTTGAGTCATGGCTAGAGTATACAGTTAAAATGATAAATAAAAACAGTTTTTCGGTGGAACCCGACTCTGCTTTGATCAGTCGTGGATGTCCTGCACTAGTTCACCTGCTGCTAAAGCTAGATACATCATGATAATAAGAGGAATGACCTTATGCAAAATACCCTGCACTCACTGTAGCACTAATCAGTAATCAGCTGGTAATCATGCAACAATAACAATTCACTGCACTAATGTCCATATGATACGACATGCATGCATATATGCAAAATTGATGCAACTTCACGAAATGTCACTAATTGAATTTATCTGCTGGAGATTCTTAATGAATGTGTGATACTTAGGACTAGTGGTCTGGGTGCGTGCACGTTAACATTTGTAGTAAGTTCAATGTATTCAGTGCCATTTCGGTCAGCCAGTACTGCATTGCATCAAAAGCGATGAGTTGCAGCATCACTCCAGTAAGCAGCTTTCGTTAAACACGCACGTGAACAACATTCAAACTGTCCCTTTAAAATGTTAATGCTACAGTCTGTAGTACTACACAGAAAAGACAATAAATAGATTGCTCTGAATTTAATTAACAGATGATAAAAGCAGTTTGCTTCATATAACTTTTAATTAACAACCACGTTGTGATAGGTAAGTTGGTAACAGGTTGTTATCATCTCCAGCTCCAAACATACATGTACCATACAGTTGCAATTCAGTCAGTACGTACGTCATTTATAAAGCTGTTATCATTGAGACGTACCCTGAGTAATGCAAACACCTTGAAACACAATTGCTCAATACCATAAGACTGCGGAAATACGGGATCGGGGGTAAAGTAAAACCCATTTTTTCGAGTAGGGGCAAGCAATGTTATTTGATCCGCATTTTTCTAATGCATGAATCAACAGCAGGTTCATCTGTCATCGAGGCACTCGGTGTACATGTCACCATGAAAACGCACCAAAATACTGGTTTTGTCACTCTTTCGTGGTTATACGCCAAACGAACATAGGTTTTAACCAATAGTTTTCTTGGGTAGCAATGACTGGAGATGTGTAGCTCACCATTGCGTTTGAACACTGACTAATATGCTGCACAAACAAGTCAATTACCATGGGATTATCACCTGCACAGTATCACCTTAAACATTATTAACTACCACAATTACTGAGAAATGTATTACAAATGAAGGCTTCATTTGATTATTTCAGTCTGTGCAGTTATCAGACCGAGCTGAAAAATTTTAAATGAAAATCTTCGAGGCTTTGGCACCGACTGCTGTCGGAACCGCACAATGGGTTCACCCTGCAATAAACAACCTTCATTCAAATGATGACAGAAAGTTGTACAATAAACTCCCTGTGCATGTGCATGTGGCAATTATGGCATACGTGTGGTCGTTCGAGCAAAAGTTTCATGACTCGTGACTACGATATATCAAAAAGGCAAAAATTGATTGACAAAACCTAGCATCAAACGTGACGGCAAGTGGGCAGGATCTCGTCATATGACCTTTTCAGTTTTTAAAAACCCAATTTAACATCAACACGCAGCAATACTAAAAACAGGGTACATTTTGTTCACACACAAAGGTGAAAAGTGTTCATCTTCAGGCCTTTAGCTGTGACTAAATGCTGTGCATGACTGTCACTAACCACATACTTTTCAACACCTCTCTGAGGTCTATGCTTGACCGACAGAATACTGTAACATAGTAACTAACATAGAATCACCACAAAAAAGCACAATATACACGTACATGCATTAGAAAGAATGAAAACAAAACCATTGTCAAAACACACACTCCCCAGTCAGCCAATGAAGAAACCGTTGTGTATAAAATGACCAGCAATGAATATGCAACATGTAACACGTGACTCCTAGAGTGCATAATACTTGTAACAAATGGAAATAAAAAAAAGACAGGCAACAGAGAAATGGATTACTGCTGGCCCTGGACCCAAACACAGAACATGCAACTGACATAATATATGTTATGGCTCAAACAGGACAAAATGTGCATGTGAGAAGACATGTCATAGTCCAGTGTTGCTACACACTAAAAACATCATATCTAGCTGTGTAGATCTCTGCTCTCTTGGCACGTCCATTATGCATACATGCGCATGATATCTTTCTGATAGTGACTTTCGATGTTTTTCCGTCTCAGCTTGAAAGCTTCTGTCACAAGTCCGGTGTCTGGAGTCCACACCTCCGTCACGAGCTTCATCTTCTGTGGCAGTTCAAACTTCTCCAGTTTACCTGACAAACACCAACAACAAATTCGTTTCACAGTGTCACCACATGACCAGCTAAGACTGCAGTAGCTATCAGCAAAGAAATTACTTTCTGTCATCACCATTGATTTACTACGGACTACTACACCTTCCTTATTTCAATGCACACTTCTGAAATCTACATCAGATACAAGTATCCCATAAGTCATCTTTGGTGTAAAACTATCCACTACATAAACAGGACGTATGCCCACAATGTAAAGAACTGTTAAAGTACACAGTGCAGGTACACTGTCAATCCTCGAGCCACATACATTACTAATACCCAATAGACTGTTAGACTACAGAAGGCATCCTAGTTTGACAGTTGGATGATCCTAGGCATAAGCTCAACTGCCAGCATGATGCACTTATAGCTGTGTGCTACATAAAAATGACAAGAACAACAAGCATCTATATCTTAAAAATGCTATTTCTAATCCGTGTAGTCACATAATGTGACGCTGCAGGCTAATAATAGAACATGACCTCATAGCACTGCATTGTGATTGGTCAGTTCCTATCTGCATGGCAGTGCAGGTACAGGGCCACAGACGTGCTGTGGCTTGTAACAATATAAAGCCAAATATCATAATTTACTGTTATCACTGACATTTGTATTACATGACAAAGTATTTATACTACTTACTAAATGCAGATTACATGACTACAGTAAACTTTAGCAAGAGCAACAGTCAACACAAATCAATCACATCATCACGTAGCTACACAGCTATGAGATCAAGGATTTTGTTTACACAGTCAAAGACTAGAAACAATTACATTTTTGCCCATGAGCCTGTAGCCGTGACAAAACTTCCATCTCGATGGCTGGGTGATCGCAAAGCTCTGGCCACTGAATGAGATCACTGATGCCAATGGAGTGCGCCAGCGACTCAAGATTCTTGCGGTTCGGTACAACCAGACAGACAGTGAACATCTTGCTGCTGTCTGCATACAGGCAGAGATTGTCGATAAGTGGACACAGTTTCAGTGACATTTCTACCTTGCCCAGAGACACATATTCACCGGCCTGTAACTTCACCAGATCTTTCTTGCGATCTATCAACATTTCCAACATTCCGAAGTTAAGCAAATGTCAACAGACAGCTGCCATCATTTTATAGAATACGCTCATTGCAGGCTTTACACCATTTTTGATAGGCATTGGTTACTTTGGGCCAAAATGTTACATTTACGGGAAGTTTATGGCATCGCTGGTGTCACAAAATTAGGATTGATTTTCTAATAGGTATCAGTACATGGGCAGAATCACAATGTGTATGTACAAACATACTCTACCCAGCTTAACAGGATAAAAATTGTGAAGTTTTCCCTCTCTAAAAGCTTAATCTCAGATGCTACTAGCATTATGCTCAATTTTAAATTGGTAACATGTACAATAACTGCCATGTTACCACAGTTTTGTGGTACACAAGTGACTACTGGCAAGACAGTATAACTATGTTCTAGCTGGAAACAGATACATCCTCACAGCATTTACGGTTTATAAAATAACAAAAAAGGCACGTCACTAACTGGTTACTGTTTCCAGCAAACTGCTTAACACAACAATGACGATTGTAAGCATTTCTTCCAAAGAATTGTAATGCAAAAGCCATGTGTCACTGTGCATTACAGGCTTCTAGTGTCATCTAAAGACACATCACCCTTACAGACACGAACAAAACCTGCATTAAGTACAAGTGACCTAATCCACGCGACTCTAATCTCTCACTCAAGTATGTACAGCATATTATAACTATTTACACAAAGTATCACTTGCCAATAATTCTCAAGCAGCCATCCGCCTCGACGCGCCCAATGTCACCCGTTGCAAACCAGCGTTGGCCATTCTTGACGTGGAAGTCTGTAGCAGTCTTCTCAGCATTGTTGTAATAGCCGATAGCTACATTGCCTCCACCAAGCCACACCTCACCACGAGGATATGGCTCATCGGTTGTTCGGTAATTACCTACATCAACCAACAACATTAGTAAAAACTACATTCAAAGCAAAGTGCAGCTGCACTAATGACAGAATCTGAGGTGCAGACCACAGATCCAACTGTGCAATTTCTAACAACATCATTTAATATGGCATTTAAAAAAGACAAGATTAAAAAAACAAAAAAGAATTGCAAAACGTACACTGTCACTATCATCGGCTGTGTGTAGCTATCTCTGTGTAAATTATGGCCCACGCTGAACCTTGCATCTTATGTTTGGTTGTATCTTGCTTGCATGACAAAGGTTCTTTGGATTCTATTGTAGGCCTATATAGTGCTGTTCTGTGTGGCAGCTTGTTGTTGGTGTCCTTTGTACAGGACTCACATGATTGAAATAAATAAACGTCATTGTTAAAGTTTGGGCAGAATAAATACACTTGATGCATACAAGTGCCGCAGTAGTCTAGTGGTCATGGCACCAGACTACACGCCGGGAGGTCGCCGGTTGGAATCCACGTTTGGGCTTGCAATTTCTGGTGCGCCACCAGTCAAGCCAGCCGTGATGGGTACCTGCATAGCAGGGAGTCAAAGGTGGCCCGGTGTGATGCTAGCCACATCATCCCCTTGTGTGCCATGGGTGTGGACAACAGTATGCCCTGACTAGTAACAGCCTCATGGGCCATTGTGTACCTTCTGGATGCATACGAAGCCCGTAGAGTAACAGTATCTGTCACAACAAGTGAAATCATCACACGATGTGATTTACCTTCATTCCAGTCAACAAGCATCACTTCATTGCAAGTCAGTGGCGCTCCAACACGACCCGTGCTCCGATCAGTAACTACACAGTGACATATTGTGGAACAAAATGTGTGAGTCTTTGGAAGACGATAACAGTGTAACTGGGATTTACTAACATGAAATAGTTCATCATCCAGTAGCTTAGTAGAGCATAAATCAGTCTCACATTTTAATGTATTGTCCAGGCAGCAGTAAGAGGTCAGGACCAGTATCAATTTTTATAAGCCAATTCTATGTTATGAACCTTTATTGTCACTTATTATCTATGGAGTACTGTATACACTAAGCAATATTTGGGAAATGTTCACCTGATGCATACTAATTACTGGTCAAGACATGACGTTAACAGTAAAGCTGAAGTTCTCCCATACTCGTTACCGAGCGTTTGGCCCGGAGCTGATCCCGCTGTACAGGCAGTCAGCAAGCATGTGACTTTTTTAAGTCATCCTGGCGATAGGCTGTGATAACTTTACGCCAGGCCTGCGTCCTTACCTCGTAAGCGTTCGCCAGATGGCACCTCCACCGACTAAGATAGCGAACATCTAATTGCTGATTACTACTCATTTATCGACCCTGAGAGGATGAAAGGCTGAGTTGACCTAGTTGGCTGTCCTCCAGCAGACAGTTTACCCACATAAGTGGTCACCCATCAGCTGAATGTCGAGCATACAACAGGGAAAGTTTGCTGGCCAAAGACCAACATTCTACCACTGTGCCACGCCACCAACTCAATGTTAACACTACAAATTATTAATTAAACCTTCGGTTTTTGTTTATATGGCACATTTTACTGTCATCATGGGTCATGGGTCAGCACTGGTGCACCAAAATTTTCCCGTGAAACTTTCAGAATCGTTGGCGCATGGATTCACTCCTGATGACCAACTGTGTCACATATCAATCAAGACAAAAGTGAAGCATTTGTCAATGTACTTACACTCACACTAAAGCACATCTTGGTTTAAGGCAGATTTTGAAGTGCTGTCATTTCAATATTTTCCAAAACACAAGTAAATACTGATTAGATTTTCCAAATAACACATCCACACAAACCTTAACCGTTAGCAAAAATGAGATATAGTTTGCAATTCATTGGATAAGTATACACTCTTTTGCTGCCAATAGCACGTAATTCCGGTCTACAAACAAGTAAAACTACAACCACTGGGATTCATATACTGGTCAACTTTAGCTGGTGACAAAGCGCTGTCGACTTTAGTCATCTGTGGCATCAAGCAATTCAAGCATGGAGGTTCATGACTGTCGCCTGCAGTGCCAAAACAGTTAATGCAACAAATGCATTGCATATACCTTCTTGAACTGTTCCAGCACCGCAAGTTTCTGTGAGACCATAGCCTTGACCAACAGGACAGCAGAAACAGATGTTCATAAAGCGCTGAGTGTCTGCCGACAGAGGTGCACCACCAGACAGCATCATGCGAACTCTCCCACCAAGCAGCTGCCGTACCTTCTTGAAGATAATCCTGTACAGACAAAGCACACATTAGTTTCTATTGTACAGATCAGATGACAAAATGAAAACCGCGACACAACACGCATGCAGCTAAAATGCCTTACCAATTAACAGAAAACTGCATACAGAATTATTGTGCAAGTGAAGCTGTAAAAAATGAAAACAAAATATAATAGCACACAGCGTTCATCTAGTGTTCAATACAATCCAGTATTAGCATGCCGTGCTATGGCAGCACAGCAATATGCTTCATTAACATCCTAGAGAAATGTCGATTCTCTGGCAGATGACGGGACTTGACTTGAAATCCAAAATGACACCGAATACTATTGCCAAGGAGTAAATGAAGACCACAATGGAATCTCCTTCAGTTGTTGTCTCAGGATAATCTGTCTGTATGCCACCCTTCATCTACACTCTTCAATGTCACCAACAATAACTGATACCTTACAACAAGAAATTGGCCCAGGCTGAAATGTCCAGCACCTTGGACAATGAACAGCCATCGATCATCTATTACTAAAGTGACAGGTCACTGTGAACCAAAATTGTTGGCTAAGGGGGATGTACCTCACTAACACTGCTGCAGTTTTATTCATACAAGTAGCTCTGGCGGAAGGGGACGTCACCCAACAACCTCTATTGGTGTTAGAAAACTAGAGTGATTACCCTTTCATATGGTATCAAAATATGGGCAGTATGTTCTTTCGTTTTGACACAAAGCACGCGTGTGACAGACGAACAGAAATATGATCCCCAATACCTCGCTAGCATAGCTGCAATCGTGTGATAAAAATGTAAAAATACAGAAGTTAAATGTCACACAAAATATCTGCTCACGCGTCAACAATTGGTGTGCGAAATCCAGCTTCAAATTTCTTGCGTTTGTACTCATATGCATAGTCAAACAGTGCCTGTTGGAATTTGCTTTCTTGGCCGACCTTCTCACGCACTGCTTTGTACAGTCGATCCATGATGATCTCGCAACAAAACAGATAAAGCAAAAGTTAGTTTAACATGCAAACTGTATGTAGTAAATTTACCCATGTATAACTACTTATATGTTGAATATCATGACACAAGATTGTTTAAGTAGTAGTTAGTAATAAAAACTGTTAGTGTGTTTCATGACGACAGAGTGATCAGCAGTCAAAACTTACATAATTCATGCTCGTTCAAGCAAATACAGCAAACACAGTATAAATGCAAGCTGAAACAGAAATAACATTCATCATGAACCAAACATTACCCACATGTGTGCTTTTCTATTATCAATCACACTTCAGAAGTCTATTAACTTATGTCTTCTTCATTCTCAATACAAATACTTCACAAATCTACCATAAGCTGTTCATAGCCAATAACAGACTGTTTATTATAAAGTGTCCATATTCTGTACTCACTGGTACGGCAGTCATTAGGGTTGGCCGCAGAACCGAAACGTCCCCCTTGCTGCCTTTCTTGATTCCTGTCGACTACAAGAAAACGATTAATGACCACATTATTAATAACAGTACTTAACAATTTTGACTGTAACTGAGCAATGAGCAGTGAAAATGACTGCATGTCAAGCACATAAATACCAATGGATGCTTTATACAACATTTAAGCACATATGGCAGGTCAGTTTTATCTATTGCTACACAGTCTATAAAGCTATAAAGTCTATAAATCCAGTGTTGTCAAATAATGAAGTACATCTACTTCGTTACAATACTCTACTTAAGTAGATTTTTGTGGTATTGACTTTCTAAAAAGCAGATTTTTACACACTTGTAACAAAGTAACTTTTACTCGCAGATACCTACTTCGTTACTTTTTGTCGCAAAAATGACTTTACCAAAGTAGAAATGTGCACAGAATTTTGTGCCACAGTTGCTGGCATATATGGCAACAGGCATCTACCGTAACTCATGTGACATAAATGAAAGTAAAATAACAGTACTGATGTATAGGCAGAACTCAGTACATACATTGACATTGCCAGTCTGTCACATCATCAGTGATTAAATATACATAGGCCTATATATAATATCGCATGATGTTGATGAACTTGTTGATTTTATATGCACATCTTGATGTGAACAAATTATAATAATAATAAAAGACGTGTTGCTGGGATGGATAGAACTACTCTCTACATCTACTTACTCATGTTAATTTTTGGAGCTGCTTTCTGCTTTTTAAAATAAAAGTTTTTAAAACTACTTCTATTATCCAGAAAGTAACAAAGTCAACTACTGACAACACTTGCCAAACCTACAAAAAGTAAATTTTGCATTCATTTGCAACATTTGTGGCTCATCTCATATACTGACCTGTCTAAGTACATCTAATGCCTACTGACGGCTATCAGTATCCCTGTGCCAGTGCCTTGTTTTCTTACCAAGTAATGGAAGGGAAAATGTTTAGCATTCAGCAAAAATCAGCATCAGACATAAATGAGCAGCATGCACATTGAACAGAGCTGCCTGTCAAACACGCAGCACTAGATCGGTATTCACAACACTGACCTGGTCAGACAATGTTGTTGGTGAGGAAAAGCCAATGCGGACACCATGAGTTACGCACGACACTTCAGCAGCTAGTTCCAACACATGAGCAAGTGGAAGATAACCAACGTATGTATCAGCCGGTCTACACAATCACAGCAGATGGACATCATTACAGTTCTGCAACAACTCAACTTAACAACTACTACTAATAACAGTCTGCTAAATCTGACCATAGTCCCGGTAAGAACTGGAGTTTTACCAGTCAATAAACAAAGTGTCAAAGCACTGGAGTTCAATAATTAATGTATGAATTCATACTATGTACACATATTAACAAACAAAATGCATTTTACACATACATACACACACACGGCACGTGTATATCATAACTACTAGTGTATTAGTATTACTATTATTTATTACATTTTAATAATTACAACATTAGTGAAGATGGGCAGTACACAGAAAAGTCAACCCAGTGGTTGACAAAGCTCGATCTGAACTGCACAGAAATTTATTCACATCAGGTCAGAGAGACATCAGTGTAGACGCAGTCAGAAATAATAAACTGCTTCATGCTGTGAGGGTGACTGGTTAAGCATGGATGCCGAGAGTTAGTGTAAAAAAGAAAATTATAAACAACATATTTATTATGTGCTCACCAGTGAGTAGCAGCTTAATCTAGTAGTGCACAGAAAAACTAACAAATGCAATGACATTTCACCAATAATGACGAGCACAAGACAGTCTGGGAGTTAGTCAATGAGTGGTTAAAACAACTCTGTTATGTTACAGCATAACATTACACCAACAAGCTTAACATCAATGACAGTGGAGATGACATTGTTCAAACTCACCCCAACTGTGGGACACGCTCGCACTGTCCCGACATGCCACATAAAAGGTTTCCATGCGAGATCATCACACCTAACAAAAATGAAACCAACAAATTTCACTGAAAACAGCAGAGGTAAAGGTAAAGTTCTCCTATACTCATTACTGAGCGTTGGGCCCAAAGCTGATCCCAGTGTACAGGCAGTCAACCCGCAGGTGACTATAAGTCATCTGCCAGTGGTAGGCTGCCATTACTTTCCGCCAGGCCTGAGTTTTACCTTCGTAAGCATTCACCAGATGGCGCCACCTTTATTCAGGTAACAGACATCTAATTACAGCTTACTGCTCATCTATCGACCCGGAAGGAATGAAAGACTGAGTTAACCTATAGCGGACGGTTTACCCACATAAGTGGTCACCCGTCAGCTACAGGTCAAGTGCAGGACAGGGAAAGTTTGCCGGCCAGAGACCGACGTTCTACCGCTGAGCCACACAGCCAACCCTCAAAAGAGTAATATTGCCTAAATAACACATCATTATACAGTAAACTTTGTGCAGACATGATAGTCTTCTAAACAAAAATGTACATAAACGTCAGCTAGACAGCTGAAATTAGCGACTGCCACAGAATACGATATAAATGAGATATCGTGACCAACTGGTCTCTTGACTCTTTCATCCAACTGTAGTATTTCAGCTATTAACTGAGTCAGTGCAATCAATGATAGATTAGATAAAAACACATCTCACTGAGAAGGCCAGCAATGTTCAGCATCAAAAACATTACACATTCACTAAACAATAACCTTTTGGCAGACCAGTAGATCCACTGGTGTACATTATCAAAGCCAGATCATCTCTTGTTGGACGTCTGGTGACTTCAAACACTACAACAGTCATCAACAGCATGGCTATCAAATAATCATTTACAAATGTAAACTTCATTTGTATGACGTCTTATTATTACAGCAGCTAGTAAAGCACTCGGTTACAGCGCACACTAAAATTTACCCGACATCAAACACATGCCATACCTGTCTATACTCACAAGCAAAGCATCATCGTCCACTGGGTGGTAATCACTGTGGCTAATCATCGAGGGACGGCCAGGCTCAGTTGACCTAGGTCGCTGGTTAAGTACTGAGATAAATTCTCCCACACTTGGAGTTGAACCCGCAGTTATCACCCATCCCAGTACTAACCAGGCCTGGCATACAGCAACTTTATTAATGTGACCAATGACACCACCACTACGCCAAATCGCATCATGCCCTCCTCCATTCATGTAACAGCAGACTTCTCTGGCGCACAGTAGCAATTTCGGCAAGATGCCCCAATGCCAATGATAATTAACACCGATGACAGTATCAGTAAACATTTTTCTGAACATCAGTGAGTGTTTCCTCGAACACGACTAATTACAGTGACCTGCTTGCCTTACTACCAGGTGTGCAGTATAATTTGATAAACATATGTATTGTCTTCCCTTACCTTCGTTTACCTGGCCCCCTCATCTACATTCAGCATGCAATGGCTTTATTTTCCCAAAAGCACCCTCTGGGGATAGTTTTTAGGAAGTACTGGAACACAATTTCTACAGGTAAGTTGCTCTATTTGCACTACTTACCACCAAACCCACAAAGCAATGAAGGGCAAAAGCGCATACAATACTTATAACAGCTTCAGCAGTTTCAGAGTTAGCACACGTTAGCTCGTGCCATTCAGCTGCCATATCCAACATCTGAACAATGCCAATCACAAGTCTCACTCACATAAGCAGTGCTATAGCAAGTGTTCAGATGTTTACAGTAAACCTACACTACAAGTTGTTCACATCATTTCACGTGTTTCAAATGCTCCATTTTTTATCACATAAACTGATACAAGTATAAACCAACAAGAACCTTTGCGACTTTCGTGCTTTGCACCCAGAGCTTCTAGTTCCGACATTGAATGCACGCAAACAGACGATGGAAAACTGCTGACTTGTGCCCTCTTCCTGCTATCAAAGTAGATCAAGTGCTTGACTTTTGGCAAATTCAGCATAGCACCCTACAACAGAGAAGTTACGCAACCCTTTATATGATATGCTGAGTACATGTACATGTAATCTATTATGACTGAGTTTGACTTGTCTGGGTGTCCCAACTGTGTATCACATAATCGTATGTATAATTAATTACTGCCAAATGCTTTGCACAGGCATAATCTTGCTACAAGAATTCCATCAGTCTACAACTGTCAGATGTGTGAATGGTCACAAAACAAAACTTTCTTTACTGCCCATATTCTGATACCATATGAAAGATCAATCCATCTTAGTTTTCTGAAACCAACTGTTTGGTGGGGGACATCCCTTCAACCTACAATTTGGCTCAAGGTGACCCATCCCTTTCAAAAACCAGTGGTTGGTGCAGCTGCTTACATAGCAGCAGTTTAGTAATGATCAGTCGTTCGACTATATTGGCCACTGCATCATCAGTTTCTTTTAAATAGAGAACTTAAATCTTAAATAAACAAATAACTGACAATGCCTCCTACATGAAGGACAGAGACAATAATAAGTGATCCGAATTGAGTTGAGTGCTTATATAACTGATGACTGATGAAAACTGACACTTGAAATGTTGGCATCCACCTGCCAACCAGAAGTCATTCATTTCACGGATGTTCGGTACTCGTGAAGTATTTATGTGCAGAATAAAACGTCTATTTAATAGTTGTAGCAAGCAGGGTTCCTGCCTGTATAACAAGTGAGGCTGCAATCACATAACTACTGAGTGGGGAAGGTGTCTCAGGAAAGAGACAATACAATAATCAGACATGCATACAATGCACATGCTACATCAACTACCACACCTTAATTGGAATGCAATTCGTTTCAGCATGCTCCGGTGTTTCTGAGTGGCATAGCAGTACTTATCAGTACAGGACAATTTGGTGCAAACAGGTCAGCAGTTCTCAGCTGCCGGTTGTCTTGTATGAAACATGTTTTAGTTTTACTCATGCAGTCATCACGTTCAATTGTTATAGTTTCTACTGCCAGAATTGTTTATTTCGGCAAGTACATACCGGTAATACATAACTGCATGGTCACTAGTCACTACAATTTGTGTTTAAAAGTGTAAAATATGCCACGTTGAATGTTGATGACACAGAACTAGACAGCAAACAACTAAAAAAAACATGCAATGTAAAGTTTGAGAAACACCGTCTATTCATAATGACTTTGGCGATCAGTGA
>Ga0209365_1000086_pt1 | contig 15350 bp, 10 predicted proteins | sample WorMetimpBELIZE2_FD_187389 | JGI IMG/M metagenome (GOLD analysis project Ga0209365, IMG submission 187389) | Marine gutless worms symbiont microbial communities from Max Planck institute for Marine Microbiology, Germany - Olavius imperfectus... | ecosystem: Host-associated > Annelida > Digestive...
GTCAGTGTGTCTTAAAAGCAAGGCACTTGACTTTTTATCATAACTCAGTCTAATGTCGACTGATTTTCAAAACTTTTCACTAGTATACTTTTGACTAAATTTTGTATGCATCCATTACAAAAAAAATTTCACATCACCATACAGCTGTTACTATGCTTCCTTGCGAAACTTCAAACTAAAATGTGCTACCAATTTCGACAGCATGATGCACTTTAAGCTGTTGCCGTGTTGCAGTTTATGGCACTTTATCAATAAAATACCTATGTCTTTATTTGTTTTTATACACATTTTCACTTTATCACACTCCATTTTACGGTTTGGTTAAAACGATCACAAGAAGTCAGCACATCTGACAATAGCGGAACGTTGCACGCCAACTAATTAATTTATGGTAACAACGATACATAGCTTGTTTGACCGTGCAATCGCCGACAGACACATGTACGACAGAGGGGGTGTAAGTTTGTTCGATTCACACTTTAGCATTATATTAGCAATCGGCACAAAATCAGTAAATTAATAAATATTACGTGATGAGATTGGTCACAGGCAACGTAAATGTTAGTTGATAATGCACTAGAAAGTCAGTAAACATTCTGCAGATCTGCAAATCCACTTTCCATCGTCCACACGATGTGTGGACGATGGAAAGTGAATTATCACACGTTTGTTCGTTGCCACAGATTTGTGTTACAAGTCTCAGTAAATGTTACATCTAGCTACAAATGAAGCCAAACCTAGACATCACTTTAACTTTGGACGCGGGCGAAGCGGAAAGTATGCTTGAAATTCGAAGGGATTCCCTTTAATTTCGTCGTCAAACTTAATGTGCAGATAGCGGAGGTACAGTGCAACTTTATAGTGAAAACCGCGTGATTCTAGCCTCAGCCATTTAGTCAAAACACGCATAACTCTGACGACAGCGCAGTAAATTGACGTTCAATGTCTAATCGAAAGCCCACATATGAGTTCCTATTAGTGATTAATTGTTACCTAAGCTATATATATCGCACCGTTTCCGAGATATAGCATCGCAAAATCACCACCCCACCCCAATTTGAGCCTCCGATCAAGGGGACCCCCTTTGTATTTTGAAATCAACCTGGCATGCAAAGAGCTAAGGCATTGAGCTACATTCTAGTGAAAACTGCATGATCTTAGCTTCAGCCGTTTTGCCACAATACACTCGCCTCACAGACGATGACAACAGACAGACAGACAGACAGATAACATCTTATGCCAACAGCGGAACTTGCAATACAATTGCAACGTTCCGCTAAAATGCACATTTTCCCTAAAGGCTAAACATTAATCTACAACGGGGCTTTAAAGTTTTGTTAAATTTTCACCGCATGAAGCAGCTATGCTAGCGCGGTCTTGGGGATCATAATTCTGTCCGTCCGTCCGTCTGTCTGTCTGTCTGACACACGCGTGCTTTGTGACGAAACTATAGAATATACTGCCGATATTTTGATACTACATGAAAGGGTAATCATTTTAGTTTTCTGTTACCAACGGAGGTTGGTGGAAGATGTCCCTTTCTACCTGAAATTTGCGCTTAAAGTAACCCACCCCCCTTTGAAAAACGCCGACTTCGACTAATATCTGTTTATAACGTCTCAATCGTAAGAGCTAACAAAAATGTTCAATTATAGCGAATAGGAAGTCGACCACGTGCCTTCCAACGAGCTATAGATGAAGTGTGTACGTTACCCCTAACTCCCCCAAACGGTGGCACAAAAAGCGAATTTGTCGTTTTTGTGAATAAAATTCAAGTTCAATCGAAAGAAGTCTGTTACGAAGTTTCTTTGTGGGAAAACTTCCAGCTGCAAAGTTGTAGTAGAACCATTCCCCTATCTACGGTGCATAGATGTTGGCGGTAAACGTAACCCTTCAACATAATATTTAGCCCCAAAGTGACCCACCCCTTCAACAAAAGCCGATTAAGACGTATTAATGCCTCAGCCATAAGAGCTAGCGAAAACTGTTCAATTATAACCTATAGAAAGTCGACTATCAGTTTCCAACGAGCTAAAGATGAATTGCATACGTTACCCCTAAGCCCCCCGCCCCCAAAAGGGTGGCGTAGAGACGCTAATTCGCTGTTATATGTGTAAAACTGACATCCCGTGGATGAAACTCTGCTACAAAGTTTCTTTGAGTTAAAACATTTAGATGAAACGCTTATATTGCCCCTGATGCCCCGTGTCCCGAAAACCCAATTTTGTGCATGATTTTGCGAATAACGTTGGACGTCAAAAGAAAAAGTATCAACCTTCTCGCGGTCTCTCTGCCATAGCCGAGCTACTTGTAAGTATTACTTTCAAACAAAAAATACGTGCTATGGAACGTGTATCTGCCAGCCCAATGCTAAAGATAGCATTACAACTTCAATAAAACTCACAACAAGCAACATGCAACGCTGTAACTTAAAACGTGCAACAAGCAACTTACAACAAACCTTATCACATCTACCAAAAAACTTAGAAGTTGCAAGAAATGGGGTGGAGTCTAGGTAATAGCTGACAACATAAAAAATTAAACGAACCGAATACAAATCTGCAGATAATTATGGATAATTAATTACTTATGTACGGATTGGCAGCTGTGTCTGTAATTTTAATCGCACACACTCCCTATCAATAACTATTAAGTCTGACTGCAATAACTTTATAAACACACTACTTTTAAAGACGTTTATTAGTTTCATATATTGTCATGGTTGCGTTTTGTCAACTGTGTTTTTAAAGAAATGATGATGATGATGATGACGTTGTTGCTGTTATTATTATTACCTATCTGCAGGGCTTAAAGTAGGGGGACCTGGTGGGTTTAATTCTTAACCCTCTGCCGCTTGATCCATTTTCGTTACGTTAGTGCCTAAGGGGGTTTCAAAAGTCTTCCTTGTAACTCTGGAACAACTCGAAATATCTCGACAAGTAATCCATCATTGGAAAGGGCATTGAAATATGAGTTCAGGGACATATTAATCATCTTTGTATAATGACTGGTTATTCAGTAAATAGTTCATCATTACTACAACTCATTAACGTCAAAATAACATGCCGAGTGCGTCAGTGCATCGTAGAAGGAAAATCTATGGTAGTAGAGAAGTATTTTCGGTACCGAAACCTGTCAAACATGTATTTTTTATTACATTCTGCTATAAATTATACTATATTATACACCATGTCCGGATAAAAAATGCGACTTTATTTTCGACTATAACTCTCGCATTTCTTGGTAGATTTTTATACGTTTTGTACAGGTGGAAACTGGAATGAATACTCCATAATCACATGTAATGTACTTACTTAATAGCTTGATGATGTGATAACTGTAACACTTCGCAAATCACGACAGTTTAGTTTACATGTTAAAATTAACCATTTTGAGTTTGAAGATAAATTTTTGATAAGAACCCACGAAAATGTAATTTCTTGTCAGAAGACTGCTGAAACAATTTTCTAACTCACAGGGAAATAAAGGAACATTGAACGATCGATTTTCTGCGAAAATATGGAACGTTCTGTTCAACAGAACGTACTGCAGTAATCGTCAGCTGTTTTGTGCTATTTTTAGTTTAGGTAAAAGTCATCTTGACATTCAAAGTAACTGATACATATATGAAAAATACCATCACTACTCTACTTGCACAACACTACTTGATGATGACGTAATTTTGATGTCATTGAGGAGTTCCTGGTAAGAGAAACGTCAGAATTCATTTCGCCGCTAACGTGGCCTCCGAATTCACCAGATATAAATCCAGCTGGCTATAGCGTGTGGAGCGTACTGCAAGAAAAGGTGTACAAAACATGCATCACTGATCTCAACAATGTCGATCGTCACATCAGAACCGAGTGGGCCAACCTGGATCACGTCGTGATTGCTGCAACTGTGCGTCATTGGCGTCGTCGTCTTTCCGCTTGTGTCAGAGTGGGCGACGGTCATTTTTAACTTAATTGGACATATCATGGGTTTTCTAGCTGTGAAAAAAGCGGTAAAAATCTGTTAAATTTTGACAAAGTTACAGCTGATTACAAAGCGGTTCCATTTTTTCCGGACACGGTGTATATATGTCTATATATTATATTATCCCTTAACTGCATGAGCAGTGAAATAGTTACTGGAATAAAGTTTCAACACTTCAATTGGTCAAAATGGAACTTATCGTGCCTGTAAACATAAATCGATGAAAAATTGTGTCATATTAAAGAAAAAAATGTGCTGCCGCTTGGCACCGCCATGTGGTTTCGCACAAAATTTAACGATCATGCAGGTATACCAAGTGGCATCAGCATGTACTTAGTATGAAAACTGCAGCTGTCTGCGACCAGTGCCAAGTGGCAACATGATGCAATGGTCAATGATTTCTGTTTAGTCATGACTTTGTGCCAGTTGGCAACAGTATGCATTTCCTTTCAAATCTATGTCATTTTGGCTTATCCTGTTTCTGTCACTCTAACAGACAAGAAGCTCAGCAGTCGCAGAGAGATTGCGCAACGCCTGGCGTAAAACGCATATTTGTTCAATAAGCCTACATGATCGTTTGTGGCTCGTTAAAAAGTCAAAAATCGACTATTATTAATGTCATTAGTGAGTTGGTTAATTTGCGCCGAAATTTCACCTAGAACGCGTATCGGTCAGCAATCCCCTTTGATGTCAGAGAACTACGATGAAGGCCCTTCACGATCGGTTCGTTCTGTTACCACAACCCAGGCGTTCGAAAGATGGGCGGAAAAACTGACTGTCCATAAATCTACCCAGAAAATTTAAGAACTGTCCATAAAACTGCCCAGAAATTGAGAACTACCCAGTAATCTGCTCAGAAAACTCGAAAACTGCCCAGAAAGCTGCCCAGGAAACATGAGAATTGCCCAGAAAACTGACCAGAATAATTGAAAACTGCCCAGAAAACTACACAGAAAACTTGAAAACTACCTAGGAAAACGACCAAGAAAAATTGAGAACTGACCAGAAAACTACCCTGATTTGTGACCAGAAGTAGAAATATAGGTGTTTCGCGCATGCACAATGCAAAAATGTGTCATTTGGCCCATATTTATGGCCGAATCGCAAAAATTCCTGCATCGTATAGGAAATCGGGGTCGACAAACACGGCTATGGGGCAGATACCATGTTCCATAGAACGTATTTCTTGTTATTAATTATTATTATTATTATTAATTATCGATTAATTAATATTAATAGTTATTATTGCTAGTTATTAATTGTTATCAACATTAATCAATTATTAATTATTATTTATTTAAATATAAATAATAATCAGTTAATAATTAATATTATTATTATTAATTATTGACTATTTAAATTGTTATTTATGAATATGTAATATAGTTCAAGTCATCTAGGGTTCAAAATCATCCGGGGTCAAAGGTTGTGGTGCCAATCGAAAGCCCATGATTGGTTTTCTATCTGACTTGTTTTGAATCTAACACCGTATCTCTTACCATTTTCGAGATATTTAACATCAAAGCTATTTTTCCATAGGGACAATGGTAAAAATTAATCCCACTTCCGGTTTGGAGGACATGGATATTCCACATTTTCACCAAAAGCAACGTGTGATCACATGTTTTGGGACTCTACCTTGGTACCAAGTTTGGTGAAGATCGGTTGAATACTGCGATCTGTAGAGCATTCAACTCGTTTGTGTGACAGACTCACTGACTCACACACACACTGACAGACAAACTGATTTTATAATCTGTCCAATGCTTCTAATGCATTGGGCAGATAACAAGTTCATTTTGGAGTGTATAAGTAAAAGACAATTCTAAATACTGAAACTTGACAAGAGTGTATGCATTTAGGGTGAAGTAAAAAATATTTATGATGGATACACACATCATTTCCTTTGAAAAATGCGAGTGACAAAATTTTAACAAAGTTAGCATATCTGACAATAGTGGAACGTTGCACTGAAACTAATCAATCTATGGTTAACAGCGACACATGGCGTACTTGACTGTGGACACATATATAACAACAGCTGAACACTGCATGAACTGCACTGCACCAATTGTGTTGAATGCCTATCGGCAAAAACAAAATTGCCACAATTTAATTACCACTACCGTCATGCCGCTATATGTGCCTCGAAATGGCAGTTTTTGTGTCAAGCCTATTGCTGTATTGCTCCTGACTGTGGATGGCTGTATAGCCTACTTCACCTGTTGCCGCACGTTTAATGCATATTAGCTAAAATGATCATTGGGTCTGGCTGTCTGGAAGTAATGTGATGTGTTTTAGTACATAACCTGCAATAACTACAAATGGGCAACATCCTAAGCCACCCCAACGTAGGTTGAGCCTCCCGATCGAGTGGACCCCTTGAATTTCGATTTCAAACTTACCATGCTAACATCTCAGACCCTTAGCTACTTTCACAGTGAAAACCGTGTGATCCCATTTGCAGTTGTTTTGTCACAATACATTCGCGTTACAGAGGCCAAATGACAAGTTAATTCGAAATTATGCTTGAAATTCGAAGGGGGTCTTTTGGAAATTTGTCGTTAAACGTAATGCAGTATGCAGATTGACGAGGTATATAGTGCTACTTTATAAAACCGTGTAATTCTAGCCTCAAAAATACACATAACACTGGCGACAGAGCAGTAAATTGACGTTCTACATAATGCAAGGTCATCAATTTCTGTTGCAACTGAAAGCCCATATAGGATTTCTATTAGTGTTTGTCATCTAAGCTCTATCTCGCACCATTTCAGAGATATAGCATCTCAATGCCAAAAACCACCCACCCTAGTTTAAGTGCCCCGGTCGTGGTACACCCTTCGAAATTCATTTCCAAGCTTACCACGCTAACAGGTGAGATGCTTAGCTGCATTGGAGTTGGAGTTGAAGTTGCTTTGCCACAATACACTTGCATTACAGACGACAGACAGACATCATATCATGACAATAGCCGGACATTCTTAATGAAATTGCAACGTTCGGCTAAAAATCACGTGTACGGTGTCTTGTTTTTTTCAGACAGTGTATATCATGCATCACGAAAAATCACAAACTCAGACTTAAATCAAATTTCCTTGTTTCTTGAACAATCCACAATAACTCATCAAGTTCCATCAGTAATAATGTTGGCATGTTCAACATAGACATACTAAACGACTATGTGTGTCTATGTGAATGTACACTCACGTTCTAAAAGCTTCTTCAGCTGGTGCCGCACCCAGTGTCTGGTCGGAGACTGCGGCCAACCTTTCAATGCAAACCAACAGGAGAAGCTGACAGATGACAAGACCGTATATGCTCGAGGAGCAGAACTCCTGGTCTTGCCAGTCATGTGTCGACAGCGATCATCATTATCGTCCACAAAGTCAGTGGAATATAGCATCAAGAATGTCCGCATCAGTACCATCTCCAGCACTTCCAGTGGAAGCTTACTGAAGTTCTACAGCAAACACATCACATAGTCACATAGTCAGTTGGACTTTTCACACTTGCTCCAGCATCACCACACTCAACAATCTGTCACTGCAGACTATAAAGTTTCCTGTCCGATACAAAACAATGCACAGGTGCTTCCACTGCCGAAGAAGGCTGAGCTTGACAGTTCACCGCCAGCAAAATATGGGCCGATCTCCAACCTGTCGACCGAGTCCAAGATCCTCGAGAGACTAGAGTTGGCTCGCCTAGGTTTCACTCATTAACTTCAGCCAGTTCCAGTCTGCATTCAGAAAGGGCCGTTCCTCAGAGACGGCATTGCTGGAGGTCGAGCCTTCACAGCTGCCAACGACAAGCATTCACTATGCTCACAAGCCTTGGCCTGTCGGCGGCCTTTGATACAGTCGACCATCGGCTCCTCCAAGGCCATCTGGATTGAGCAAAACAGTGCTCGACTAGCTGCATTCTTACCTGAAAGGCTGGACCCAGTTCGTCAAGATAGGCCAGCACCAATTAAATGCTGTCAGAGTCGACATAGGAGTCCCGCAAGAGTCCGTGCTTGGCCCTCTGTTGTTTTCTGTCTACTACAGCCGGGTGGCTGACGTCACCGCTCACCACGGCATCCAGTAACATCAATATGCCTACGACACACAGCTCTATCTCGCCATGCTTGCCGACAACACAACCGCCGGGCTGTCCGTTCTCGCTGAGTGCACTACTGACGTCAGACAGTGGTACCTACAGAACTGTCTGCAGCTCAACCTGAACATCAGACAGGGTTCCCATTATCTTTTGATAGTGAAATTCCAGGACTTTTCAAGGACTTTCAAGGACCCTCAAATTTCATATACAAGGACCAATTCTGGACGTAAGTTTACATAATGAGCAGTAGAACAGCAATATTTATGTATGTGACGATGGTACAGTTATATAGTAATAAAACATGATATTACATGTACTTAGCAAATGTTGCTTCAGGCAACACAGATGGCAGACTGAAAGTCCATGTAGACAAGAAACTTGACGACAACAATGTTCAGTTACAAACTATTTACAGTATGTACACAGGCGGCTCTTTAGCATAGTTTATTCATTCATTGCTGAGCTGCAACAGCTTGTCTTGTAGCTGTTGTTCAACTGCATCCAACTCTGCTTCTTTCTCTCTAGCGGACTTTCTCATCACATTAGACTTTGCAATGAGTGTCAACTTATGCTGTTTTTCAGCTTGGTCTGCAAAGTCATCTGCTGCAGCTGTCAGTAAGTCCTTGTCTATCTGCAGTTTTTGCTTCTTACTCTTCAGGTCATCTACTTAATCTGCAATGGCTGTTCTCTTGCGACTTTTCATCTTCTGTTATCTTTTTCTGATCACCAAGGTAAGTAAAATATCTCTGCCGTGCTGTGGAACATGAAACATGAAGTTGCTTGTTGTGAATGTCAACGTTCATCTGCCCACCAATCGCACGCATATGATCGCATATCAAACGCTTTGTTGCAACAGTGGAGGTGTCCAATTTTAAGCCTCAACTTGTTTGTTTACAGAGAAACCACGTTCCACTGCTGCGGTCGGCCACCACGACACTGTGTCAACCATACACGACGATGACTTGCTGTTTGGAACTCACTACTGAAAACTGTCATCCACAGCGACTAGGTTAGCGTTTTAAATGTAAACTAAAGACATTCCCCTTCTCCCAGACTTCCTCTCTTTCCACTTCTCACTAGCACACTGCCTGGCCCAGCACCTCTGAAGTTACGACCTTACGGCACTATACAAATTTGTCTATTATTATTATCAGCTTCTTCAGCTGATGTCTCAGCCAGTGACCAGTCTGTCAACTAGTCACAGTGTGATGACAGTATCAGCACTGCCATAGTTGTCCGCTTCCATGTTAAATTTATAAATAAAACCCATTAACACAGCGTACAGTACGTAAACCAAATCATTGCACGGCAGCGTTACATTGTCTTTGTCAAAAACGTTCATGACTCAGTAACTGTAGACAATTAATCATGCGTGTAATGCAGTGGTTACATCTCAGATAAAACTCAAATTAAACTGAAACAAAACAATTTTGTTTCAATTTTATTTCAGACGTGGATACATGTGAAATAAAACAAAAACAATCCTAAAACAATCCTAAAAGTTCAAAAAAATCCTAAAACGGTTTAGAATTTCTTCGGTATTTTGTTTCAGTTTTATTTCAGATGTAACCACTGCTTAAGATGTCATACGTCCAACCTGACTATGTTCAAATCATTCCGTTATGTTTGTGATGAAGGCAAGAGTACAAATATTGTGCAAATTTCGTTGTATTACAAAATACATGATTATATGTTAATTAATAAATTGACATTTAATTAAACTATAATTCACTGGTTACTGACAGAACTGATATAATCCATGCCATGATTCATTTAATGAAATGACAGCTACTTAACAGTCTACTTGATCATGTCTGTGTAGTGCCTAGTTCTGTGACTGATGTTGAAACTTCCAGTCACTTATCATCAAGAAAGATCCGAAGCTGTGATCCAGTTCACTTGATGTACCGTCGTCTACATCTGCTCTAAGCCACTTTACAGTCACTCCACTGATAACAACTGTGTGTGCCACATGGTGAATTCAGTTTTGTCCTAACAGTAATAACCGCAAGGACTTGGTGAGACTGCTGCTTGTAATGTTCATCAGTTAATGGAATACCTGACGTTGGTGAATCATACAACGATGTCACATTGTGGATTCACATCACTTGAGTAGAACTGTTGTCGTTATTAGTGAAGACAACGACTGTGAGAATACTTAAAAGATATGACCAGAACAACTTCGTCAAAGCCAGGCAATTATTACAGATTACTAACAAGTAGCCGCAGGTTATTAACTGAACTAGTTCACAGAAAGATGCGAATTATAATAATAGGAATAGTAATGGGGAAAACGATAGGAATAGTTATAAAGACAGAGAAATGAACTGATGAAGAACAAAACATTATTAATGTAACTGTTGAGTAATATACAACAACAGTCAAACATCATACCGTTACATCTCCACTAGCAGTCTCTTCTCCTGTCACACAAACACAACAGTCACTGTTAGCTACAGACATCAGCGGTGGTTCACATTTCTCATTACTGTACAAACCATGCTAGAGATAACACAAGTGCACAACAGCACACATTAAATACGTTCAATGAAACGTGAGTCTGTCCAGTGCTATTTCTCTCAGATCTGATTGCACAGTGATCTTCAACACTGACGTTACAACTAGGCTACATAACGTGATCCACATTCCACAGACACGCCTACAGACTGCATTCAGAAATTCTTAGGTCGGGTTCATCCAGTAAGTTTCGTAAAATGAGTAGCTGTTTTATGTCAGGTCATGATTTCTTTGATGGACTGATGTAGGTCAGGTCATAACCTCAATGCAACCTATCACTTAACACATGACTGATTCAATATTTACCAATTACATTAATATGTGCAAGGCATGTTATTCTGAGAGTTGTTTGCTAACCTTGTATGAAGTGGAAGTTCGACAGGCAGTAGTCATATTCTGCCTGAGGCCAAACGATTCGTTCAACACGGAGTGTTCCAACGGCACCAGAGAGGAAAATGAAGAGTCTCTGGAGAACGTCTCTGAGTTGACCACTTTGCCAGTGATCACGCAGACTCATGATCGCTGCCATCGTCAGACAGCGGAACCATACAGCAATGCTGTTAGCACGTATCAGTAAAACCACACTTATGTCATTGGAAAGAAAAGTAAAGATCCCTTCGACATGATGACCCATCTTAGGATTCTCATTGGCAGAAAACTTTTTCCACTGCGACACGATTATATTTTCAGTCTGTTGGGATGCATCCAGATCAGCACGCACCTCAACAACTCCTGTAACAGTCAACAATTGAATTGTTACATTTTCTTTAACACGACGTTTCGTGCCTTGCTATTGAACAAGTTTTACAGAGAAAAATAACACACTGGCTTTTATAATTGTTGTTTTAAAATGTATAAAACACCACCACTTATTGCTGCTTAGTATAGCTCGGTTTATCTTATATCATGTATGTTTAGTGTTTTGGAGTAACAATGTATTTTGTATGTATTTTACGTATTATGTGTTGCTATTTGGCATAATAAGAAATAATAATAATACACTACTATTATGAGCTACTCGCTAATGAGCTCTACCTTATCCGACTACACTCAACTAACAAACAGACTGAATAAGAACGACTGCACATCACAGCCCACAGCAGAAATGCGATAAACATTAAGCCTACAGTGTCATGGCAGTATCACATGACAAACATTCACTGGACATTACTAGCACATCACACTGTCAATTGACTCTGAGAACATACCAATATCATCAAGGAAGTAATAGCAAAAGGACTAACTAATGTATTCATATATTCCGACATAGCAGGTTGTACAATCTGGCAATCAATCATTTTGACTCTTATACAAAGATTATAACAATGAAATGTTTGTTGGCCTATTTGTTCGTCTGTGTATCTGTATAACCAAGTTTGTGTGTTCTGTGAGATCAGTTTTTGCTGTCGTTTTATCAGATTTGTCGCAGTATCTCAAATACTCTGTTTAGCAAATTGTAACAGTTATTAACTTTGCTAGCACATTCGTTGTTCATCAGTGCTGTTCTATTTCTTGTCTGGAGTTAACTTTAATTTATCTCATTGTTTGTTTGTATTTGCTCTGTTTATTTTGTAGGGATAAATATAAACATCACTGAATCAACAATTTAAAATACCTAAATGAAAGTGCAATATGTGCATCTTTTGATGCTAAAAGGTAATTTATGTTTTTAATTGATACAAACAATAATTTGTAAAATTTGTTTTGCACTGAAATTTATTATTTTTTAAACATCATGAGCACATAAACACGTCATATCAATTGCCTCAAAATTTCATACATGTGTTTGTCAAAGGACATTTGGCACACATGTATCAAAGCTGCAGTTTTACACTACGCCCCACTGGCGACAGCTTATTCCAGCCATTCTGCATAAATATGTTTCCATGTTCGATACACAGTGTACATATTACCCTAAGCTGTGATAAAAAAAGTGTTGTTTTTTTTCTTTTATAACATATTGTAGTTAAATTTGTTAAGCTTACTGACACATGCAGTTGAAATCAACCTGTTTGGTTAAACCTTTACTAAGTTATCACACATAGATTGTTTTATGACTAACAGTGTAGAAATAAAAAAAAAAATAAGTAACAACACTGTGCATACCTGGGAACATGCGCACAATGTGTGGCTGTTCAGTCTCCACCAGTGCCCTGATAAAATCATCGACCTTACTGTCATCACGTATTTCTAGTATAGACAGAAGTTTTTGTACCCTTTTCTCTCGTGTCGGTTCAGCCTAGAATAAAACAAACTTGCAATTAATTAAGAAATTACTATGTACTGATCTACTGGTCTACAAAATGTATCAAACAATGGTAAAATTTATGTGCTCAGTGTGCACAGAGGCGCAAGGTGACTGCAAGCTGAATGGCTTTGTGCAATTTTATGTCATACAGACAGTGTGATTTAAGAACATTCGGCAAAAAAATTGTTTATGCAGTAAGTCGACATTTCTCGTCCTAAACGAAATGTCAAATATCACAATAAAACATATGCCATTTGATGTTATACTTCTAACTGTAGCACACGTTAGGCTCGTGCGTGTGCGTACACTAAAATGGTGTACCACAGTTCATGTACTGACAACAAATTGTGCATGCCTGGCTATGATGTGCTCATGAGTTTCTGACAGTCAACCTATGTACGAAACAGCTTAACACCACCATAACAAACTGCTGGCTGTGTGTGCCTACGTCAGTACTTTGCAAATTGAGACATTTTCTACAGCAGTGTTGTTTGGTCGACGTATTTTACTGTTGCCAATAACTCACATTGGCTAATCCATGTGGTAGGCCTAATTCAACCTAAGTCTACAGGAACAACGTAAATTTGCCAGCCATTAACCCATATGAGGGTCTTTGAGGCGGTCATAACGACAGATCTTTTCAGTTTACATATAACAGATAAGTCTTATAAACCAAAATTAGACATTTCTGAGTATAGTGATGATGATGATGATGATGATAATGAAACAAAAAATTTGTATAGCGCATCGTCATAAACATATCTAACGCCTCTGCGTACTAATGCTGAGCGAAAAGGTATGTCTTCAGCGACTGTTTGAATGTACTTTCTGTACAGCCGTGATCACGAAGATCGTCTGGAAGCAAATTCCAGACGGTAGGACCAGCGACAGAGAATGACCGACGGCCAAGTGGGACGGTAACTCATATTATTGTTGAGACCGTTGTTTAACAAGTAGTGATAGTAAACAAAATAAAACAATACAATTATCAACTTAAAGATTACAATCAAGAATAGCAAACATTACTTCAATATTGGCACGATGGGCTCTACGGATCACCTCGTAGTCTACCAATTTGGCCAACAGACCATAATCGGTATCAATCTTTTGCTCCAGATTGTACAAATTTCCTTTGAATAAACCACGGAACGTTCTGCCGACTGATTCTGAAACGTAAACAAAACTGGTATAGAACATTCACAATATTCCTTACAAACTGCATACATACAGTCATGTATTAATTAGACAAACAGTACTCTGTTTTATTATGCCATACAAGCAGAGGCTCTAAAAATGAAAACATGAAAACTCGTAATAGCATATATTAAATAATATGCACCAACTTGCATATTTATACCATTCAATGCTCTAATATAAATTGTGACAAAATTCTACTGTAAGGTGGCAGCAAATATTAAGTGACATCAAAACCTACAACTGTTGAATTAATATTCTTGTAAAAAAATATATAGAACTTGTATAGACTTAATCACACATCGAAAACAGCAAACAAATCAGAACTGTGAATTCAGTTGTACAGCACATCGACACAATGTCGACGTGCTCAGCAGTTATATTGGCAGTCCGATTTTGCTGTTTTCGACGTGTGATTAAGTCTGTAACATTTGAGATCTTTAGTTTCAGTCACTGCAGAAATAACCATAAACACAAGATGCATCAGCTTGAAGGAAATGCAACGCCAGCCGGAAAGTTTCTGGTCATCGCATAAACAGATTGTAAGTGCACATGCATATGAGAGATGTGAAAATTCCACCAAAGTAATCTAGTTGTGACAAAACCCCAAAGTTTTCCGTCGGCGGTATATCAACTAGAAATATCACTTGAGAATCTACAGTTATAGACTGATGTCAGTGATGTCGCTTGTCAATTGTCATGTATACACAACTCAAATGCACCTGAAGCTGAAGTGCTGGAAACATGACTAGACTTTGCCTTTCTGGAAGCGGATGGTCCCATGATTATGTGTAACGTCAAAACACTTGGCTCTGTGGAATCACTGTCAATGTGAACAAACACACACATCGTCACATCAAATGGATTTCAGCAGCTGCTACTAACTTACTTATTTGTTGCTACATTATAAAACTCTTCCACGGTGTCAATTTCAAAGATTGAAATCAACATCGCAGAACACCCCCATTAATTATTTTACACATGTTACATTGCTGGTTCAAGGTAAAAACATCAAATGTGGGTCAAATATGTATTGTACAATTACCAAAAGAAGTGGTCCTTTAACGTTTATGAATGGGTGAATAGAAGTATTTCAAATTTGTAGTCCTTCCGAAAGCAGTGGCTCAGTGACCCTTACTGTGAAGTAATATCATTCTATGTTGCAATCTGTATGCAAATTTGTAACAACTATAAATACGTTCTGTGGAACATGGTATCTGCCCCATAGCCGAGTTCACAAGTCCATTGCTGAGCTGTGCAGCAATTTTGGCGATTCGGCCATAACTAAGGGCCAAATTGCATATTTTTCATTGCGCAT
>Ga0209365_1000087_pt1 | contig 15277 bp, 7 predicted proteins | sample WorMetimpBELIZE2_FD_187389 | JGI IMG/M metagenome (GOLD analysis project Ga0209365, IMG submission 187389) | Marine gutless worms symbiont microbial communities from Max Planck institute for Marine Microbiology, Germany - Olavius imperfectus... | ecosystem: Host-associated > Annelida > Digestive...
ATGCTCGTACAGTCGACATGCAATACAATGCTACTTCACATTCATAGTGCTCATTTACATGACTTAGGCTATTGAGCTTGTATTTGTTAATCCACTGAATCTGTGTTCATGGGCAATATGATGCCAGTCATACAGTTCACATTTCTAGCTATAGGGCATCACTGTCATTTAGCTGGTACCAAGTTATACTGCATTAAGATATTTATTATGTTTTGTTTTAAGTTAGTGCAAGCTTACAGCCTTGTGTTGGCAAGTTGGCAAGTCCGACACCATTACTGTCCATCCAATCCAACCCAGTCCAGTATAAGCATGCCACACCAGGAGCATATCACAGGCAACTCGGTCTATTACACATGAGAGAAAAAACGGATGGCTTATAACTAAACTGCAGTACAGAAACAAAAAGAAACATGGTAATAATGATAATAATTAGCATTATTGTAAAACACTGAGCCGGACACACAAGAGTGAAAAGACTGTGATTATGATTGTTCTTTGATGTTTGTGAGAAGTTCCGTAGAACCTGTCACTCACAGTGCATTGCATGGTGTCAGTGTTCGACTATTGCTGGTATTGTTATTAGGAGATAAATGGCCATGTAAGGATCGTGCAGACAGTTGGAAGCACTGCCTTATCATGGACGAGGTTGATGGAATGGCTGGTAATGAAGACCGTGGTGGAATACAGGTATTGCAAGTTGTCGTTGGTTACTATGAATTTTGTGGTCTTCGGTGTATCAATGTGAAACTGAGAATATCTGTGCTCAGATACTTCTTCAACATGTCTTTCTTTTTTAATTTCTTTGACTTTTGATACTCCTACTAGAACTCCAGGCTTTTGCTTGACTTAGCCACAGGTTATTCTTCGTTGCCAGTCTAGTAAAGTCACACATATTGCTAAATTGGATTTTCATCTGGCAAAATGTTATTTCTGACTTTCATCCAACAGGTGTTTTTGCATCTGTTGATAATACACTGTATACACATTATACTGCACTGAATCTGTTGTTATCCACAAGTCTGCCGGTGTTTACTTGCTTTACTTACTTACACAGCTGCTATCTGCAACTTACCACTATTCTACATCCTCGCAGCGATTTTTTTATAATTGTGGGAGATCAAAATCGCGATATTCAGTGTTCATGCAATACGCATAGCACACAACACTTTATAATAGTTATACTTTGCGTTTGAGCAAGAGAAAAAACATATTATCATGTGCTTTAGTAATTAAAGATTGTTATTATTACAGCTATTGTCACGGCCACGATTGTTGTTTACAAACGAACTAAGCACTTCCAGTAATGTAGTGTCATGCAGTGATCAAAAATTTATAAACATTAGGGTGGAAAAATGAACAATTAAATCGACATAGCAATTTTTTTCCAAAATCGAAATCGATCGAAAATGAAAAGGCAGAATTGTGACCACACTAAGGTGAATATTATTTTAAATGTAAATCTGCTCAGTTTGACACTCGTGGCATCCCTGTCTGTTTTGCAAATCAACATAGCTATTTGATTGACTAATTGTATTCACTGTCAAGGAATAAATGTATGTGACAGCAAAATAAAACTTAATTCTTAGTGTACAACTTATAATTTATTATTGACAACAGATAATGCAAATTAACGTGTATTTTCAGGAGCTAATACAGTTGATCAAACGAACACAGATTCCAATCGTCTGCATCTGCAACGACAGAGGTCATACGAAGATTCGGAGCTTGAGCAATTACTGTTTTGATTTACGTTTCCAGCGACCCAGAGTTGAGCAGATTAAGGTCGGTGAAATGGAACATTTCTATACAAGATAATACTTTTGACGAAATGACACTGCAGTTGATTGAGTTTCCAGTGAGTGTCATTGTGTGATACAATAATGGTTCTATTGAGCTGTACTGTATGTTTCCATTACAGGCTGCTGTGATGTCAATGGCGTACAAAGAAGGCATCTCATTCCCACCAGCTGCTTTGAACAAGGTCATAGTCGCAGCGAACCAAGATGTCCGTCAGGTCTGACTCCAGCTCACTTTACAGTCCCTAACCATACTTAACAATGGCTGTTTAGTTTTCTTGAATTAGTTAGGAGGAAGAACTATTGGTGTTTTCTCCAAATTTTACTAAGATACTTAGTTTCATCCAAAAGGTACAGCAGCTTGAACTTAAAATATGAATTTTCAGCTTACATTCTAACTGTGGAGTGAACTGAAAGCACACTTGATCTAGAATTAGAAAGCACACTTGATTTAGAATTTAGAATGGCAAATTAATCTCTCATTAATTAACATATGTTTGGTGGGTATGGGTACAGTTTAACACGTGAAGCCTACCAGCAGGTTAGAACTCAAGCAGCTGTGAACATATTGACAAGTCATATGTCATTTCACAAGTCGTTTCAGTTACAGTAAACTTATAAGCATGTATCGATGCAGTTAGACATTTTGATCGTATGACATGAATGATTGAATCATGGTTTTTAACAGAAAGTTAAGACTGAGTTGGTGGCATAGCACAGTGGTAGAACGTCGGTCTTTGGCTGGCGAACTTTCCCCATCGCACACTCGACCTTCAGCTGATGGGTGACCACTTATTTGGGTAAACTGTCAACTGGAGGTCAGCCAACTAGGTCAACTCAGCCTTTTATCCTCTTGGGGTCGATAAATGAGTAGTAGGCTGCAATTAGTTGTTTGCCACCTCAATCGGTGTACGCTTACAAGGTAAAGACGCAATCCTGGCAGAAAGTAAGGGCAGCCTGCCACCGGGGGATGACTTAAAAAGTCACCTACTGGCTGACTGCCTGTACACCGGGATCAGCTCTGGGCCCAACGCTCGGCAACGAGTATTGGAGAACTTTACCTTTTACCTTTTTTATGACTGCTCATGTTGTACTGCTTATTCACTGAAAGTTCTTACCTTAAAGCTCAAAACTGCCTTAAATTTTGGTTCAGATAAACTGTCTTGATGAAGTTCACATTCTAACTGTTCTGTTAGGAGTAGAATTTTTGCTGAGAGAGTCGTGAACGACTGGGAAGCTGTCAGTGCACGTTCATGACTTGCTGTCCTGCTGTTTTTTGTCTCATTGTCATTAAAGTGTGTATGTCGAGCAAATAAATGAAAAAATATATATAAATGAATAAATAAAAAAAATGTAGACCATTATTGGCTGTTGTTTAAATTTAATCCCAGCTGAGATATCTTTAAGCAACAGTGATATTTCAAGTACTGATCTATTTTGTTTAATCCCAGCTGAGATATCTTTAAGCAACAGTGATATTTCAAGTACTGATCTATTTTGTTTAATCCCAGCTGAGATATCTTTAAGCAGCAGTGATATTTCAAGTACTGATCTATTTTGTTTAATCCCAGCTGAGATATCTTTAAGCAACAGTGATATTTCAAGTACTGATCTATTTTGTTTCGACAATTATGCAGTATGTAGCTGTTAAATGTATTTACATTTTCAACATTAATTATTTGTAGTGTATTGTTCTGTGCTAGGTGATACATAATCTATCGATGTGGACAGCTGTGGAGAAAAATCTTACATGTGATCAGCTTGGAGCTGCAGCTGACAATGCTAAGAAAGATCTTCATATGGTACACTTGGTTTATGCATTGCGCAACATTTTCTTTTGATTGGCTTTATTTTTCTAGCCGAACTATCTTCACTCCGATCTTGAAAATCCTCCCGTCTGTTTGAGAGGCCATTGGACTCAATTCATTTTCAATGGGCCTTTGAAATCACTTTGCCTGCATTCCGATGGCTGCCCCGCCTGAGGCGGGTTCTAAAATACCAAATTTGGACCCCTGGGAATCCCAGTTTTGGGGCGTTTGATGGGGAAGTTGAAAATCTGACCAATAGCTACGCCGCTGACGTTTTTCTGGGCCAAGCAAGGTTCAGATTTCCTAATGGGTACCGAGGGGCTCCTACCTAAGTACCAAATTTGGTCATCCTGCGTGTTCAACTTTGGTCCCTAAAATATTTCAACCAACAAATTTTTTTGACTGGGGGTTTATCATGTAATTCTATGAAGTAAACTTTTGTGAGTTCGATATGTCACAGTTATGACGTCATAAAGCCGTTAAATAAGTAAATTATAAGCAACTGTAGAGTATATTTTCAGTGGTACAAAAATAATAAAAATTGATCAAGAGTTATAGTCAAAAATAAAGTGGCACATTTTTCTGACTTATGACTTATATGTCGTTATAAAACGGGCTGACATTCCTACTCAGAATACGTATTTGAAAGTCATCTTAGTCGTTTAATTTATTGTTGTTGCCCCATTGCTGCAAATACTATTGCTTCTGCGCCTACTGTTACTCCTACTGGCTACTAATAGTTATGTTGCAGGATACATTCGATATCTGTCGTAAGACATTTTCCAGTGGTGATGAGATGATGAGAATGTCATTGAGTGACAAAATTGACCTGTTCTTCCATGATTACAGTCTTGTGCCGTTGTTTGCTTATGAGAACTACATTGGAGCCATTCCATACTCATCCAGGTATCTAATACATGCTGTTTTATTACATCGTTGTATTATTACCAAGTACTTTTCAGACTACCAAAGCCACACTGTGCAGTGTATTTCTGCAGAAATTGATGAGTTGAGACCATAAACTGAGTTGAAACAGTTACTGTCAATTTATCATTATCGTATTAGCACAGTTTATCGTTACATTTTATCATTGCCCATGGCAACATCCTTTCTTCCAAAACCAACTTCTGCAAAGTGCATTGATGTAAAAATGGCAAGTAACAACTTATTTTATGCTGTCAGCGCTTCCATATTTGGCTGCAAGTTTTTTGTGTACATGGTGAACATGGGAGATCTATAGACGTGCTGTTTGTTTGTGTTTAACCAGCATGTTTTTTCGATGTATACCATCTGTCTAAGGTAAGATAAAAATATTGTGCTCTCAGATGCTCATGAATATATCCAGCAGATGGACAAAACTGAAATAATGAACAAAAAAACTAAAATAAAAATGGTAAACCGAGATAAACGAAAAAGGAGATGTCATAGAAGGCATTTCTGTACGTAATCTTCGATAAGAAGTCTGTGGTTTGGAGTTACTTCCGGAGTAAGTCAGTTTTCATCCTGGAGTAAAGAGAGAAGAGGAAAGATCACGGATGGTGATGATGAGTGCATACCGTGCAAATATTATGCTATAGATATGTTCAGAAATTGCTAGACTGGAACTTCTCCAAGCCAGAAACCACAGCTGATGCCTGGCTAATAGAGCCAGAGCACTGAAGCAAAATTGGAATAATGATTTGAGTTAGATAACTGGTTGCACTAATCAATTATCAGAAATATTTGAGGCAAGTGTAGTACGTAATTATTGTCACCATTAATGTTTGAACAGTGAAAATGTCAGTATTTGTCTGTACAGAGGTAGCATACAGGAGCACTTGGATTGTGTGGTGTCAGCTATTGATAGCATATCCTACGGTGACCTTGTCGACATTATGGTTCGTCGTCGGCAGAACTGGAATCTTCTGCCAACACAGGTTCACTCAGTTGCTTATGAAGTCTGTTGTTTTATGTTGCATATTTTGATTGTATGACAAATTGTGTGTGTGCCGTCCAATCATTGTGCTGATGCCAAGGTTGATATGTCTGAGATAGGTGTGACAAGTCCACCAACTCCATCTGACAGTCCTTGCCGACCCCTTCTGGACCCAAATCCCCTTGTACCCTCTGCCTCGCTACACCGTCTGTTGTGTGGATAGTCCGGCAAATGCACATGGACTCGAGTTGCATTAATACATCGATCTGGTTGAATACCAGAGAACAGAGTTGCCTGTAATGTATTTAGATTATGTTGTTATGTCATTCTGTGCTGATTCCTTCATTGGTCAAATTCATTATCATTTAAGTGTTGGTGTTGATATCTGATCAGAAAATATTGTATGAAATGTTAAAGAATGGCATTTTTTGCTTTTTCCATTATTTGTTACTGGAGTTTCTACTTTTTTGACATATTATTACAATAGATGTTATTTAACCTACGGTCACTGCACATGTGTTGCAAACCTGTTGAGATGGGCCTGTCTAATCAGTTGTATGACAATGTGACCAATAGCAGATCAATAACCACACAGTCAACACATTTCCATTAACAAAATCTGAAGACTGTCTGCTGTACAGCATTCGGATTCGACAATTTATTCATTTAGATCGCTCACCTGTTTGGCAGTGTACATATTTACATTAACAGCATTCTGCACAGTTGTTACATCTAATGCACAGCCAACATCTCATGATAATGATACATATGATATGGGAGACTATCAGTACTCACTGGTCTGTGATCACATGTAATAGTCAGTCTTTGCAACTATTCAGAAAGTCAGAATTGAAAGCTGTATATCTTTGACGTGCTGAATTAGATGAATCGAAATACCTTAGTTTGCATTCACTTAGGAGTGAATGCTGCTGTCAACGAAGCAACAGTAACTGCAGCACTTGGTCACATGCTACTGACTTGAGCTGATGCACAAGTCAAATTTGACTGCAGATTTTCGTCGAGAATCAAAGTACACATAGTAAGTTAATGTGTAGGCGGTGTTTGCGAACGTCGTGCCTGGTGACGTGATGCGTGGAGCTATGGGTCAAATGATCATGTTTCCTGCATGGCTCGGTAAATACTCTACGACCATGAAGAACAATCGACTGCTACAGGAACTCTGCTGTCATATGCACCTCAAGTGAGCATCAAGTCAACAGCATCTTGCTGTGAATACGATGACAACTGTGCACTTTTGTAATGTTAATTTGTCCGAGCATAATTCTTTATAGACTGCTATTTATTTCCCACTACCTAATTGGCTGCAGCACTTTAGTGGTAGAGTGTTGAATCCACAACTGAGGTCAAGCGGATGTAGCAGTTTGTGGAAATCACCTCACCACTACGGGAAATTACATGCCATATGGGATCGCCACCCAGCAGCGGTGACTTTCCCGTCATTAGCTTAGCCGCCAAAGCTGGTACTCGATTTAGTGACCCTGGAGGGATGCAAGGCTGAGTTGACCTGGGTGGTGGTTATATCCCTAGATAGTTTATGCCAAAGACGGTCACCTATCTCAGAAATAACAGGGCAGTGTCGTGGCCAGGAATTGAACCTGCGACCGAAAATCGCAAGTTCAGTGTCCTAACCACTAGACCACCAAGTCTCACCAAGCAGTCTCTAAAGCAACTTGCTGCTCTGCTGTTTTCTCAGTCCAGCTGTGCATTCTACTCTGCAGTAGTGACTAGTAGCTTACCTAGTGTGGGCCTGGTGTGTTTGCTGGCAGCAACAGGGTTCTAGTTGTCTGTTAATGCAGACAGCAGGTGCCTGTATAATGAGCTGCAGTACGTTTAACTCATACCAATGAGCTGTGACTTCTGTAAGTGTGAAGCAATGCCGGTTATCAGTTATTCATGTAAGCAGCACTATAGCAAGTGACCAGACCTTTACTGTTACCTTTTTACTAATTCATTAACTGGTTGATCATCGTGTCTGACAGTGGACCACAGCTGATGACCATTCCACTGTAAGGTATCTCGCACTGTTTCCTCTGCCATACGATTGCATCTTCCTTCAAAATAGATTGCCGTTCAGACAACATGGGTAACGTGCTTAACTGCTACAACTGTTAATGCTTGCATTTCATAATTACCAATTTTTAACATTTATTTACATGAATAAAACCCATTCAGTACTTTGAATTTCGAAACTATCAGTTGGGTGATACAAAACCTGTACAATATATTTCAGTAGTCGCCTCTAATGTGCTTGGAAAATGAGCCAGTGCAAAATGCACACAGGAATTAATTATGTGAGTATAATAGTCAGTACATATGTTGATAAACATTGATATGCATCGTTCATGTTCAAAGAGTCAATTCATCACGTGTCATTAGTTTGTGCATGATACGTAATGTGATAGGATTCATCTAGCAGTGTTTTGCTTGTCTGATGTAGTATTTCAGGTGGGCGCAACTCTCTGGTGCTGGATTACCTGCCGTACCTGACCACGCTTCTGTCAGAACCTTTGGTTAATGAAGGTGCTGATGCAGTTGATAACGCTGTTGCAAGAATGCATGCTTACGATCTTCTGCGTGACGACTTCGACAACATCATCGACCTTGCGTCATTCTCCGACTCAGAAAACCTACGGGAGGTGATTGATTCAAAGGTGAACAACTGAGCATGTCTAGCTGCATTGTAATTGCACTGCTCAGCATTTTTTGACTCTCTTGTTTTTTTGGAGCCAATCAGATTATTTAACAAAAGTGTCAGTTTTGCTTAGTGGCATGTAGTAATAACCATAATAGCATTACTGTAGAGCATGACATGTCAGTAATATGTAGCTTATTGCATATATGTATGTGTGAGTATTAGGGGTGTAAATCGATTATCGATTATTCAAAACTCGATCCAAAAAATCGATTATCGGTTATGGATTGATGTAGTCGATAATCGAAAACTGCCGTAACAATACAGCGATCCGTCACACTAACTTACTTAAACATAAAAAGAACATTTATGCGATAAACAGTCAATACCATTGAGCAAAAATATAATGCGCTCATGTCAACATGGCAGGAAAACATTACAGTAAGTATGATTTAACGGTAGGACATCGTCATATAACGTCTCTGTGATGCCCGATTTGGACGCAATTTCTTTACTTACTTGCGTTATGAATTTCTGTGAACTTCTATGTTTATTGTATACTTTTGGTGTTTAGTCATTAAATTTCGATACTTAAAAAGATGTATATGCAACAACAATTGAACGCAGACAGTGTTGTGTTTAACCATGTAAAATCAAGAAACAGTACACGGCTCAAACTGGCCATTGACGATCAACATCGGAACAGTACAATACATAATGTAATTACTCATACTCGACAAATTGAAACCGACTATCGATTATAAACTGATATCGATTATGTAAAAAAAATCGATCTTTACATCCCTAGTGGGTATAAATATGCGGTTACCAGAGAGCTTTGGGATAATACCTTGGTGGTTTTGGCTTTACTGTAATACCACTGATGGATTTTGATGTCACTTACCACTGCTCAAACATACTTAACTACATTATGCACATGAGCAAAGTTTTGTCAATCTGGGTTCATAGCGAGATGAGTGACTGTTGGTATTTTACCATCCACCCAGGCCGAGTGAGCCAGGCCATCTTGCTAACAGTGGCAGATTACAAAAACTTAACAGTCCAGGTTAATTTATCATATTGTGGTTCATCAAATAAAACATTATACTCTTTCTCAAGCCAAAAGACTCACCGTAGTTTTGTCAGCTAGTGAGAAATGTTCCACTCCTGAAGAGGACTGCGTCACCGCAGGTGGTAGTTTGTTGCAGTTAATGACGGTCAGATGTCATGTCTGGTAGGTCAAAGCCACTTTCACTCGAACATACAACAAGTCGTCATGTCCTCTGCCATACGCCACGGCTTCGATGTCAAAGAAGAAACGAAAACGGCAGAATGCTGCCAAAGATGAGGATTTTAATGGCATCAATGACGATGTTGAATCTGCTGCTGCAGCTGACAGTGAGCAGAGTGATGATGATGACATTGCTGCTGACTCAATGATCAAGGTAACATTTCACACTTGCTCATTTTCAGTGAAATTCAAAACACGTTGCTCATTTATCTGGCGAGGCTGCAACGGTGTGGTGACGGTATTCGGCTGCAACCTTGTGCTGAGGCTTTTCTATAGTAGGCCCATTGCAGGTCCTCCATGGCCAGTTGCTCATTCTCGGCAAAGATTATGTCTATTTGCACATCACATTAAAGGTGGTGCTAATTTATTCATGGTCAGTGCTTTGCATATTTCAGAGATATTTGCATTGCTGTGAAATCAGTGCAGATAGCACAGGATTCTAAGACTCTGCTTTGCATACACATACGTGTTGCAACACAGCCTGGAAATATACATTACACAGATACATATAGATTATACATCGGGTTTGCCGACGTTCTGGCAGAGCCACTATTTTAACATGACGTAAGCTTGTGATTCTAGCTGGAAACAGGATAGCCTGACTGGGTTGCATGTGTATGCTGCTACTGTAGTGTTATTTAGGTGAATGAAGATTGCTCTGTGTGTGTATATGTGTAATTGTGTATCATTTGTAGCAGAAGAACAGACAGAAGACTTTGGCTAAGATAAAACAACTCACTGAGGAGGAAGATTCCACTTGTAGTGTTCAGCAGAAAGGAAAGGGTAAAGGTAGTTCTCGAAGCAGAAACCAAACAAAAGGGAAAAAAGACACTCCAGCAAAGAAGAACAGTCAGAAGGGTGCCAAGCAGACTGCAGCAACATCTAAGTGCAATATTTTACCATATTTTACGGTGAAAAAATAGTAAGAATACAACACATACCAACGTTGTTGATGAAAATGTTATGCCTTTTGTGAAACTTAACTACGAACTTTGTTACAACTATTACTGAAATGTTTTACCAAAGCAAACTCCCAGTTACATCCACATGTAAAAGTTATCTGACCCATCTTGCCCATTAAATATCCTCATTCCCAGTTCACTGTCGGGTATTTACACACAGGTACACTTTATCTGTTACACAATGACATAAACATTAGATTGGTTATTTTATGCTGCAGCTACTGGACTAATATTTACACATTCATTAATGTGCATCTGAATAAAGGTCACCCATCATCGTCCAGACAAGTTAGTTTTTTGTAGACGGACATTTTTGCCAAATCCTAGAATACACGACGATTTATAATTAGCAGAACCCTTTGGTCAAGTTGGTATAGCTGTGCTAATGAACGTTATTTCTTTTGTCGTTCTGATAATACCACATACTTTGCATTAATCTTCACAAGGCAACGTGACAGTGCGTCCGTGTTAAAGGTATGGTAAGAAATATTTCATAGGAAATATTTCCTACATCCAGTATGGCAAAGTGTGATGCAACTGTGGCTGTAGTTTCGTAGAATTCTGCTGATTACTAGTTAAGTGACACTGTAATAGCTACAAGGTTCTGCTAATTATGAATCACTGTGTATATGCAATAGGTTCAACTTCCAGTGCAGCTAATTTGTGTCTGAGCAGTCTTTTGCAGTGTAGATGCTGTTGATGACAGTCATGATAATGATAACCAGAATTTATTTTTTCCAGATACTTTAATGTGGAATATTCGTCTTTAGCTAAGTGTTGTGTAATGTGTGCGTCTTTGTGGTGTTGCAATATTGTGCATTGTCAAATGTTACTGTGTGTCTGTTACTGTGTTTATCAAGTTGTACAGATAATGGTTATATTTATTCATACTTTATAATTAATGCACTGTGTTTCAGCAAAAAAAAACATGCACTTATATTATTGGCTGTAAGTTGAGGAATAGTTGTCTGATTAATAATTTTTGACACCAGAATTGCTCACATAATTTGACATCGCATGACAGCTTAGTTGTCCACCTCACCTAACTAATGTGTCTACACTACCTTGTAAAACTCATCGCATAAGTTTTGTCGCCGTACATTACATACTCTTCCATACAGGTTGTGGACTTTTGGCATCAAATTTTAACTAACTGTTGAACATGAACTGTGACTCGTGGTGCAACAGTGTTGTTGCAACTGTGCATTCTGACTTTGCCGTTTAATCGTTTGACTGCTTATAAAATTTGCCGTGACTGTTTTAGTGTTCTTTGACTCTTTCAGTCACATGCAGCCATTGTGAAGCGTTATAACGCATTTTGTGTAAAACTTACTGCAAACAGTGACACCAAACAAAATAACATCAACAGATCAAAATTTCCTGTACGTGTTAGTGAACATTTTCACATCTAATGAATTGTGAAATGTAACTTTTTATCACAAAACAAGGCGTATTTGTAATGTACTGCGACAAAACTCGTGCGATGAGTTTCACAAGGTAGTGCAGACACATTAGTTAGGTGAGGTGGACGACTAAGCTAATAATATGAGTGGATGTTTTTTTTCTGAAACACGTTGTATATTTAATTTTAACATATTTATATTTGCATTTTTGCATAAATATTAAGTGCTGTTTGTTTCTAGCTCTAGTCATGTGTTCTCATTTTATATTTATAAGTTTTGTCCAGTTCATTCGTATTTCCTGATCAATATGGTTGATTTGGAATGGAACACTTTGCAATATTGAAGTTTTATATGAAATGATTATTTTTACATAGTTGATTTACACGTATTAAAACGTCATCATTTTATGTTATAGCTGTTGATGTCCAGTTATTTAACTATACCGGTATCAACATTTAACAGTGTTACTATGCTTGAAATCTTATTAATAGTACCAAACAGTTTTGTTGCTGGTTCACAGGTCTACTGTATGAGTCAAAAAAACGTGCCATTCTAGTCTTAGGCATAACTTTGGCAAATGTTGGCTAATTTTCAAAATTATTTCACTGCTAGATTCAGCAAGGAATTTGTAATATAACTTTTGTCTGGCATCCACCACTATTGCATATGTGTTGCTACACTACCTTGTGAAATGTAAAAAAAAATCCAAACTAGTGAAATTCTTTTGTATTTAACACAATAGCATCAGTTTACTTGTAATTTTCGCCAAACTAGCACATTAAAATATACATGTGTATAATCTACAGTCAAACTAAATACTCAGGAAGTCCTCCACTGACATGAACGCACACTGAGACGTTTTTGCCACGCCATAATGTCAGTCCGTGCACGTTAGGAACTTTTCTGAGGTAAACCCTCTACTGCATTGCTGCACAAATTCTGTATTTCACTGGATGCAGATCTGGCTGTTGGGGCCACAGGCCTGATGAAATGAATGTGGGTATCTCCCATTCAAGACTGGTGAAATAGGAGACACTGACACCGAGGCGGCCCATATGCACTCGGTGAATTGACACTATTTTGCTGGAAGATAAAGAAGTCACAACAGATCTCGCACGACACGGATAGTTGCTATTGAGTCAGAAGTATATTACGGTTTTACATCAAATAAAGAAAATTTCGATGTAAGTTTTTGTAGCAGCTGTGCTGGGAAAATAATTGGCATTTTAAACTTCCGCATGGTAGTGTAGCAACATATGTAAGGTGTGGTGGGAAACATAACGAGGTTTTTATGGTCAACATACGCCAAAGTTGTACATGAATACAGAGTAAGTAAATTTGTACTCGCACAGCAGTCCTTGCAGCCTAAGATGTCACGGAGGCGCTAAGCTAGTGTTTCGTATGCTCTGCAGAATAACAGTTTTCAAACGCGCACAGAACTGAGTCAGTATCAGTGATGGCTCACGAATTGTCAAAGGGAGTGAGTTCCACAAGGTTGGTCCGGAAATAGCTAAACATCTTTGGCTGTATCTCCTTGTTCTCACGCAGACACTTGTACACCAGCACACACACTTTGTATTCAGTACGCTGCAGATGGCTTTTTTGACTCACCGTGTAGAACGTGCGGCCAGCATTGTTGTATGCATATTTCGTAGACAGCTGGGCATCTGTTAAAAGTACACGAGTGTGACCATAGCCATGGTGCTTAGAGACTCTGCTTTTAGGCACCATATAGAAATTTTACAGTAATTATCATGAGACAACACAACTGCAAACCAGCTTTATTCATCACGTAGCCACTTGTATACAGCATATATTAACTACAATCTTACACAGTTTGTAGTTAGCCAGTCAGCAGTTTAACGTCGATTTATAGGTTTTAGTCAGTATAATGCAAACTGTGGTACAAAGCACTAAAATTGCTTTGTACTGACAGTTAACATCGCGTCACAACAATCTGTTATTAATTGCAAATTGCAATACATGTAGTTCAAAAATACTTAACTGTGAACACAGTGACAGAACACACAGGAAATTAATAAACAAAACCTGTGTACAGTCCATACACATGAACATACAAGAATGTGCACTTTTGGCAGCAGTAAAACGCTAGAAGCTACAGGAGAAATGACAGTGAAATATCGCCACCAGCACAGTTCACTTCAACAGATACTGAAGTAAATGACTGATGTTTTTCACTGCACACTGAAATGTTCAGTGAACAGAACAGAAGCGTTAATATAGTGAAAGTTCAAGCCAGCAAGCAGCAGCTCTTCCACTCCCACATACATCTATATGGTCACTCTATGTATGGATAAAACAAACTAGCTATAGTATATAGCTGGTAGCACATTTAGTAATGCTGCACGATTTCTATTCACTTATATTCAAGATGAGTAAAATCTAATTTCAGCATAGCATTCGATGTCAAGAGCAGAATGACTGGATGAACATCTGATATGTTACAGCTAATTGTATATCAATGTAACATACGGAACTGCGCGTGCACGTGCATCTTATACTTATATCAGTAAAATACAATGATATTCTACACGAATGAGGGCTGCCAGACTTTTTGACTAGACAATTCTGAAATTCTATAAAAACTACATTCACATTATGGTATTAACCATTAGAATCATCACACAGAGAAGAGTTTAACATCGCACTCGACACATAATCATCAACATCAGACAGACTTTTGGTTTCAACAAGTGAGAATCCATGTAACAATCACATACTACTAGTCACTAAGGTCTTTCTCATTCCAGCTGGATCACCGGTTTGAAACCACAACCAACAACTTTCCACGCCACATGTGAGAGCCCAATAGACCATACGTCAACCAACTTCTACTTCAGTGCGTTGTCATCCTTGCTTTGTCACAATCAAACAGTATCTGGTTAATCTGGTCTTTCTGTCAGCTACTTTACTGAATATGTCATGCATATAACATGTTAACTTAATGGTTTGACATTACACCTTTTCGCTCTAGTTCTAGGCACGTGCCATGTCTGAAGACTGTAGACGCCCCACTGTGCTACTGTGGTGCATTTTGCGCATCATCTGTGTACAGTGTCATAACCTCAACCTCTTGTCCTTGAGCTGTTATCATAAATGGCAACGTCCAGAACTTTTCATGACCTTCCAGTCTTGAATTACAAGTTCCAATGAGACAAACAGACAGATGGAGCCTCATTGTGGGAGGACAACATGATGAACAGAATACAAGACACTACACATGACTTCCAACTTGTCAAAATCTGCTAGATATCACTCGCGTAGACAATGGGACATACATATACAAATAGCAGACTATCAACCATCATTTAAATGGACTGATAGAAACTGTGTAATCACATTGCTGAAACAGAGTTTCAACATCACAAGAATGAGTGACAGAGTGCATCTATAACAGGTTGATTAGACTACCCAGCAGCTTTCTACTG
>Ga0209365_1000088_pt1 | contig 15178 bp, 10 predicted proteins | sample WorMetimpBELIZE2_FD_187389 | JGI IMG/M metagenome (GOLD analysis project Ga0209365, IMG submission 187389) | Marine gutless worms symbiont microbial communities from Max Planck institute for Marine Microbiology, Germany - Olavius imperfectus... | ecosystem: Host-associated > Annelida > Digestive...
GTATATACACAATCATACGTACTGAAATAGAGAACGGACAATAAAGTTTCGTTTATTGAATTCAAATTTAACAGTAGGTAATTCAAAGTCATGGCCACGCGTTCTCAACCACATGGCACCCGGTAGCTTAAGTTTGGTAGTATACAAATGATTAAGGCAGTGTGCACTGTGGCGACTGTGACGAAAGAGATCGTGCTGAGCGCTTTCTGCCAAAGTGTCCAAATAGTGGCAATGTGAGGTAAATCCTCTACGATTAGCTCTGTTTAACACACACTGTAACATTTGCTTCTGGCCTTCGGTCAAATATCCATAATAAACTGGCAGGACATACAAAATTATGTTAAGAACTAAAAGCTGTCATCAAAAAAAGCAAAAAGTATTGGCAAATTGTGTTATCGGTCTCAGCCTAGTTTGCAGTAATAACGTGAGTACAATAATGTCACGATCAGGTTAATTAATAATAATATAAAAGACATACACAGTGCAGCCTTCAGCCCTTCATCCATGCAATCCCCCAGTCACTGTACTACTGCCTAACTCTGCATCCCTTCACATCGTTGCACCTAGACCACCCCTGTACAACTCCCATCTTTGAATCCTTCCACCTGTGTACCACTCCCACACCTGCACCTTACGATGGTCCTGCTTACTTCTGACCTTCTTATCTGTCGCTATCTTGAGTAGAACAATGGTCACAAGAAACACGAGTATAGCAATACCTTTAACAAGTCTGCCATCAGTGCCGAAAGACCAACCATCACAAACACTAAGATACCAGTAACTCTTTGTTCACTGTCAATATATCAATATACATACACACAAAGTCAGATGCTGATGATGATGACGATAATTTTATATGGTGTAATAACCTGTTAATTCACAGCAAAATGTCATATGTCCACTGATTGCTAAGCAGTTATGTACTATATGATAACAGAAATAACGTGTTTTAGCTGGTTTTTGAAAATATTCAGTAAAGTAGAAATGTTCAGCAGCAGAGTGCTAGACAGATCGACGACACAAGATGGTCAGGGGCAAACTTTCCATAACGTGCATGCCATGGACTGCTACATGCAATGTAGCACACATACAGCAACTGTTATTACTGACATTCACTGTTCTCGGATGTAAGACAGTGCAATCAGACTCAGTTTACAGTTTAACTACAGTGAACTGAGTCTGCAGTATGTTAGCCAGTGGGCACAATTGCACAGCAGTAACATGCTTTGCTGCTATATCATAGTATTAAAAATCAGAGCACTTGTATAGCGCCTTGCATGGTGTACAAACCACTTTAAAGCACTCAGGCATGGATCAAACAAATTAACCTGCAAGGAACATCATGCCTGCCTTTACCTCGTAACCGTTCAACAGATGATGCCTCCACCGATTGAGGTGGTGCACATCTAATTACTACTCATTTATCGACCCGAGAGGATGAAAGGCTGAGTTGACCTGGTTAGCTGAGCTCCAGCTGATGGTTTACCCATATAAATAGTCAACCCCCATCTGAAGGTAGAGCATGTGACATGGAAAGTTCGCCTGCCAAGAGCGACGTTAACGCCATGCCACCAACAAAGTAAGCATTGAATATTTAATCCCATCACTTCACAGTTATGTGTAATTACAAAAATCAATACAGCTGCAGCCTTCGACAGATGCTACGCATGCTTACTAGTTTTCCCATGACAAGGTAACAGGAGTATCAGCTTTCAGACTATGCAATACTGAATGGTAAACTAGCAAAGGGAGGTGAAATCATTATTCTACTATTTTTATCTAATGACTCACAGTGAAACAATGTTGCACAACAAAAGAACATTCTCCCACAGTTGTTATCACTGTTGTTATTAGTTGCTGTGACATTAATTAATTACATCAAACATCACTAAATGAGTCTTAACAACACATCTGCTTGTATAAAACAATGATTGGTTAGGACATTGGACTCGCGACCTTCGCGTCGCTGGTTCGAGTCCCAGTCATGACACTGCTTGGTTATTTCTGAGATAGGTGACCGTATTTCGCGGGTAAACTATCTTGGGATGTAACCACCACCTAGGTCAACTCGGCCTTGCATCCCTCCGGGGTCGCTAAATCGAGTACCAGCTTTGGCTGGGGTAAACGCGGGAAAGTTACCTCTGCCAGGTGGCAGGTAACACTGTGTGATACCATATGGCATGTGATTTCCCGTAGCAGTGTGGTAATTTCGATTATGAACCGCTATATCCGTGTTTACTTTGCTTACTTTACCTTACATAACACCTGACGACATCACTTGTATATTTACTTACCTACCACTAATATGGCTGCATGAAGCCAAATTGCCATTTCTCCAGTTGAGCTACATAAACCTATGTCTGCGCTTGAGATGCGGCGTTGCAATGGTGCACACGTCCATTGTCCGATTGTTGGTATCAATTAAAACAACTGAATATTAAATTACCCGCTGACTTTGTTGTCAGTTATCAAAACACTCTTACAAACTTAATCACATTTAACCACACACACACACGCATACTAAGACATACACAAACTGACAGCAAAGTTCACTGACCGAACTCCAAGGAACTTTGGTCTCTCGCCAGGCGCAGCACACTGCGACTCACGAGTGAGGCTGCGAATGTGGTTGATTGACAGAACAGTGGCAGCGACAAACCACGGAGTGCCGAGCAGTGAACAGATGATAATCTGCAGCGCGATGATCAGTAGGTCCAGATGGTAACCACTGCCTTTCTATACACACACAGCCACCGTCACAGAGCTACCATCACTTCACAGGCATTTAGACTCCACAGTTTAACTACATCAAAGTGCATTGCATCATCAGCATTGCAACAATTCTAGAATTACTAGCACAACTACTAATACACTGTTTCATTTATTGCTTAACTAACTGACTTCTCTAGTTGTACTTCTGGTTCAGCCAAACTCTCTAGAAGCTTGATGCACTTTCTGTTGCCCAACTAATAGTGTCAATGCATTAAAGTGAAAAGTTACAACACAGCTAACGAGAACATGTCACTTGCTACGATTGTGGTTGGTTATTAAGTACGGCTGCATTTCAATTACACTGTGTCCCAAAGAGAGCATCGAACTTTTCATGATAACTCTGTCGAGTCTTTACCAATTTTCAAAATTCTTGCATTGCTGAAAAGCGGAAAATTTTCTAAACAAATATTAGAAAAAATTGCATCGCAACTTATATATGTTGCCACACTACTTTGGGAAACTCTAAAGTTCAAATTTCTTTAAAAGTACATAAATGAACCCCTATGATATGGTCCATGCCGTCCCAAACGTACACCAAACGCTGCTTGAGTTTATCAATGTTGTGCACAATGTGCACCCAACATCGTCTGCTCTATATGAAGAATATTTAATGTAAACCAAAAACTAAAGCAATAAGTAAGTAAATGAAATCCATTAAAATTGTGTATGCATCTCAAACGATGTTTCGTTTCAATTATACTTCCTGAAGATGACGGTTTTTAGGCAAAACTATCTTACAAGGTAGTGTAGCAACACGTGTAAGGTGTGGTGGGATCGTTAATAATCATTTGACTATAAATTTCTTGCAGAATCCGTCAGTGAAAGAATTTCGAAAATCGGTTAAGATTCGACAAAGTTATCACGAAAAGTTTGATGCTCTCTTTTTTGGGACACAGTGTGTATATATACTTTTATCGCTCGATTACAATTCTCAATCGTGACTAATCACGCCAGAGCACCAAACACAAGTGTACTTGAGTATACAGGCACAGAATGGAGTAGTACATGATATAAAGTCAGTTAGTAGCCGAAGTAATATGTGGTCAGTAGTCATGAGTCTTATTGTAAGTGAAATTAATTGCTTGGTGGATTAACTGCAATTTATTTGTAATAGCGATCAATGTATTCTGCATTAATCACCATGTTAACTACTATTAATATGCAGCTCTAGTATTAATATCAACATTAATTCTCACTGTCATGTTCACTCACTACACTGTTGAGCATCAATCAGACTTATCAAACAGCAGCAGCAGCTCAGACACTAACCAGCAGTTTGTTTTCCTTGCGGTTGACGATGACAGCAGTGATCTGCTGGTCCATGAAGATCAGTATAGTGGCCAGTAGAGCCGGCAGGATCGCAGCAAATATCCAGTACCATCTCATGTCTAGTGGGTTCACCAGCCAACTGGTACGTTGTTGAGATGTGGGCTGATACAAAAAACACAGTCCCTTCACTGTCATGCACATACCGACTGATTGTGCAGATTTTATCAGTATTTGCCGCATATATTTTAATGCCCCTGTGCCGCCTGGCGTTGCGAGGGCATCGCCACCATCACATGCCACTGGCCAATCACTGGGGCAGCTGCAATCTGCTACAGTATTATGCAGCGAATTTGCAGTCAGGGCTTGAAGTCAGTGTCGTTCAGTTAGTAGGATTAGTCTCTCGACGTGTCAGTATTTCACTTAGTATCTTGCGATCGCATAACTATTTGTAATGTTTGATGATCGTCAGCGAATGAAACATATGACCTCAAATTATGTTGATCACACCACACATATCATACTGATTGCTAACCTCTGACCTGAAATTCCCCCATTTACCACTTAATGTGAGTCCCCAAATATCCCCCAATTGGGGACTCACACACCAATGAAAGACCTACTTGATAATATTGACACCTATAACATCATTGATTTTACGAACAAAACACACATTCATCGACACCTGTAGTTTTGTCATCTCCTGTGCACATCAGATGAATGCTTCTACACCATTTTTCATAAATAGTACACATCATTTCGTTAAGATTTTGTTACTTTGTATTGTTATAATGTCCTAATACATTGACACAACAATCTTATGTTATATTGAACGAAACAATGAAGACATAGTTGCTTCTGTGTGTGAAGCGTCAACGAATGCAGCACATAATAATATCAAAGTCAACAATGTGCACCACATTATCAGTAGCTTTTGTGCAGAATGCAAGCGAATTAAAAACATTCATAAACTGTCAAAACAGACTAGTACAGCATCAGCATTTTCAGGAATTTTGTCACAGCTTCAACAAGTGAACGTTTCTGGTAAATCAACTAAATTCAAAGAAATGACGATGTACAGTAAAACTTCGTTACAAGGTATTTTTGAGGACCAAAAAACTGGTACGTTATAAGCAAGATATGTTATAACCAACAGAGAAGGAAAAAACAGAGAATACGTGCATTGCATTGCAGTACGATCATGTAACATTGTCACAACTGTAGTCAGTGTGTCCAATTAACGTTCATTAGCAGCTTACCACTAAGAAATACTGCGTCTTCATCCACTGCTTAAATGTTACCGCAAGTAAAAATTAACACATAAGCGTACAGTCTGATGCAAGTCAGCCTACAGGCTACACTGTCCAGTGAGCCTAGTAGGAGTTTATGCAGACAAATGACTGAAGAAATCAGTGACTAAAGACTGGACAGGACAATAAAGGGTTCTGCATATAAATGACGTGACGGATAAAAGACATTCCGAATTCATTTATGTCTATTCTTGTTGCAAATCCAACGCACAACGCTTTAGTTTGTTACTAATTTTACCTCTAAACCTAATCGTAAATCTTTCTAAATAATCAAACTGTTTATCATCGACGCCAACGTATCAAACGGTCAGGAACTGATATAAGTTGCACTCACGAACGTGTCACCACGAATACTGTCGTTCAAAATAGTTTAATCTCAGTTGCTCATTGTTTCCTTGATTACAAAAAGCTGGAATGCAGGCTCTCGTGCACCTCCAGAGTACAGGAATGTTGGAAATATTAGCAGTAATTAGAAGTGATCAGCACCCCTGTTTCGACACCGGGCAACACCCCGACGGCATCAGTGTCGCACTGACTGCTGGCACGTCACTGACTAAAGTCGACTGCGAAGATGGCGGGTGAACGTACATACTATCTGAGGTTCATTGTAGGTTTTAGCCCAAAAATAAGTTCATAATTACCAAGGGTATGTTATATCCCAGTACGCACTAACCGACACATTTTGTATGGAAAAGTGTCGGTACTGCGAAGAAGCATACGTTATAACTGATGATATGTTATAAGCGATTCCGTTATAACGAAGTTTTACAGTATTCAGCTCACACACTAAGTTCCAGAAAGGACAGGTTTTTTGTCGATAAAGTTACAGATACATATACAGTGTACTTACACGAAATTCTGGAGGGACCTTCAACTTGGGTGTGGCGAGACTGACAAGGAAGTCGACGAGAACCATCAGGACAATGGCAGTAAAGACAGCAAAGTCACTGATGAGAACTCTCACCTGCATCACCAACCACAAGCACTTCTGTCATCATCTCTAGTCCAGATATTAACCATATAACTGTAAACCTTTACATCAGCATAATTAAACCTTCGTTATAGCCATCTATTTATGTACACAAACTGCAGAAAAATGTTTTCAAAAACGAGTTGCTGCCATGAAGTATAAGATCTCAGCAAGATACTTTGCTTGGATCGAAATATCTGTAACGATTTGAACAGTAAAATGTTATAATGCAAACGATTACCGTGTTGGGAAAGAAACGGGTGTTGCGGAAAATCTTGAGTGACATGGCGATAATAAAAGTGCCGATGAAGAGAAGACAAGAAAACATGAACACGTCGGCTGTGTACATTGGAGTGTCACAGCCACTACCAAACAGCACACCCTTCAACTTCTTGCAGTCATCTCTGCTCAGTGCAGCCCAGTCCACCTCCGTACCATTCGCAGTTGTGCTGTCTGCAACCACATCAGATTCGATACTTACTTCGTGATTTCCATCAGATGATGACTAGATTTTTACAGACTGCGAAAAACTCTAACATTGTGAGTAAGGCTGTGAATTTCTCGCAGGTATTGCGATATTTACAAGACTCACGAATATGGGCTACCTCTGCATATTTGAACGCTTTCCCACAATCGCCGCAAATTTGACAATTCAGTCCTAATGATTTAACATCAACCATTCATCAACCGTCATCAATCGTTATGCATTTCATCAATATCATCATGCAATCTGACGTCCATTAACCATCGTTTTGTCTGCGTCAATCCGTGCGAAAACTATATCAGAATGTTGGCTTACTGTAACTAGTAGTTGTAGGCACATGTACCGGTGAACACTCGTGAAATTTAAATTAAAACGTCCTTATTCATTAACTGAGTGATCCAATGTGATGTCGTTAAACTGTTGCTAAGTGCCTGTAAGATGTAATGAGTGTGTTAACCCTACAACCTAAATATAATGCTTTTATAATATGCTACTACTAAAACCGCAAAACAACCGTGAAGTCTGAGCTTTCTGCCGCAACTTCTCACCGTTTTGGCCACAAATAATTACAGCCGTAATGCATGTTACTTATGCATGCGTTTATCAACCAACTCTAGGACTCGTTCATGCCATTAATAACATTTACCCAAACCCAGCCATAGGAGTACGTGTCAATCGGATATTCAAGAATTTATGCAGTTGTTTATCAGGATTGATAATAACCTGACAGTACGTACTTAATGCTCTCCTAACATGAGCTTTACTGTTAACACATCAATACATCACATTATCAAAATATTACTGCAACACAAAAAGGAAACGATGTGATGTCATGTACGTAAGTAAGTAAGTAAGTAGACTTATAAGGTGCACAACAAAACAAACAGTCATTATGTGTTGACAAACAGATGTAGATGAATATGTAGTGTGCAAGTGAGCATTGTGATTAAAAGTTAATAAGTTAAAGTGGATAAATTGTATAGCGCCACATGCAGAGAAAGTCTCTCCAGGACACTCAGATATGGATCACACAGTGTTACTTGCACACGACACCATATCTGCCTTTGACTCCAAAAGCATTCGCCAGGTGGCGCCACTACGTATATATGCATAGCAGCGAACGCCTAAGTTCAACTTGCTACTCATTTATCAACCCAAAGAGGATGAATGGCTGAGTTGGCCATGTTGGCTGACATACGGCGGACGGTTTACCTCCGACGTCACCCGTCAACTGCACGTCATGGCACAGGCCAGCGAAAGTTCGCCAGTCAAAGATGAACATTCTACCCAATGTGCTACGCCACCAACAATACATTACCGAGTAAGGAGACAGTTGTCAGAGATGACGAAGAGCTGGTATCATTCAACGCTGGTGGCAGACATGTACAGTTGTAGTCAAGTGGCACTCCTGGGTTCAGATTCACAGGATCGTCGTCAAGTATGAAAATCAACTTCTTGAATGCCTCAATGATGAAGATGAGAGCTATCAATATCGCAAAGCTTTCCTCTGTGAAACGCGTGATGTAACGAACAAGAGCACTGAGGTCAAATGCCACCATCAGAAGCAGAAACGAACTCAGCCACATTCCAATCCAAAATCGAAATGTCAAATACTGTATACCTTGATCCCTACAGAAAATATATGGATATCATGTTCATCTGAATATACAAATCTTGAATGATTCCCCGTATCAAACGTCACTAGGGTCCAATAAATATGGACAATTTCTCGACAAAATGCAAAGCCATTAGTTGGCATTGCTGGTAATCCTTAGTTTGACATAACAGTAGAATTTCAGTGCAAACATTTTTGGATGTGCAAAAATCGCTATGTGGTCATAATAGAAACTCTGTAACTTTGTCACTGTTGAAGGCAATCTAATGTTATTTGGTCTGTAAATGTGGATGAAAATGCTAAACAGATACGTAAAATTTTATGTTAAATTTCCCTGCCGTTTTCTGAGAAATCTGCAAAAACAGCGACATTTTATTCATACTGTATTATAATTAACACAGATTTCACAACAGCACAAATCTCTCACAGCATAAGTGCAACAAAAATACAGGGATGACCAGCAGTGACCGGCCCATTACAACAGTCCATAGCTGACCTGCAGAACTTGAACACAATTGTCTCAAAAACAAGAACTGGTCCTGTTGATCCGACCACTGTTAGTGGTTGACCAGCAAACAGGTGATACGATGTGCCACAGATTGCACCGCTAACCAGGCTCTCCATGGCCGCCTACATCCCAAACATCAGACATCACAGCTGGCACAAAACTACCAGTCTACACTTACTAATAGAATACTAGCAACCACCACCACAGTATTCAAACTTCATAACATCAAATCATCTTTTGATCTAGCCCACAATATCAAAAACCTGTGCTGCCACTGTGTCTGAAGTTAACACCTTACAATGTGACAAAAATCAGAATATTATTATTAATTATTTCTATTACACCATGTCTCAAAAAACACTGTGCCAGCCTGTTTTGTGTTCTGTGTCTGTCAACTATAAATCGATTTCAATAGAAATAGGTAGACATGTACTGAGATAAATGCGTAACAAAATTGTGTAAAAAGTGCCCACTTCACCTGAAATATGTACTAGCACTACCTTGGAAAATTTGAGGTGACAGATTTAACCGTCAACGCAGTACTTACATGTATATTTTCATCAATCATCGAATAGCCACAAACACGAGTGGCAGTCATTGTCTTAAAAAATCGTTAAACGTGTAGAAAATTACATCATCTTTACATTACATGCTGGCAATGTCCGCTTCAGATGTCGAGAAATTGTGAAGACGCACCAAAAACGAGTGAACAGTGTGAATCACGCGTTCATTGAATGTGTGGTTGGCATCGTGGCGCCAGCGTCTACATGCTTGCGTTTGTGCTGGAGACAGACATTTCGAGCATACGATGTAAAGACGATGTGACTAACTACACGTTTGACGATTTTCAAGACAATAGCTGTCAGTGGATTTGTGGCTATTCAATGATTCACTGAAATCTACATGTAAGTACTGCACTGACAGCTCAATATGTCACTTCAAATTTTCCAAGGTAGTGCTCGCACACATTATATGTGAAGTGGGCACTGGTTGTACAGTTTTGTTAGTTGTTTCTTCCAGGACATGCCTACCAATTGTTATTGAAATCGATTCATATTTGAACAACACAGAGCAAAAGACAAGTTGGCACAGTTTTTTTGAGACATGGTGTACTATTATACAGCACAGCAAAAATTTATTATAACACATCTTTTTTCAAACTACAGACTTCATACTCACTGTGCAGGCTAATTGCTTGAAAACCATCCAATTCGAAACAGCACAAACATTGATGTTGGCAACTGATATTGCCATAGTGTTCACTTAAATGGTAACCAAATAATAATGACAGTGAAATCTGGTACCAATTCATCTGTGTCGTTTGCTGTAAAATGACGCTGGTGGTGTTCTGCCAAATACTTTTCAAAAAAAAGTATTAGTTCGTTATTAGTAACAATAATAATAAAAACATTTGTATGGCGCAACACATCAGCAAGCAGGCAGTTTGAGGCACAGGTAGTCGTTAGTTTGGGAAGACCACAGGAGTGAGGAGTAAACTGCCAACTCGATAGGTGTGTTCTAAGAGGACGTTTGAAATGTGGAAATGGCTCAATAGTTATCATTACTACTTACAATGTTGTGGTCAGTAGCCGTGTCGAGCAGACCACCAAATGTGATGATTGGTGTCAAACATGCAAAGTACATGAAAAAGAATGACGCGAGACATTGCACATGTAACGCGTCCTTGAAGTCACTCAGATACCATGGCGCCTTGCGTACTATGTCGCTGCGTAACCCACCAAACAGTCTGCACAAAAAACATTGTAACTAACACTCAGCCTTGCATCCCTCTGGGGTCAATAAATCTACCAGCTTTGGCTGGGGTAAAGGCGGAAAAGTCACCAGTGCCGGGTGGCAGGTAACACTGTGTGATCCCATATGGCATGTGATTTCCCGTAGCGGTGTGGTAAGTTCAATTACGAACTGCTATATCCGTGTTTACTTTACTTTACTTTACTTACTCACATCAGATAAACTCAAAGGACGGCAAATATAGGTCGTCATATCAGCAAGACACTAAACCTTCATCTACAGTCAAAATCTGCACTTCAACAGGCATTCCATACTGAGTCTCAAACAAGCGTGGCGTCAAATTTTGACAATAACTTTGCAAAATCTTAATCGATTCTCAAAATTCTTCCATTGCTGGAAAGGCAAGTAAATTTCCAACAAGAGGTGTATAAAAATTCTCATCACACCAGATGCATGCTTCTACATTAACTCGTGAAATGCAAACATTCAACAATGACACAGTTCAAATGATGTGTGCATTAGAAAACAATGACAGAATGAATGGAGCAACAGAGAGCACCTGCCAGTACGGGCCAATGTTGCATCTCCATGCTGCTCTTCCTCTGAAGCTCCTTGCACTGCTGCTGACTCCTCCATAATTGGTGACATCAAACCATTCGGAGGTTTCGGTGGATCTGGTTTCTTGCGTTTCTCCTACAACATATTGCATCAACAGTCTGCATGTACTACACTGATACATAGAAGACTTTACATTCCGCATTGCGTCGTATTGCATACAACAATTGTCTACAAAGGACTTTGTCATCGTCAAGAGCCATACACCAAGAGGGTAGCAGTGAGCAGAAAATATTTTGATTCGATTCAGTTCACCTGAATGACTCGACTTTTGATTTGACTGAAAATGGTATAAGATCTATGGCATCTGAAGTTTCTAAGTTGCAGAGAATGGATACTGAGCACACGTGCACAGTGATCAGTGAGTGTCTGGTGTCAACTACATCAGCTGAAATCCATCAACGCCTCATCGCGAGACTATGGATGTGCTTTAAATTGAAAATCTAACATTAACCAAGCATTACCAAGTGAACATCAATGAAGTTATATAATAACAATTACATGAATCGGAAAGACGAATAAACTGTTAACTATCTATAAAGTAAGGACACAAAATCAACAGCTAGTGAAAATTAAAAGTAAAGGTAGACGTAACATCAATTTGTATACAGCCCATTCACAAACGCCTCTAACACGCTCAGGTATGACACACGTTATCAATGGATCTCACACTTTTACCTGCATACCCTGCGTTCATCTGTTGACGGAATGAACCATACCTGCCTTTGCCCCTCAGCCAAAGCTGGTCCTCATTTACCGACCCAACAGGGATGGAAGGCCAAGTAAGCCTGGGCAACCAGTATGGTAAGTAAACAGTTAGCTCAGGACTGCTATGCAATGATTATCCTGGCTGCGAACAAGTCAAAGACATTCACGAACACGGGCACTACAACCGCAACCACAGAGTTGCAAGTTCGTCGCCTTACTGATTGAGCTACCGTGCCACCATCACCAAGGACAACTGGCACAGTCGAAAATGGGCAAAAGAATCAGATGATCAGTTTTTCCTGATACAAAATGCTTAAGATCAATGAATCCAGAATGAATCTGCTAACTGATTCAAACTGAGAATCAGAATGGAGTAGAAATTAACACAACCTGTGATGGAACTGCTTTAGGTGGTTCAATGCGTATAGCTGGATCCCATTCACCAGGTGGCAGCACAGTGACACAGTCGAGAAATTCATCAATGCCTGCTAGAAGGTCGTTGCGGTCACGAGCTTTGTACGCCACATCGTGAAAAATCTACAAAAACAAGCAAACAAATCTCCAGTAGTAATATCTGGAGACTTCAAGTACAATTCATGCAGAATTGTCTACAGAGTCAAGGCATAGCTCCTCATACTGATTAAGGTTAGAAATTCCAGAATTTATTTTTCCATCAACTGAAAAAAAACTGGCCAGAATATGCATAATCTGATATAAGCAATTATGGCCTAGTAGCAGTGTCATTTTAGTGCACAGATTCATTTTTACTCTAGTTTGCATTCAATTCTAAGTAATTATTTCAGTTAATATTCAGTTTTCGTTCAGCCTCAATGCATTCTTTTTACTTTTTATTCAGTTCTAGTCAGAACATTTCAGTTATTTTAGTTCTTATTTAGTTTTCGTTCTCACAATTATAAAATGTTGTTCATTTTTAATAACATTAACAATGAGAAACAAACAAGTTAAATCACCTCGTCTGATAACAATGTTGCAATAGAACGGCCAACTTCATGGTATCTCTGCTGGTTGCCAACTGGTCCAAGCTGAACGAAAATAAACCGTGTTGGCACACAGACCTCAGTGAGGTCGGCTAATAGAACAGCTTTCTGCAGGCGAATGAATGAAACGAGCGGGTCTGTCAGGCATTCCACTTCACCAATGAGAATGTTTGATGCCTCAGCACCGGGAGGGACCTTCTTGAGAAAGTGCTCATTAAACTACACGCACACGACACAATTACCGACCACTGTCAAGCTGAGCCTGATATGAACAACATCACAGGACACATGAACAAATAGGCCAGTAGAACTAACATAAGCCAAACATTGCACCATTAGTGCATTATTTTTGGCTACCAGTGATTGCATGTGTTTTGGCCATTCAATGTCTGATTAGTTGTGATACAAGCATATCTAACTCCATTTCTTAGACATAGTGCTGCAAAATTCAAAAACAAATATTTTGAGCCCCTGATGAAGGAAATCCCCTTCAAATTTCATCGTGACACTTATCACGCAAAATGCTGAGGCAGTGGACTACCTTTCAGTGAAATGGTGCAATCCTAGCTTCAGTTGTTTTGTCACAATGCACGTTACAGACAGATAGACAGATGACACATTATGATGACAGGTAAACTGTGCAATTCTGCTGAAAGACACAAAAGTGAAAATGACACAAACCTTATGTGCACCATCTGTGACATCACTAGAACTTGTATTTCTCGGCAGATTACCATGAGCGTCTTTGGACATCACAGACCTGCTACCAACAGACTGTAGGAACCCAGTACTTTGATGACTTGTTCGACCCAATGTGTCTACAGTACAATCAACATATCAGACCACACAGTTTAATAGCAACAGTCCACGTAAACCTCGGTTAGCTCGTTATCTCATTTACATTCTCTAAACAGACCTGTTGAGCAAATTTTTGATATCTCAATAGCCTTCGCGTGACAAACCAGTGCTTTATACACATAATTGGACCTTATCTGACTACTATCAGTAATTCCTGGTGTTCCAGTGCCCAGCCAGTCAGGCACTGTCGTATTTGGTGGACGATTGTCAGCTCGTCTCTGACACCCGCCCGCTCCGACTCCGCTCGTCAAATTCACTGACGTGTTCTGTTCGACGTACATGGAACACTTACAGCGATCGGTGCTTTGCTGCTGCCGGACCACGGGTCTAAAATTATCTGCCGGCCGAACTGCGACAACGTGACTCTCTTAGGCAAATTCAGACGACGTTTAAAGACTTACTTTTTCGGGATATGAGACCACGGTGCTCTAGTGCCGTATAGAAATACTCTTACTTACTTACTTACTTACCCCCTGTTGTGTCGGCTCACCAATACTGGTTATACACACACATTTTCACACGGGGCTACCAAAATACAGATTAAGAGAAAGGTATGTTTGCAACATACAAAAGGTCTGATAATTTAACATACACATATTAACCACTGCATCTCTTAGAAACATATACACACATTAAATCATACTTAGACACCTCATTATACATTTACAATAAAGTGCTCAATAAAACCGCATGTGTGTCTCGAAAAGTTCCACCTTAAAACTCTCTGTAACTTTGTCAAATCTTAACCGATTTTCAGAATTTTTGCACTGCTAGAAAACGTATGAAATTTGCTACAAAACCATACAACATTACCCACCTCACCTTAGGCAGGCTGCTACACAACCATGGGAAATTATAAAGTCAATTTTTGTAGATATTCAGCAGACATGGAAAAAAAATGCAAAAAAGACATTTTAAGTGCACCGAATTTAATTCCTCTATGCATTTAGCTGTGTATGCTGAGTGTATTTATGTGTTAACAAAATATTTAAAATTTTTAGCATATGAAGGTTAGTTATTTTCTGTTAAAATGTGGGTGGCTCTGAAGAGAGCCGGTTGTTGTGTGAGCATTTTATGGCTCTGTCAACTGTGCCTGTGTCCCGCAACTTTTTCAACAGCTTATTAACACCATGCTTTGTCCAGCTTTTCTCAGGAAATTCGTCTGTCAACCTCTTTGCTGTGTCCGTCTTCATATACAAAGTTTTTATCGAAATCTGTCGTCATCGCTGAATACCATGCTGACTGTTGACGAACATTGCAGTGACGAATTTCTGATGCCACAAACTGATCGCAAAAGTAAATAAGTCAAAGAACAGTGACAT
>Ga0209365_1000089_pt1 | contig 15162 bp, 18 predicted proteins | sample WorMetimpBELIZE2_FD_187389 | JGI IMG/M metagenome (GOLD analysis project Ga0209365, IMG submission 187389) | Marine gutless worms symbiont microbial communities from Max Planck institute for Marine Microbiology, Germany - Olavius imperfectus... | ecosystem: Host-associated > Annelida > Digestive...
AGGTATCGGGCGATGGAATCCCATTGCTCAGATCCAAAACCTTGCGCAACCACTCTTCCTTGGCCCGCGCGAATGCGGCGATGCTGACCCCATCGTCCGCGCCACGGATCACTGCAGCGATGGCATGCGCGATCATATCCAACAAGTCATGGCGCACTTGCGTGCTGTCGCGTGGATCCTCCAGATTGCTAAAATGTTTGATCAGCGCGTGATCTGAATCTTCAAATGACATGTCTTGGGGCTCCGCAACATCAATTCATCAGTATGTTGCAGGAGCTATATCGTGTAATCTCTATAAGTTTATCATAATTATCTGATGCGTTTGCCCTGTCCCCAAGCCCCGGCGGCCTACCAGGCGGCCTTGACGGCCAAGTTGATATTCTTATCGATTGGATTTCGCCACCCTGGCAATAAGATCTCTGTCAACGGGCGAGATATTATCGAAGGCTCTTTATAGATTCCGGACTGGTAGGATATTTTGCGCAAATTCACCTTCTCAACAAGCCAGCGGGGCATTGTATAATTTGCTGTTGTTGTTGAGAAAAGACGGCCTGTTCTATCCTCGGTCAGAGGGCTACGGACCACCGTCCTCTTCGATCCGTCTGGAATCCATAAAGAGCCTTATCGAAATATTCACCGTCGACAGGGGCCGTCCATTCCCCTCCGATATAATTCTCGTATTGATGCTTGAATTGTGGTTTTTGATAGGGCATGACGTTCTCCTGTCGTGGTTATCATCGACGCGAAGGGATAGCAGATTCCCCGGCCGGGTTCAAGGAACCCGACGGCGAATAGATGGGCACGCGGCGCGGAGCTTGTGCGTTCCCGCGCGGCGCGTGGGAACGATAGAACGCGCTCACTTGAGCCCCGTCTGGGGCACCGCTTTACCGGCGCACTCCAAAGGGAGACCGGAGGCCGACCTCTCATCTCCTCTGCGTTCTCCGCGTCTCTGCGGTTCGATATTTCATACCTTTGCGCCTTTGCGGTTGAGAGACTGTCTAAAAACCAACCCATTGATTTGGCTTGGTCCGGAGTCCTTAACCGGATCGCAGTGAAGCCATCGATTCTCCCTCTCCCCAACCCCTCTCCCGCCAGGGGCGAGGGGCTTTCGGCCGTAGCCAACCTAGCAGGATCAGGGCTCACCTGGATCGCGCGGCCTAGCTTGAGTTTTCAGACAGCCTCTTAATTTCTCCGGCTCCGGTACTCCAGCGTCGATCGAGTACGAAAGTGGACACCATTCATGGTAGATTAGCCCCTTATCCTGTAGAGGATGTCGCACAAGCTCATCCCTGGGCTTTGTGACTGGCGAATCGGAACATGGTGATTTCCCGATGCTTGCATTTTCAACCGCGTACCGCGGTCGAAAATGGTGGTCCCTCCCTGGACCGCATCGGGTGCCGCCTGTTGCGATACCCTCCCATACTTCGGATACCCGCCATGTTGGAACGTTCGATTGAGAAACTGCTGTTCTCCAGCCGCTGGATTCTGGCTCCGGTCTATATCGGCCTGTCCCTAGGCCTGATCGCTCTGGGCATAAAGTTTTTCCAGGAGCTTTTTTATGTCCTGAGCCATGTCCTGATCTTGAAGGAGGCAGACCTGGTGCTCACCATCCTCGCCCTGATCGATATGGTGCTGGTAGCGGGCTTGGTGGTGATGGTGATGATCTCCGGCTACGAGAATTTCGTCTCGCGCATCGAGACCAGGGAGGATAGTGAGGAGCTCGGCTGGTTGAGCAAGCTGGATGCCGGCACCCTGAAGATCAAGGTGGCCGCCTCCATCGTAGCCATTTCTTCCATTCATCTGCTGCGCGTCTTCATGAATACGTCCCAGATCCCGAACGATAAGCTGATGTGGTATGTGATTATCCACCTGACCTTCGTGATCTCGGCGGTGCTGATGGGGATACTGGACAAGCTGTCGTTCTCCGTCCATCGGGACCATTGACCCCGTGAACCACACAACCGGGCCGGATGGGCAAGGCGAATGCCTGGTCTTTGGCGGTAAAACATCCAGTCGTCATTCCGGCCGGGATTGCCGGAATGACGACTGGGGTTTTGGAGTGCGCCGGCAAAGCGGTGCCCGGATGGGATCCTCAGTGCGTGCATGAGCTACTGGCGTTGGCCGGGATTATGGGGCCGTGTGCTCTACCCGCACCGCGGCGACGGCGCTTTGGTTCGGGTCGTATGGAAGCCAAAGCGGCGTCGGGTTCGTGCCAACCGGTAGCCAAGTGCTGACAGCTATCGCCGGAAATAGCCCGAGACACTCGAGGCCCAATGACTGCCGCCGCACTCCTAAAGCTCATCGCCTCCGCGTTCTCTGCGGCTCAATATCACCAACCTGTTGCTTTCTATCGAGTTATTATCTCGGTGGCCCTGCCCTGGAGTTCTAAAGGTTGCATTTAACTCCGTGATGTCTGCATAATTCACTGTTTACATGTGCCGGAATCTTGTTCGGATCAGGATTGAACATGGTATCGATTCGCTTATCCCGGGGTGGTGCCAAGAAACGCCCCTTCTACCAGATCGTCGTTGCCGACGGGCGTCTGAAGCGGGACGGTCGTTACATCGAACGGCTCGGTTTCTTCAATCCGGTGGCTACCGGCGGTGAGGTGCGGTTGCGGCTCGACCGCGTGCGCGCTGAGCATTGGATCGGTCGAGGCGCCAAGCCGTCCGACCGGGTTATGCGGTTGCTGAAGGAATCGGCCTCCGAGGCCGAGACCAAGACCGAGGCCGGCGCGACGCTGATGCCGACGCCAGCCTCCGAGGCGCCCGCCGCTTCCTGACCCGAATCGGCGCGGTGGTGGCCGTCGGGATGGCGAGCCGGACGCCGCCGGGAATGCTGGTCGTAGGCCGCATCTCGGGCCTTTACGGCGTGCGGGGCTGGGTGAAGGTCTTCTCGGAGACCGAGCCGCGGGACAATATCCTGACCTACCGGCCCTGGTATCTGGGTACGGAGTCCCGGCGGCCATGGGGATTGGTCGCGGGTCGGCCCCAGGGCAAGGGCTTGGTGGCCCGGCTGGAGAGTTGCGAGGATCGGTATCAGGCCGCCGCCCTGGTGGGGCTGGAGATCCGGATCCACCGCCGACAGCTTCCGCAACTTCGGGCCGATGAGTTTTACTGGGCCGACCTGGTGGGGCTTGATATCGAGACCCTGGATGGCGTTTCCCTCGGGCGGGTCACCCGTCTGTTCGCTACCGCCGCCAACGATGTGCTGGTGGTCAAGGGAGACCGGGAGCGCCTGTTGCCTTTCGTCCGGGATCAGGTCGTCACGGATGTGGATCTCGATTCGGGCCGGATGCGGGTCGACTGGGACCCGGAGTTCTAAGGATCGAGGATAATATCCGTGCGTTTCGACGTCATCAGCCTGTTCCCGGAGCTGTTCCAGATCCTTGCGTGGCAAGGCGTCGTCGGTCGCGCGCTGGAACGCGGCAGCGCGGAGCTGCACCTGTGGAATCCGCGGGATTACACCCAGGACCCGCACCGCACGGTGGATGATCGGCCCTACGGCGGGGGCCCGGGAATGGTCATGAAGGTGGAGCCGTTGCAGGCGGCCATCGAGGACGCCGAGGGCGCCGCTCCGCACAGCAAGGTGGCCTATCTCACACCCCAGGGCCGTCCCTTGGTTCAAGATACGATTGCAGAGATCGCTGCCGCACCCGGTTGGATCCTGATCGCTGGCCGCTACGAGGGGATCGACGAGCGGTTGGTGGAGCGTTACGTGGACGAGGAATGGTCCATCGGCGACTATGTGCTGAGCGGGGGCGAGCTGCCCGCCATGGTGGTCATGGACGCGGTGATCCGCCTTCTGCCGGGGACCTTAGGACACAAGGACTCGGCCCGAACGGATTCTTATGTCGATGGCCTGCTGGATTTTCCGCACTACACCCGCCCGGAGGTGATCGGCGAGGCGCGGGTGCCCTCGGTGCTCTTGAGCGGTGACCATCGGGCTATCGCCCGCTGGCGGCTGCAACAGGCGCTCGGGCGGACCTGGCGCCGCCGCCCGGATTTGCTTGCGCGCCGGATGCTGAACGACGAGGAGCAGGCGCTGTTGAACGACTTCATCCGGACGTATCGGGACCCCGGGTGAGCACAGGAGCTGGAAGACTATGAACATCATCGACGAGCTCGAGCGCGAGCAGATGAACCGCGATGTCCCGGACTTTGCGCCCGGCGATACCCTGGTGGTGCAGGTCAAGGTCAAGGAGGGGAGTCGCGAACGTTTGCAGGCCTTCGAGGGCGTGTGCATCGGCAAGCGCAACCGCGGCCTTAACTCCGCCTTTACTGTGCGCAAGCTCTCCCATGGCGAGGGGGTGGAGCGCGTCTTCCAGACCTACAGCCCCGTGGTCGCCGGCATTCAGGTCAAGCGCCGGGGCGACGTGCGGCGGGCCAAGCTGTACTACCTGCGTGGCCGCACGGGTAAGGCGGCGCGGATCAAGGAGAAAATCTGAGAGGCTGTCTAAAAACCAAGCCATTGATTTGGCTTGGTGTGGAGTCCTTAACCGTCTCGAAGTGAAGCCGTCGATCCCCTCTCCCACCGGGGGCGGTGGGCCTTTGGCCGTAGTTTTATAGGATGTGGTGAGCGGAGTGAACCGCATCGATTGAAGCCGCAAGCCGGAACCTGTTATTCGCCCCCCGTCGTTTGACCGTCCGCCTGCCCGGCCTCGGCCCCTTCGGCCCCAGCTTCGGCCCGCGCCGCCCGCGCGGTGGCCAGATTCGTGCGGACAACCTGGGTGCTCGGGTACCGCGGATCCAGCCGGTTCTCGAAGATCTTCAAGGCCCGCTCGAAGTAATCGATGGCCTCCCCGTGCTTCCCGAGCCCCTGCCAGGCCATGCCCAGATTGCTGCACCGGGTCGCGACCGTGGGATGGTCCTCGCCGTAGGTCTTGAGATCCCCAGCCAGGGCCTGCTCGTAATAGCCGATGGCCTTCTGGTGCTCCCCGAGTTCCAGCCAAGCCGAGCCCCGGTTGTTGCGACGTGTCGCCACCTTGGGATGACTCTCGCCATAGGTCTCGAGATCCCCGGCTAGGGCTGGCTCGAAATAATCGATGGCCTTTCGGTGCTCCCCGAGCGTCTGTCAAGCCGGGCCCAGGCCCTCTTGCGGATGGTTGCCACTTCGGGATGCCCCTCGCCGGCAGCCTCGAGTCGGCCGGCCAGGGCCGGCTCATAGTAGCCGATAGCCTTCTCGTGCTCGCCGCGTGCCTGCCAGGCCGCCCGCAGAGCGCTCCGGTTCCGCGCCACCTCGGGGTGATCCTCGCCATAGGCCCTGAGATTGGCGACCAGGGCCTGCTCCAGATAATCGATCGCCTTCTCGTGCTTGCCGAGCCCCTGCTAGGCCGTTCCCAGATCGCTCCGATTCCGCGCCATCTCGGGATGATCCTCACCGTAAGCCTTGAGGTTGGCGGCCAAGGCTTCCTCATAATAGTCAATGGCCTTTTGGTACTCCCCGCGCGCCTGCCAGACTGCCCCCAGATTACTGCAATCCCTCGCCACCTCGGGATGATCCTTGCCGTAGGTCTCCAGATCGTCGGTCAGAACAACCTGCTCCAGATAATTCCCGGCAACGCCGTAATCGCCGAGAATCCGAGCTAGCTCACCTGCGCCCGCGAGATAACGGCTATTGTCCAAGGCAAACCAGGCGGCCCGCCGGGCGTGCCCATAGGCCTCCCGGTAGCGGACCTCATCCAGCGCGAGACGGCTGCGCTGATAAACCGCCTCGGCCAGGGCCTGGGTCGCCTGCTCCTCGAACCGGGCCAGGAGTCGCCCCGCCTCCTCCCGGTCCCCACGGTCCAGGGCACCGCCGGCCTGCTCCAGGAGCCGCCCGAGGGTCCGGCCGCGGATGGTCCAGCCGCGCGATGCGTTCCTCCATCCCCTCGCCGTGGGCTTGGTAGCTAAGCCCAGGTATCCGCCAATCGGCGCTCCAGCTCCGCCTTCTCGAGCACCAGCACCCGGCGCTCCCCAGCCTTGACCCGCTTCAGACGCTCGGCAACCGCCTGCCTCCGCGCTCGAGCATGGCCACATATCGCTCGCGGGGGGCTTTGTGGGTATCCAACCCCAGGTCCCGGAAGACCATCTCCGCGACCCAACCGACACCCACCACCATGGCGGTGACCACCAAAAGGATCATCCAGAATCTGTACCGGCTTCCCGTCATCAGCTCTTCTCCAACCTCACCATACAACCGATCAGCAGCATACAACTACCAGCTATCCGATAATCCCTGAAGATGTGGTGAGCCGGGGCCACCGAATAATCACTTGATAGAAAGCAAGGGGTTGGCGATGTTGAACCGCAGAGAACGCGGAGCACGCAGAGGAGATGAGAGGTTGGCTCCCGGCCTCCCTTTGGAGTGCGGCGGCGATCATAGACCTGTGTGCTTCGAATGTTCTCCCATGGTCGGCTGGTTATACCGGATGACCCGCCGGCACGCGCCCGACGCCGCTTTAGTTTCCAACCGACCCGAACCAAAGCGCCGTCGCCGCGGTGCGGGCCGAGCACACGGCCCCACCACTCCCCGACCAATGCCGGCCGCTTGGGCACCCGTGGATATCATCCGGGGCACCGCTTTGCCGGCGCACTCCAAAGGAGGCTGGTTGATGACCTGACCGACCCTTCGTCCAAGTATCTGTTTCAACGGTGATATTATTCGGTGGCCCTGCACCGAATAATTACTCGGAAGGTACCCGAGTTACCCAAGATCCGAAGTCCTTCGCCCTCGCGACCGATAGTCGATAAGCGAATTTACCGCTATCGGCTGCTCTTCACAGGCTGTTCTTTGCGTTCGGGGAGTTGTGTGGTGAGGTGAGGCTCGGCCAAGCCACATGTAGGTAGCGTACCATGGACCAGAGTGTCAGGATAGCGGCGATGTAGAGCAATACCAAGCCGAGGCTATAGGGCGGCGATTCCGTGTAGTCCCGGATGGCGATCAGCAGGATGACGGCGACCATCTGCGTCGCCGTCTTGTATTTGGCGATCCTGGAGACGGCGACCTGTGTCCGGGCCCCGAGCTCGGCCATCCACTCGCGCAGGCCGGAGACGGTGATCTCGCGCCCGATGATGATGGCCGCCGGCAGGGCCAGGATCGCCCGCGGGTCGGATTGTACCAGCAATACCAGGGCCACGGCGACCATGAGCTTGTCAGCGACCGGGTCGAGGAAGGCGCCGAAGGACGAGGTCTGCCGCCAACGCCGTGCCAGGTAGCCGTCTAGCAAATCCGTAAGCGCGGCAATCGTGAAGACCAGGGCGCAGACGAGGGGGCCCCAGGCCGCGGGGATGTAGAAGATCCCGACGAAGACCGGAATCAGGAGGATGCGCAACAGCGTCAGGAGGTTGGGGGTGTTCCACATGCCGGGCATCTCATTTTGCTTGATGTTGCAGTTAGCTCCCGTAGGAGGGTGTCGCTAAAGGCGACACCCGACGCGGTCGCCATTTTCGACCGCGGTCATCGGACCATGAGTACGGCGAGCCGGATCGATGGGAACGCAAGGCCGGCAGCGATTATAAGCTCGCAAAATAAGGTGGAGTAGGACACTGGAGCTTCGCTTGGCGGGCACTACGAAGGCCTCCGACGGGTGGTTCGGGAACGGGCGAGGGGCCGGCGCGTCCCTTCGGGTCGCCCGCGATCAGGCCGGCGGGTGGGTATGGTGAAAGGCATCGTAGATCCGTTGCGCCAGTGCGCGACTGATGCCCGCGACCTGGGCAATATCCTCTACCCCGGCCCGGGCCAGACCCTGCAGGCCGCCGAGCTGGTGTAATAAACTCTGACGACGCTTGGGTCCCACGCCGGGAATCTCTTCCAGCACGGAGCGGGTGCGTGCCTCGGCGCGCCGCTTACGATGTCCGGTGATGGCGAATCGATGCGCCTCGTCCCGGATTTGCAGCACCAGGTGCATCGCCGGCGAGTTGCTCGGAAGTATAACGGCGGTCCCCCGACCGGACAACCAAAGCTGCTCGGTGCCGAGCCGGCGGTCCGGGCCCTTGGCGACGCCGACCAGGGTGACCCCGGAGACTGCCGCTTCCTCCAGGGCCTCCCGGACGGAGGTCAGCTGGCCGCGTCCGCCGTCGATGAACAACAGGTCCGGGTGCGGGTACTTCCCTTGCCGGATGCGGGTATAGCGGCGGATCAGGGCCTGCCGGAGGGCGGCATAGTCGTCGCCTGGGGTGAAGCCCTCGATATTGAAGCGCCGGTAGTCCGATTTGCGGGAGCCCTCCCCGTCAAATACCACACAGGAGGCCACGGTCCGCTCGCCGCTGGTGTGGCTGACATCGAAGCATTCCATGCGCCCCGGCAGCTCGGCGAGCCCCAGGGCTTCGCGCAGGGCCTCGAGGCGTTGCGTATAGCCGGCCTGGCTGCCGAGCCGGGAGCGGAGTGCCAGCGCCGCGTTGCCGCGGGCCATCTCCAGCCAGCGCGCCCGCTCGGCACGCACCCGCGCCCGGAGCTCCACCCGGCGCCCGGATTGCTTGCTGAAGGCGGCCTCCAGCAGGTCCCGATCCTCCGGGTCCGGGCTCACCAGGAGCCGCGGCGGGATCTCCTTGTCGGCGTAGAACTGGGCGAGGAAGGCCCCGATCACGCCAGGGTCGTCCATCCCCTCCGGCGCCTTGGGGAAGAAGGTCTTGTTGCCTAGGTTCCGGCCGGAGCGGATAAAGAAGACCTGGACGCAGGCCAACCCTCCCTCCTGCACGCAGGCGACGATGTCCAAGTCCCCACCCTCCCCGCTTACGAACTGACGCTGCTGGATGCGGCGCAGGGTCACGATCTGATCCCGTAGCACCGCCGCCCGTTCGAATGCCAGGGACTCAGAGGCCCGCTCCATGCGTGCCGCGAGCGTCTCGACCACCTCGTCGGTACGGCCCTCCAGGAACTTGATGGTGTGGTCCACGTCGGCCGCGTAGTCCGCCTCGGTCACCAGGCCAACACAGGGGCCGCTGCAACGCTTGATCTGGTATTGCAGGCAGGGGCGGGAGCGGTTGCGGAAGAAGCTGTCCTCGCACTGGCGGACGGGAAACAGCTTCTGGAGCAGCTGCATGGTCTCGCGCACCGCCCCGGCGCTCGGATAGGGTCCGAACAGGCGGTTGCCCCCGGTACGGGGGCCGCGGTAAAAGGCCAGCCCGGGAAATTCGCTGCCTACCGTCAGCCGGATATAGGGATAGCTTTTATCGTCCTTGAGCAGGACATTGTAACGGGGCCGTAGGGACTTGATGAGATTGCTCTCCAGGAGCAGGGCCTCGCCTTCCGTGCGGGTTATGGTGAGTTCGAGGTCCGCGACCTGCGCGACCATCGACTGGAGACGCCGGTTCAGCGAGCGGGAGAAATAGCTCGCTACCCGACGCTTGAGGTCCTTGGCCTTGCCGACATACAGGACCTTTCCCGCCGCGTCCAGCATCCGGTAGACCCCCGGACGCGCGGGCATCGACCTCAGGAGTCGGCGGGGATCGGGGATCGCCATCGATCAGCTCTCGGATACGGACCCGTTGCGGCGCCTACGGGCTCCGGAACCTCCGAAGAACCCGGACTGCTCAGGGATCCTCCCCGATCAAACCGTGGCGCAAGGCCAGCCGCGTCAGACCCACATCCATATTCACCTGGAGCTTCTCGTAAATGCGTTGGCGGTAGGTACTGATCGTCTTCGGGCTCAAGGACAGACGGTTGGAAATCGCCCCGGTGCGCTGGCCGTCGAGGACCATCATGGCGACCTCCATCTCCCGGGGGACAGCTCCTCGAACGGGGTCGCGGTGGTAGAAACGCCGCGCCAGCCCGCCAGCACATACTTGCGGGCGATACTCACGGCCACATAGGACGACTCCCCGACGACCGCGCGGATCGCCTCGATCATCTCTTCGGCGGGGCAGCCCTTCGTCAGATACCCCACCGCGCCGGCCTCGCGCAGACAGGCCGGGAAAGGGTTGTCGTCGAGTACCGTGAGCGCGATAACCTTGACCCCCGGAAGCTGGCGAACCAAATGCCGGGTCGCCTCGATGCCCCTCATCCCCGGCATCTTCACATCCATGAGCACCACATCCGGGCTGGTTCCCCCGCCAGCTTCAGGGCCGAATCCCCATCCTCCGCCTCGCCCACCACGGCCATATCCCCGTCCTCCTTCAGAATATGGCGAATACCGGTTCGTACCAGCTTGTGGTCATCGACCAGGAGGATCAATCGTGCGCGATTCTCCCCGATGAGTGGGTCCCCGGCTCCCGCCGCCGGGTCTTTCGGGAGTTGATACCCTTGGGCCTGAATGAACGAAAACCTCGACTATCGCCCATAGAACTGTGGTTTAAGTTTCGGTTTGCCGGGGATTCTCATGAGGACTTGCGGCGTTTGCGGCCGGCCTTTTCCAGCTCATCCAGATATTCCTGCCACCAGGCCGCTTGGTTGGCGCCCAGCCGGTGCAGGTAGTCCCAGGAGTAGATGCCGGTGTGGTGCTCGTCGTCGAAGTGGAGGCAGATGGCGTAGTTCCCCACCGGTTCGATCTTGTCGATGTTCACTTCTTCCTTGTCGAGCTGTAGTACCCGCTGGCCCGGCCCGTGGCCCTGGACCTCCGCCGAGGGCGAGTAGACGCGCAGGTATTCGCAGGGCAGGTCGAAGTGGGCGCCGTCGTCGAAGTCGATCTCCAATACCCGGGATTGGCGATGCAGCTTGAGCTCGGTTGGTATGGGCATGTCCGTCTCCAGTGTTACAGGATGTACCGCGACAGATCTTCGTTTGCCGCCAGCTCCATGAGGTGTTGGTCCACATAGGCCGCGTCCACAGTGACCGTGGCCTGATCCAGGTCGGCGGCGTTGAAGGAGACCTCCTCCAGCAGGCGTTCGAGGACGGTGTGCAGGCGTCGCGCGCCGATGTTTTCGGTGCGTTCGTTGACCTGCCAGGCGATCTCGGCAATCCGCCGGATGCCGTCCGCAGCGAAGTTCAGGCTGACGCCTTCGGTCCCCATCAGGGCCTGGTACTGGTCGGTCAGAGAGGCGTCCGGCTCGGTGAGGATGCGGACGAAGTCCTCCGTGGATAGGGCCTTGAGCTCCACCCGGATAGGGAGCCGGCCCTGCAGCTCGGGGATCAGGTCCGAGGGCTTGGCCAGGTGGAAGGCGCCGGAGGCGATGAACAGGATGTGGTCCGTGCGCACAGGGCCGTACTTGGAGGAGACGGTGCTGCCCTCGACCAGGGGCAGCAGGTCCCGCTGCACGCCCTCGCGGGAGACATCCACGCCGCTGCTGCTATGTTCGGAACGCTTGGTGATCTTGTCGAGCTCGTCCAGGAAGACGATGCCGTTCTGCTCCACGCCCTCCACCGCCCGGAGCTTGAGGTCTTCGTCGTTGATGCGCTTGGCCGCTTCCTCGTCCGTGATCAGCTTGAGGGCGTCACGGGTCTTCAGCTTGCGGCGCTTGGTGCGGCTCTGCCCCAGGCTCTGAAACAATCCCTGGAGCTGGCTGGTCATCTCTTCCATGCCGGGCGGGGCCATGATTTCCACCCCGATGGGCGTGACGCTGACCTGGATCTCGATTTCCTTCTCGTCCAAGTCCCCGCGTTGCAGCTTGGCGCGGAATTTCTCCCGGGTCGCCGGGGAGGGACCGCCGCCGCGGCTGTCTTCCTCGAAGTTCATGGGCGGCGGCAGCAACACGTCCAGGATCCGCTCTTCAGCGGCGGTTTTGGCTTGGACGGAAACCTTCTCCATCTCCCGCTCCCGAGCCATCTTCACCGCCGCGTCCACCAGGTCTCGAATGATGGATTCCACGTCCCGGCCCACGTAGCCCACCTCCGTGAATTTGGTCACCTCCACCTTGATGAAGGGGGCGTCGGCGAGCTTGGCCAGGCGGCGCGCGATTTCCGTCTTACCCACCCCGGTGGGGCCGATCATGAGGATGTTCTTGGGCGTGATCTCGGTGCGCAACGGCTCTTCTATTTGAGCGCGTCGCCACCGGTTGCGCAGGGCGACGGCGACCGAGCGTTTGGCTTCATCCTGACCGACGATGTGCTTATTGAGCTCGGCAACGATGCGTTTGGGGCTGATGTCCGACATGGGTGTCCAGAAATGGTGGGTTGATGTCCAGGGGTGACCGCAAGGGGTCGGATGCACGGGGTCTGAGCCGCGGGCTTTGCGGATTATGCCGCTTGTGCGGGCAGCTCTTCCAATACCAATCGGTGGTTGGTGTAGACGCAGATATCGGCGGCGATGCTGAGCGCCCGCTCGACGATCTCTCTGGCCCCGAGCTCGGTGCCTTCGAGCAGCGCCCGCGCCGCCGCCTGGGCGAAGGGTCCGCCGGAGCCGATCGCCATCAGGTCATGTTCCGGCTCGAGTACGTCCCCGGTACCGGAGATGACCAGTGAGGTGGTAGTATCCGCCACGCACAACAGGGCCTCCAGACGCCGCAGCAGGCGGTCGGTACGCCAGTCCTTGGCCAGCTCCACCGCCGAGCGGACGAGATGGCCCTGGTGCTTTTCCAGCTTGCCCTCGAATCGCTCGAACAGGGTGAAGGCATCCGCCGTAGCCCCGGCGAACCCGACCAGCACCCGCTCCTTGTAGAGCCGGCGCACCTTGCGCGCATTGGTCTTGATGACCGTCTGGCCCAGGGATACCTGACCGTCGCCCCCCATGACCACCCGCCCGTCGCGCCGGACGGAGAGGATAGTCGTACCGTGAAACACTCCCATCGACGCCCTTCCCGCTCGTCTTGAAACATTTTATTCTACGCCAGCAATCGCCCATGTGCAGGCGAGGTGTGCCCGCGCCGGGCCACCGAATAATAACTCGACAGAAAACAACGGGTTGGTGATGTCGAACCGCGGAGAACGCAGAGGAGATGAGAGGTCGGCCTCCGGCCTGCCTTTGGAGGATGTCGCAACGGCCCATCCCTGGGCTTTGCGACTGGTGAATCGAAACCTTGCCGTCATTCCGGCAGGGATTACCGGAATCCAGGTGCCAGGGACGGCAAAAGCTGGGATGGGAGGGTAGTGGTAAATTTTAAAGTGATAAGGTGCCTCCCTGAGTCACGTCGAACATCACACAAAGCCACCAAGAGGGACCAGAATGAAAGGGAAACGACCGTGGTCTCTGAGCCTGCGATAAAACTCGCGCGGATGATCGGCGACGGCCTGGAAAAATTCTTCGTGTCTTGTGGCTTGGTGTGAGAAAAAACCTTGAACATCACGCAGGATTCACCCGCTCCCGCTGGGAGATATGAACCATTACCGCCGGTGAGGCGCGCTGATTCCAGGGGTGCTCAGCGGTCGGCGTCGAGGGCGTAGGGCGCTGGGTCGATGATGGGATCACGCCCCAGCAGCAGATCGGCCGCCAGACGCGCGGAGGCTGGCCCCGTGACTAGGCCGTTGCGATAGTGGCCGGCGTTGCAATAAAGGCCCCGGATCCCCGGATAGGCCCCGATGTAGGGGATGCCCTGGGGGGCGCCGGGACGCAGCCCCGCCCAGTGGTGCTCGACGGGCGCGGAGGCGAGGGGGGGCAGGAGCTCCACGGCGGCCCGGTGGAGGTCCTCCCTGGCCGTGGGGGTGGTGGCCTTGACGAACCCCGTCCGCTCCAGGGTGCTGCCGATGAGGATCCGACCGTCCCGACGCGGGATCAGGTAGCGGTCGCAAAAGAGTACGACGGGCGAGAGCCGGCCAGGCTCGGCGCGGAACAGGAGCATCTGTCCATGCACCGGCTCGATCTCGAGGTCGGGCCACTTGCCCAGCCCCGCGAACAGCCTTCCGGTCCAGGCGCCGGCACAGACCAGGACCCGGTCCGCGGCGAGGGTCCCCCGGCAGGTGCGCACGCCAATGATGCGACCGGCGTCGATCCGGAGCTTGACGACCTCTTCCTGCTCCCGGATGGTCACCCGCCCCGCGAGCGAGCGGCGCAGGGCCTTGACGAAGCGTGGATTGCGGACCTGGGCGATCTCCGGCATCCAGAGGGCGGTCGGGGGCCGGGGTCCCAGATGGGGGGCGATCTCGTGCAGCGCGTCACGCGGCACCGACTCGATCCGCGCCTGGTGTCTTTGCCCCCAGGCTAGGGCTTGGTCTTGCTCCTGGGAATCCAGGATCAGGAGACCGCCGCGAACATACTCGGAATCGATGCCGGTGGCTTCCCGTAGCTCCGTGCACAACTGCGGATATTGGCCTTGGCTCCAAAGCGCCAGGGCGGTTACCGCATCGGCATAGCGCCAAGGGTACAGCGGCGAGAGGATGCCGCCGCCGGCCCAGGAGGCCTCGCGCCCGGTTGCCCCCTGCTCCACGAGCGTGATCTTGGCGCCGGACCGCGCGAGCTCATGGGCTGTGAGCAGGCCGATTGCGCCGCTGCCGATGATAAGGATATCGCTCATGGGTATCGGGAACCTAGTGGTCGTGCCTTTGCGATTTCAAGGATGGCACGTCGGCTTCTCATATAGCCGTTCCGGGGCAATGTCGGCGCCGTTGGGCCACGCAATTGTTCCGCCTTCGATCATTGCCTGCCTGAAAAAACGCTTATCTCGAAGCAGGTTGAATATTAGCCCTTTGGAGAGATATTCGGAGAAATCTATCTCCCCGGATAAACCGTTATCAAAGACGATATGATAGATATAGTCATCTTTGTATTCGATCTCTGTTACATCATTAGAGTTGTACCGCTCGAATATTATTCGAGTATAATAACCATTCAGGTTTATGATTCAAGAGGATATTTAAGCGCATGATTTATGAAAATTTCAAACACCTCACGACCGATTGGACGATAAAATCCGTTATTGGTATGAGCCGAGATAAATTTGATGGGCTCATAATCGAATTTCTCGGCGGCTTACCAGAAAATTCAAGATAGAGAGGTATCAGAATAAGGAAATTAAACGGCTCCAGAAGGGCAGGAAACCGGGCATTTTTTCGAGTCACGAAGAACGCTTATTTTTTACTACCTCAAAACCTATCCGACCTTCGATGTACTTGGCTTTCATTTTGGTCTGAGCGCCGGGCAGATCCACGATTATTTCGGGCCCTTTTTGCGCGTCTTGGAGCATGCACTCACCGATTTGGGCCAACTCCCTGAAGTCACCCTGGAAACCCCGAAGACCTCTCTCAACTTTTTGATCAATATAATGATATTATCATTGATGGGGTCGAGATGGCTTATATGAGACCGCACGACGAAGCGCATCAAAAAGAACGTTATAGTGGAAAAAACGCCATACCATGAAAGCCCTAGTAATTTCT
>Ga0209365_1000090_pt1 | contig 15013 bp, 12 predicted proteins | sample WorMetimpBELIZE2_FD_187389 | JGI IMG/M metagenome (GOLD analysis project Ga0209365, IMG submission 187389) | Marine gutless worms symbiont microbial communities from Max Planck institute for Marine Microbiology, Germany - Olavius imperfectus... | ecosystem: Host-associated > Annelida > Digestive...
GTCAGAGATCTCATGTTGCGCCAGCAAGTTAGGATATAAAAATAGTGAAAGTAAAAAAGGTAAAGTTCTCCCATACTCGTTACTGAGCGTTGGGCCTGGAGCTGATCCCGGTGTACAATCAGTCAGCCCGCAGGTAGTCATCCCACAGATAAGTCATCCACCGGCGGTAGGCTGCCATTACTTTCAACCATGCCTGCATTTTACCTTCGTAAGAATTCACCAGACGGCGCCACCCCTAACTGATGTAACAGACACCCAATTGCAGCTTACTACTCATCTGTCGACCTCGAAGGGATGAAAGGCTGAGTTGGCCTGGTTGGTTGACCTATAGCAGACTGCAGACTGATTACCCACATAATCAGCTACAGGTCAAGCGCAGGACAAGGAAAGTTCGCCAGTCAGAGATCGACGTTCTACCGCAGAGCCACGCAGCCAACCAACTGGATAAAATTAAACAATGTTTGGTTAGAAAAACAATAGTGGAAAGACTATACACCTTGAAGCAGTAGGCAATGGCTTGGAGTAACCCGATGTGGTGGCTTCATAGACAGCATTGGAAATGTCATTGCCTATTGAATTCATCACCAGTACCAGCTCACGTCTGTTAGCATACACAACATACAATATTCTTTGCAACACATTTCACAGAAAAGTTAACGTATATATTTCAATGTGGCTGACTTCAATGTGTAAGGTGGACTGTGGGAATTTCAGTGGTTCAAAACTGTTAATTAGGTTTCTGGAAGGGAAATGAACCTGTATAATATACCATGCCCATACCTTCAAAGACCTCCTTGGACTCTTGGTTACTGACTCATTAATGCATGCTTACACTGTATTTACATGTTCAGAAACTGAATGAAGCTGACGCTCAACGAGACGTCAACAAGCGACTATTAAACTTGTATTACTATTTGTGTCAATTTCACTCATTATGCTACAGATAAACAATGTTTTCCTTAAACACAAGTAAACAAGCTAGAGACTATTCAAACCAGCTAATAAAAAGAATTTATTTAACCATGAAGGCAATGTAAAACCAGCATAAAATGTCAACTGACGGCCAGTCGTCAAGATCGAGAGAGCGGATGCGCGAGACATGAGTGCCGAGATTACGATGAACTCCAGAGCATTCGATGCACAACACAATGCCAAGATTGATACTTGCCCAGTCAGGATCTGAAACAATAGAGAACGGTTGAAAGCACAAGCTATGCAGTGTTAGTATACAAGATATCATGACAATGTAATCTAATAAATTAGTGATGAATCTGATGATAATTTCAAGGAAGAAAAATAGAAATTACAGCAAATATCGCTGTACATCTGTACTTATGGACATCACAGTAAACGTTCTGACAAGTCACTTTGTTTTTGTTACTGTTTTGAAATATTTCTTCACTTGGAATATCATCATATCGGTTTTCCAAATGCATTGACAGCCTCAACACCGATCTGCATCATTGTTTCTCTTCAAATGCATCAGACCCACCTCAAGCCCCATTCAGTGCAGCTGCTACAACTGTATCCAGCCATCTTTTCCTAAGGTATCCTTCTTCACCACCATCAAATCTACCATGCAAACAGATGTACAGTATTTGCTGAGGATGCATTTGTGTGATAAAAATCTGCATGGTTGAAAATTTCTCAACCACACTGCTTTTACTGTTGACATTACGGGTACTTGCTGGAGACTCCTGCAGTTCCTCGAAGACATTTCATCTCAAACACGTCCAGCTGTCTCTGAATCTGCTGTGACTCCATTATACGTAAGAATATTGAGTACCAGACTTCTGTTCACTAACTTTTCTGATCTTTCTTATCATATCATATATCATATATTTATTTGCTCAAAAGTATAAGAGAAATAGCAAATGCCAACATGCAGTAGCTGAGCTAGATGGACAAGGCTCCAATGGAGCACTTACTGTCGCCTATAAAATACAGATGGAGTACAACATGCGTGTGGATGTCAGTGTTGTCTGCAACTCTCTCACTGCATTGCAAGTTAATCCTATCCTTTCCACATATCAGATTTTGTCGTTCCACTTTCATTTATATCGTCACCTAAAAATGAAATCCTCTCTTCCTTCCAGTGTTACATCAATGTCTTTCCTAGTACCGGTTATTATTTGCACCCCAATCTTGTTTGCTTTGATCTTCACACCCATCCTAGATCTTTCTTGCACCACCTTATCCAGTATCAATAGATCTTGCTTGCTCTTCATTACAGCTGCAATGACATCAGCATATTGCAACTGAATACCTGTTATCAATGCTTCACCATTCAAGTTCATTTAAAATATATTTCCACTTATAAATGTCGCTGATTTGAAATAGTACTTATTCACACTCTTTAAGCTGTCATTAATTTTTGACAGTTTGCTGTTTATAAAAAAATTGTAAAAAATTAGTGATGTGAGTAACACATGACATTCTTCATGACCACAGCAATCGTTAGACCAGTTCCAATACCAGTTAATACTACAGTCAATGCAATGCCACGTACTCAGAGTACTGCAGTCAGCACACACCGAGTTCCCAGACACTGAGCGTATAGCAGCAGTCACAGCCACAGCCGACGCATTATTAGTTACACCCTGAAAACAAATTACAAATTATTTCTCAATAAATAACACTTCTGCAACAACAAAGGAACACAACCGCTGCGTCGTGAGAAACATTACTAAGTACTTTCACAAAAAAACCAACAATATAATGTAAAGACAGAAGTTGTATATAAATAGTGCAATATTATTACAATCCCAACAAAGTGTTACATATACACAGTTTCCTTTTAGTCAAAGTAATGCGAACCTTTGACTTGTTGGAATCATTTTGTAACAGACTAGACCGTATTTGTTCTTGTATTGCTGAAGTCCATTCATCACGTTCCTGCATTTGACGTAAATATATAAATTACTTTACAGTTAGAACTAAAACCGAAGAAGAAAAACATTGCACAGAATAATGTCCATTGTGTGGAAGCTCATCTCTTTTATAATCAGTCAAAATTTGACAAAGCTATTATCAAAAATAAACTGCAAATGTTTTCTGTGGACCTCAGAATGTATATGACAAAATTAAATAATTAAATTGTGTAAACTCTTTCTAGATGTAATTGCTATAATGACTTAGATAATGATTGTTTAATCCATTAACACATTACAACCCAGCAACAAAATAACAGTTGCTGATCGACAATAAACCAATAAATTCACGATGTAATGACTCTGACTCAAACACAAAACGCAACTGCAAGAAAACAGCTTAAGCACAACCACTTTGTTATACAATGTATTTCCACTTACATAATCAAATATATCAGGTTTGCATGACTGCATTGAATATACTAAGCTGAACAGCAGTACAATTAGGATTATCATGTTACCATCTTTGGCATGTAAACTATCTTGTGATGTATATACCACGCAGGTCAACTCAGCCTTGCATCCCTCCAGGGTCACTAAATCGAGTACCAGCTTCATCTGGGGTAAATGCGGTAAAGTCACCACTACCCGGTGGCAGGTAACACTGTGTGATCCCACATGGCACGTGATTTCCCATAGTGGTGAGGTGATCTTCGATTATGAACGGCTATATCTGCTGGACTTACATAATTGCTTACTTACAAAATATTACCTACAATGTTACTACACTGTGAGTGAAAAAACACCCATGATATTATTCGTTCATAACTCTGGCAAATATTGGCCGAATTTCAAACACTTTTCACTGCTAGATTCAGCAGGAAATTTGTAATAAAAGCTTTGTCATATTTCCAACCACACCTAACGTTTCTACACTACCTTGTGAAATGTAAATAATGAAATATAGTAAAATTCTGATACATTAAACACATTATCAGCTTACTTGTAATTTTTGCCAAACTAACACATAAAACGTACTTGTTGTAATATGCAATCAAATTGTATACGCAGAAAGTTGTGATTTGACGTGAACACACACTTGGAGACGTTCACACCACTCATCTGTTGCATTATCTGATGACGCGTTGCTTAAAGCCATGCCATAATGTCAGTCCGTGCATATTATGAACTTTTCTAAGGTAGACCCGCTGCTGCATTTCTGTGTAGATTTTGTAGTTCACTGGATTCAGATCTGGATGTTGGGGCCACAGGCCTGTTGAAATAAACGTGGGTGTCTGTCATTTCAAAAGGCTTACACAAGAGACATTGACATGGAAGCTGTGCATGTTCAGTGAGTTGACACACTGTCTTGTTGGAGAATAAAGAACTCACAATTTTATTTAGATCTAGCAGGTGACAGGCAGTTGCTGTTAAGTCAGAGGCATGTTAGGGTAATATGTGTCAGATAATATAAATTACATTAATTTTTTAAAAATGAATTATGATGCAAGATTTTTCGTAACAGCTGTAATAGAAAATGATGATGAAAGTGGTCTTTTAAGCTTAACAAAATAGTGTAGCAACATATGTAAAATGTGGTGGGAAACAAGATAAAGGCTTTATTGCAAACTTATTGCTGAATCCAACAGTAAAAGTTGTTTGAAAATCGGCTTACCTTTGCCAAAATTATGAGCGAATTAAGTTTCACAAGGTAGTGTAGCAACATATGGGAGTTTTTTAAAAATCACAGTGTATGTACAAAATGTTATAAAATCAATGAGCAATCTAAGGCAGCATACCTCGACAGACGCAGCTTCAAACTGCCATTGACGTCCATCCAACGATACAATTGAGAACTCAAGATCATCATAATCTTTACAACAAACAGGCACATAATATACAACAGACATTCTCATGCACAGATGTTTTGTTACTGTCACACGTTTGTGATGCTGCAAATCTTAATCAACAATGCTCAAATGACGTTTCAGTGACATATTATCACGGTATGGTTTGTTGTCAAATGACTCTTTACAAAGAATAAATCTGTCACACAATATGTTCAATAGAAGCAATGTCCTGATATGAAGCGAAATGAGAAGACTGATGGCCTAAGTGGCCAGACCGACATATGGCTCTCCATGCACTTTATTTGTTAATGCATTCATCAGACGAGTGATCTCTTAATCTTCACAACTCATCTGTGAAGCTTGTTATTGGTTCATGCTGTGTGCGAGTATCACATTTGCCAAGCCACCAGTCAGTCGGTTACTCTAGTACACAATATGATCTTGTGACATTCCGACCTCAACACTGGTCCAGCAGTTACTTGTGACTCCAACTCCCAAGTTGCAACAGTTACAGGATTGACAAGGTAAAAGGTCTGACATAGCCCAGTTGGGGAGGGATGCATACAGATGAATCTCGTGCCTATGATTCTAGTTTTATTTTTTATTTTACTTTGCAGAAACGGTTAAAATGGCACACTAAAATTTATTACTGATTGATTGACTGAAACATAAGACTACAGAGACATTAAGACACAGATATAAATATATAAGCTGCAGTTATTCAAAACATTAATGAACTAAGGCAATTACTGTAATGCAGAAGAAATTATTATTATTATTATTATTTATTATTTATTATTACGCCGAAGCAGCACAAAACACACAATAGAACATAAAAACATAAAATCTACATTACACTGTCACTGAACGATTTCCAGATGCAGTTCTTAATGTTTCCAATCAACATGTCCAGACACTGAATATTATACTTCGTTGCAACAGACAAAATTTCACGACAGCAGATTCTGGCCAACACTCGAAGCAAGACACTGCTATGACATTTTAGTTTTTTTGTAGAACAAAATACGACGCTGGTCAACAGCAGGTACAATTGGCAAGGTCCGACAGCAGTACAACAAAAGCTTTGGGCTTATACCAGCATCGGCAGATGACGTGTCATGATTCTTTGCACTACTTCTTGTTCGTCGATGTTTCTTCTTCACTGCTGGTGTCTCCGTCGACTTCAGTAAAACATGAGCAGCTGGAAGCACTGAATAATGCAGCAATACACTCCACTTCAAGTGTATGCAAAACAATTTCATCATAAATACTGTACATTTGTGACATCAGATAAGTCGGGAAGTAAAGTTAAGATCGTATGGAGAATATATACCAGAAATAGTTGATAATACTAGTATAAGAAACTAGAATGTTTTTGCTACCTCACAGTGAAGACCGCGTGATCCTATGTTCATTCGTCTGGATAGGGTACCAGCGTGTGACAGACAGACAGACAGATGGACAGACGGAATTGCTGTAGGTATTACAGCGCTCTGCATTGCAAGCAATGCGGCCGCGCTGTAAAAATTAAAAAATAAAAAGCTACCAACAAATTCTCACACGTTTTTGAAGTAAATTTATTTCATACCTCCAACTTGCATTAATGGTACAGGTGGATCATCATTCTCTGGCACCAACAAACCTGTAAAGTCACAGATTTCTGGACAACACTGACAGCAAATTAACACACTAAACGATATCCTAACATGACACACCGTTAAAGCAGGGTAACAAACTTCACAAAATATATTAAATTTTATTACAAATTAAATTCTATTACAATTAAACTACAAACCATCGAGACAGGTCTATTATCTGCTGTGCAAATATCGGTAAAAGTGCACGTCGAGATTATATATAGATGCAATTACTGACCATTAATGACTGGCATCAACGATGCTGACTTAGAAATTTCACTACCGCGAGGTCTTCCACCAGGCAACTTCACTGTTGTCCGAATTAGAACTATCTCTTTGCTATGTACATCATCCATATAATCCTGTAAAATAAATACTAAATATAGGCCAACGTTTCAGACTACAAAAAGATTGTTATTGAAATTACAGCATTGTATCATGGCAAACTGAGGCATCAAACTTGCAAGTGAGAGCCTGATATTTTGACTCCTAGTGTGGTTAGTACTGCACACCAAGTTGATTACAGTTCTGTAGAAACTTGACCTGTGCCTTCTGGCTCTGCATAAACCATAGCAATAGACATCTTGTTTCTATACAGTTCTGTCCTCTGCTGCTACCTCCATCTTCCTGGAGCGGTATTATATATTATTATTTAAAACCTGCAGTTCACATTGCTTTCCAGGTGTAAAACTGGTCATGTAATGGCTGGTTGTGTATCAGGTGTGTTCTATTGTCTATAATAACTAGTGCAAGATTACCGCCAGCATAGGACAAAGTAATATCCACATGAGCAGAATATCCAAACATTAGAGTGCTACGAGACAGCAACAGTGACTGGGTGCATCACAGGCAAACCGATGTTAACCAAAGTACGGTATGCTTCTCAGTTGAATAAAGAAAGCACTGATGAAAAGTTAGACTGCAATGCTTACATTATAACTTGGGTAATAAATCAGATGACCATCATCCATCAATGCTGTGTATTTCTTCTTCCATTCTTTGCTCAATGGCTTTCCGCTTTTCTTGTACAGAAAACCCTACATACAAATAGCATACAAAGCCAGCGTAGTACAGACGAAGAATCAAAACCTGAAAATGTCCAACAAATGCAGTGATTTGCTAAATTAATTGCACGGCTAAATTCCCAATACAAAGCAAGTGAGTGTAACATTCATTGGCAATTAAGCCACGCTGAATCACGAAATCGGCTACAGTAACTTATGACACAACAGCATTTACTGAAAAGGTTGCAAGAAAAGCACAGTGGCCATCAGACTGACTATCTATTTCTTACTTAAATAATAACTTACAAACACAGCTGCATCTAGTGCAAGTAAACTAAAATAGTACATGCCAGTTGTTCAAATTCCTGCAAAGAGCTGGCTGCTGTTTATATGTAAATCGTAGGAAAATTTTTGCAAGTGAATATTATAATACTCAGTACCTGTTTTACAGGTACTTGGCGATTCTTTGCGTCATCAGCACGGTTCTTCTTATCATCTTCATTCTTTCTCTGCAGCCACAATGCACACATACCATCAATACTATCAACATGAAAATCCCGATGTTCTGAGTGCACTGACTGCTGCCATATTCACCGCAGCATCATGCAGCAACCATGGTTGCAGCAACAGGTTTGCCAACTGCCTGCTGTGATGCCTTATGTTCATCATCATCATCATCATCATCATAGAATTTTTTAAAGTGGCCTAAGTATGAAAAATACTGCTAGGACCACTGTCAGAGAAGGAAGTCTGAACACCGGCAGTGATGGAGCGGAGGTCACATCCGCCGGCAAACCGTTCCAGATGTAGGCACCGGCGACCGGCAAGGCCCTGGCTCCGACTGTAGACAAGCGGTGTGTCGGCACAATGAGTTGGTCAGTAGATGAAGATCTCAGCCTGCTACATGTGGTCACAGACATCACAAATGTTAACAGAGACAACCTCCATGGTTGTGTATTTGCACAGTCATTGTAACAAAAGCATGCACAATATACACAATACAACTGTCATTGCAAGCAATGATCATAGCAGCAATCAGTTGCAGTGACGACTGCATCCTAGATTCACCACAAAATACACTCAGAAGTCAGCTAGCTAAGCAGCTTTCCACAGAACACACACAATAAAATAGAAAATGACTTGACATACATTGAAGAAATTAGCTCGACGATTTTTCCTCATCAGATTTGGTGTTGCATTAATTGACACAACGCGTTCGCCTGACGGGGTTAGATGATCCTAAAATAATGACAATTGACATCACATCATGACATCAATGCCATGATTATGATTATTATTATTTGACAAAGTTGTTATTATAATCATTACAAATACTATAGATGTTGTGATGCATCTACTGCTACACTGACAAAGCAGCAGCATATGACAAACATGTTTGTATTTTACAAATAAACTCACACCTGCACTGAACACGACATCAAAAGCAAAAATGAGCACCGTCCTTACATGAAAGCTCTTGCTACCATTCTTCTTCCTGCCAAGAACTGGTGTTAGAGAAGGGCTCGGCACCTCCGGCAGAACACCCTGTGATGGTGGTAACGATGCTCTGTGTAAGACAGCAAGTCCCTACAATTAACAGTAATTATTAAACAAAACCAGTAACACGAACTAAAACGATATTTTACAGTTCACAGTCTCAACTAATATTGATTGGTCTGTGATTCTGGGCCCAAATTCACAAACATTGTCTTAAGATGTATCCTAAGATATGTCTTAAGATCACATAAGACATAAGTTAAGATGTTGTATAATGATCTACCGACATGTCTTAAATCAATTCACAAAATGTGTCTTACACAGTCTTAAATATTAAGATTACAAAAAGTGGCTTGTTTCCACAGCAACTGCAGTACATGTGACTACCTAAGGCGACTGCATTGTTGTTTGTTTTGAAAAACGGGCAAAATTGTTATTTTGAACTTCTTTTACATACTTGTACATAGCTAATGACGTCAGTTACGCATCAATTACATGCTTTATAGTTTTTAAACAGTGATATCATTTGTTTTCTATTTATTTACAGCACTACAGATTGTCTTAAAACAACTAAAAGGTGGTCGTAAAATTCTGTCTTCAGATAGACCTTAAGATTATCGTAAATGCTTTGTGAATTTGCCATTGTCTTATGACATGTCGTAAGTCTAAAACTGTCGTAAGATTTGTCTTAAGATCGTTTGTGGATTAGCCCTGGACTTCCAACATTGATATGACGCTCCCACGATGAGATGACAGGAATATGGTAAACATCACTAACTAAGAGCATCGAGGCATGATTCGACAGAGCTGACAGAGCCCAACACTGAGATATATGTAGTACAACTGACAGTACACATCTTGTATAGTCGTAGCATGGCAGCAAGATCAGCACGAGACACTCATAACTACAACTTAAACAACTGTTAAATCCGTCCCATGCACAATATCCACATAACTTGCTTATGTGGTAATTTGTAGGCATGCAACACAGTGAAGTCAGCCATGCATACACACACATCATGAGACTTACAACATGTACTGATTTACATGTCAAGCATCGCAGCATCCATCATGCTACTAATCACACTGCAAGTTCTCTCTTCTTTTAAACACAAACGTGCAAAAACGCACAATAACTTACAATGTAATATTAAATACGATCTCAAAAGTTATATCCAATTTAGTCAGCCAAGACGTAAATGCTGTGTATTTGTTTTTGTACATGCGTAAAATTACTCACGGTAAAGGAGTTGGACTTTTGTACATTTTTTCCAGATTTCCGTCGACGGGACAAGACAGGAGTCAAGGTTGGACCAATACTTGTCTTAGAGTCATTGACCTATGTACACGTTCATGCCAACAAAGTTTTGATTTTGCATGCAAATCTCATCCATATATGGTAATCCATATATGGTTCCATATATTCAGTCATGTATTGAGCATCTCATCCCTGCAGATCGAAGCTTTCTACAGTCTCTGTGTGGTCAGAAACATGATATTGATGCAAAATAAAATACCTAAATATGTCATAATGTTCAAAGCATAAATTAAAATTATTATAAACTACCAAAATAAAGCATACGTTACCGACCTAATCTTAAGCTAGCATGCATGACCTCACTTAAAATTGCATCAAAAGCAAAGTTCTTCCCAAACCAGACAAGTCCACAGGATAGCACTGATGTTAATTTCTAATACAGGTAACACGTAGTATGTTAAATATAGTTAATTAACATGCCAAAATATGCATCATACATGGATATAAATAATAATGATGCCAGAAATCATCTACACAGTGGGGTATAATTATGGGACCCCCTAGTGTGATATCACAAAGCACTGTTACAATACAGGACAGTTTATCTAGTTGAAAATTCTCACGGAGATAATGCCACATCCGACGACACAGAATTTACCGGCCTTACTTACTGCAGTTTTCTGTGTAATGCCCTTACTGTGTAATGTTGGCGTCAAGCTAATGTGGAGTCCGCTCTCGGAACAAGCAGCACCCATTTAGTTGAGCCTGGTGTCAAATTTAACTGAGTCCTTCTGATTCAAAGCCTTCTGCCAGACATTCATCAGCTGTCAGAATTGTATGTGTTTCAACAGCACAGTGCGCCTGCCATAAGGCATGCGAGACAGTTGATCTGTTGACAAGGGAGACTCCAGCCTTCATTCTCCCAAGCTTTGACCACCAAACAGCCCAGACTTAAATCCGGTGGACTACCAAGTGTGATCAGTAATGCAGGAAAACCTTCTACGAAGGATGTCAACTACCTGTCTGCATTTGCATATCCTGATGGCTTGAGATGAACAATCAGCATGTTACTGATACGTCAGTCAGACAGCGGCACATGCGTCTTTGTGTGTATGTTAAAGCAAAAGGTGGACACTCTAAACATAAACTAAGCCAGTAGTTGAGAATGCTGTTGCTTATAACAGCATAACCTACCACACATTTTTGCCACATTTTATCCATGTTTGTCTACATGTTCAAGGGTTACACAATAAAAACCGGGGTCCCGTAATTATGCCCCACCATGTAGTATGCTACATGATATTGTATGTCATACGAAGTAGAATGTAACTCTGCAATGCTGCCTCAACAATTTTTGCAATCATTATCACCCAAGTCAACAGCTCTACTCATGAAATCACCCTTTGTATCAACCACAACTTTAACTGTCGCACGCTCAACCTTCAGCTGACGGGTGACCAGTTATCGATAAACTGTCCACTGGAGGTCAGCCAACTACATCAACTCAAGCCTTTCATCCTCTCAGGGTTGATAAATGAGTACTAAGCTGCAACTAGATGTTCGCCACCTCAGTCAATGGAGGTGCCATCTGATAAATGCTTACGAGGTAAAGGTGCAGGCCTGGCTGAAAGTGATGGCAGCCTACCGCCAGAGTGATAACTTAAAAATTCACCTGCAGACTGACTGCCTGTACACCGGGATCAGGTCTGGGCCCAACGCTCAGTAACGAGTATGGGAGAAAGTTACTTTACCTGTTATCAACCACAATAAACTATATACATTTGTTGACAACTGATGTAATGGAAAAATTTTACAAAAGCAAATCATCTGCTATAAATGGTGCACAGTAAAAGTGTCAGGTAAAACAGTTAAAAAAACCAATAAATACTAATAAATAATAGATCTAATGGATGATCGTAATGGACAGGCAACTAAAATAAGCATGAGCAAGAACACTGCAAATTGAATTACAACGACTGGACATACTCAACCAACACATTGTTATTTACAAACACATGCTTGGCACAGCACATACGCAAACGCAAACATGCATGATGAAGAATCACTTCAACTAATGGTTGCCTCATCTAAAAAATGTCCACATACCAGACCTACTAATCACAAAGCAAGTTTTTCTTTCTTCTTTTAAGAGTAATAGCGACGTCTTATTTTGAGAGTCCTCTCAAACATATGCTTTGCTCCAGGCAAATAACAGGCTCATATTCAGCAGTTTAAAGTGTATCATGTCATATGCATTTCTTCTTTCTAAACTTCCGTACTGAGACTTGTAATCAGACAGTGGCTTCTGAACGGCTGCAAGCTGGGTGTCATTAGAAGTCATCACCAAACTGTCTAGGTCACCACAATGAGAAATCTTCAATGAATCGACGTCCAAAACATAATGGCATGATATACAGGCTGTGAAACCAGCAGCTTAGCTGTTGCTAAAGTGACTGCTTTGATCGCTACTGATGAGCAGGCATTCATTACATTAACACATAAAACATCTACCAACCTGTTTAGTGTTCTGCTGTACTTGGTGTATGGCATTCTCAGGCAGTGAGGCGGATTTCTTAGCAACAACATCAGGAATAACACTGGATGCCTTCCATGGCAACTTCTTCAAACTATCTTCCGTCTATCGACCAGCCACATGCATAATAACTACAGAGTATCTCAGAGAAAAGAATGGTGTTGAAATATGGCAATAACTTTGCCAAATGTTAATCGATTTTTTTAATTCTTTCACTGCTTGAAGAAAGATAAAATTTCCGAAAAAGGTACAAAATTTTTCGCTACACCCTAAATATGCTGCTACACTGCCTTGTGAAATATAAACGTTCAGACAGTGTCGTGGGCTCTATGTGTGAGAACGCTGACCTGCTGAAAGACAAAGAACTCCCCCAGCAAGTAGCGAGTAGCACACACATCAGGCTAAAAAAGATATCTTGAATACTTTGACAATATCAATAACTGATTGATGTGTGTTTCACTTTAACATGGTAAGCCTTTATCGTAATTTGTGCACAATTTGTGTCATTTTCGAACGTTTACATTTCACAAGGTAATGTAGCAACTCATTTTAGGTGTAATGTTTTGTTGAAAATTTAATCCTTTTTCCAGCAGTGAAAGCACTGTGAAATTGGTTAAGATTTGGCAAAGTTACTGCCAAAATTCAACATCACCTTTTTTCTGAGACATAATGTACATATTGGTTAGTCTGTCATCAGCACATCACACTATTTCATCAGCAGAGACAATATTTCGACATACAAAAACATGCCAGTATTTTTTGTTTAGTTCCCAGAACCAGTCATTAAGCTCTTAGCAACTAGTTTCAGTATAAGGCTTTAATGGTGGCGAATGATGGCAGTTCCATAAACTAGTTCCATGCTAGAACAATTGCCAGCTCTATTTTTGCGTACTTTTTCTGTTAAGCTGGGAGCAATAAAGTGATATTTTTACAGGTCAGTGCACTTCCTGTTGTCTATAGCTTTCAACAGATAAAAAGCACTGAAGAAATGTGCTACCAGTTTAGTGTACAATTTTTCTTATATTTCGCTAGGTCATTTTAGAGTAGTCACGTTATATTATATGGAAGCCATCAGACTATTAAAAACTGAACGTGTCACAGCTGGTGCTGCTGAAAAAAACAGCTGAATGCTCATCCAGTCAGTTTTTACAAAACAACTCTAAAATTACAGCTCATTATCCAAAGTTGAGTTAAAGATGTCCAAAAAAGTTTCAACAAAAATGCCAGAAAAGCAAAGTGAAAAAACATACATCAGAACAATCATACCCCTGTCGACTCTGTGTCTCCAGAATCCTGCTGCGCAACTCCTTTTCGTGTATTCACATTTCTGTTTGATACGTCGTTGTTATCCGATGGCAAGTGAGACATCTGCCAACAAGAACTATAACATTTCAGCGAGAACGTAATAATTACAGAAAACTACCCCACAATGGTATTATAAAACTGCACATAAGCGAATGACATTATAATATCCTACTACAGTAAATGTTAACATTGTAATCAATATTGAACATAATAAATCTAATGAAAATCACATTGCATATTTTGCAATACAGATCAGTCATATCTGTAGGATCAAGGAAAATGCATTGTAAGAATAAAAATGCAAATAAAACCGTTTTTTTGATATACCCAAAACTCGCGTAAAGAACGAGTTAATATGCAATGTATCTACTGAGTTTTACCTGCAAATTCAATGCAACAGAATTTGCTGGAGCTAAAGCTGCTGTTGACTTTGGACTGTGACTCACATCACCATTAACAAGAACAGTCTTATTCTGTGCAAAATGCATCTGATATGCATGAGCTCTTGCTGCAGGAATAGACAGTTGACGCGTGAATGGCACAGATGCTGCTGTGACTGGTTTCAATTTAAGCTTGACAATCTTCTGGATTGCTGCAGCATACACAGCTACAATAACTGTGCTGCAATAGAAATGTTAAAGTTATGATTTAACGAGTTTCCATGTTCATGACTAGAAACTGGTTTTGAATTCAGCAAAATGGAAAAGTTTTGTGATTTTTGTCCATCACTGTGTGCTACGAGTTGTAGCATCACTATGTTAAACCATGCAACATTTGTTGACTAGAGAGTAACACTGTAACAACTACCGCGGAAATACTGTGGTAATTACCACGATAATGGGAAAAAATTTCTGAAAGAACGTGGTTTACTGCGGTAAATAATGGGTAGCTTTTACGTGGTAATACCGCGGGAACAGGGACAAAAGCCACAGTAATACCGCAGTAGTGGTAACAGTTTTAGCTGCTTGTTCTATTGGTGTTGACTACCAGTTGAATTTTGCACACGGTAGTTTGTAATATTACGTTACGGTAATTTTATAATAACAGTCTCGAGTATTC
>Ga0209365_1000091_pt1 | contig 15000 bp, 18 predicted proteins | sample WorMetimpBELIZE2_FD_187389 | JGI IMG/M metagenome (GOLD analysis project Ga0209365, IMG submission 187389) | Marine gutless worms symbiont microbial communities from Max Planck institute for Marine Microbiology, Germany - Olavius imperfectus... | ecosystem: Host-associated > Annelida > Digestive...
CTGCAAAGGCAAGGCACGCGAGGACAGTCTAGTGATAAATGGGGCGATCGCCGACTTGGTGGCAATGACGGAACGGGTAATGGGGAATGTGGCCTAATATGCCATATGGCATACATAACACTGTGATCTGTTTGTTAAAACGTGTTAGTTTAATAACACCCGTCATGTACCGTACAGTTCCGGCAGAAAAAACAGCAATCTTGCTCGAATTGAGGATTATGGAACACACCTCTTTCAAGTGTTGTAATCAGAACTTCATGCTCTCGGTAAACACGAGTTCTCAGTGTGAAAGGAACGCAGCATTTGAACATTGTACTCATGACTCTAAATTACAACTCAAGTCGGTTGATTAAGCTGTGGTTTCATGTGCAATAAAGTAAAATTAGTACTGCAATAAAATAAATGTTTTGTTTTATTTTATTGCAGCATTTATTTGATTGAAGCTGTTTGCACATGTGCAAGAAATAACTGGGTAATAAAACTACATTGGCATATTTTCATGCATGCTGCAACAGTCCACAAGATTGGTGCAGCATTTATTTTATTTAATTTTATTGCACACGTCCCCACATTTGCAATAAATGCTGCAGTTAAATTTATTGCAGCATGTATTTTATATTATTGCACATTAAACTACGATCTTACACAGATAAAGACTGTTGTTGTCATAATATTGCATTGGTGAATGCTGTGATATTGTAAGAATGTAAATGAACTTGCAAAAGCAAATTATTAGTTTTGTGCTGATATGGTACTGGTGTGCCTGTTACTCTGGTAAAACTGTGAAAGTTTGTGTGTTTGGAAGTGACGATGGAAAGTGTAACTTTCTTGCAGTTAATTATGTCTTGAACTGTGTAATTGTAAGGTATCACATGCCGAACGTTGTGTTCATCAAAACGGAGGATCCTGATTTGCCGGCATTCTACTTTGACCCGCTGATCAACCCCATTGCACAACGGCACACCGTGAAGGTACAAACTTTCAAGAGTATTTTGTGCTTTTTAGCTCATTGAATACAATAGCAATTATAGTTGTGACTCTCTGATGAGTAGTAACAATGTTTTATAAATATTTAAGTGTCATATATTTGGCATAAATGTGTTTAACATGTCTGTGTCATAAATCGACATGATGGATGATTTTGTAATCTTTACAGTGACTGCGCTATCAGTAATATCAGTAATAATAATAATAATAAATAATGATTAAATAAATAATCTGCTTTGTCCTGTCTTCACCTTAACAAATGTGCCAGTTGGTGGTATATTGCTGAAAAATGACACACAGCAATGTGCCTGCTTAAAACTTAGCTTGTCTCTGTTGCTGTGATTTGCCTGTTACGTATTGTAAATTAAAAGTAAAGTAAATTGGATATAGCAGTTCGTGGAAATCACCTCACTGCTACGGATAATTGCATGCCATATGGGATCACACTATGTTGCCTGCCATGTGGCAGCATTGACTTTCCTGCCTTACCCGAACCGACAGCGAGCGATCCCGGACTTGGAGGGATGCAAGGCACAAGGATGTATTTGACTGATAGATTTGAAGTGTAATGAGATTCATTTAGTAGTGATGAGTGGTGATACATTGTACTCAGTCAGTGAGGCTGTGCTGTGTGTCAGGGTGCTGAGCCGCTGCCTGACGATGATGAAGAGTTCGAATTGCCAGACTTTGTTCAGCCGTTCATGACTGACACTCCACTGTACACAGACAACACGGCCAATGGCATTGCACTGTTGTGGGCAGCTCGGCCTTTCAACCTGCGCTCTGGACGATCTCGCCGTGCCGTTGACATACCTCTCGTCAAATCATGGTAATCAGTTCCATATAAGACTGATAGCAGTGCAACGTTTGGCTTATGTTAATAAATAAATAAATAGCCAAAAATCAGCTGTTCACAGTGTGCAAGGGGGGCTCTTGGCCGGGGTTGGCGTATGGTGTATCCTAGAGGGCAGGTGTCCCACTTGGCAATTTACTGGAGTGGTCTTTTGTCTAGGGGCAGATGTCTGGGGAGCTAATGTCCTACCTTCCTAAGACACAACATCTATAGATGAACACGAGAAATGGACAATAAGACAAGTCCGTTTGTTGTGTCTGTTTGTTCATGTAATGTGGTTTGAGCTACAGTGTATTTCTGCATTTGTTGTTACTTTACAGTTTGATTCGTTAGTAAATGCTGACATTCAGTGTCATGTGATACATTGTGTTACTGTGCTGGGTGTTGACTGTGGAAGATGTTAATGCTGTGAATTGCCAGGTACCGTGAACACTGTCCAGCAAACATGCCAGTCAAAGTACGAGTGTCGTATCAGAAGCTGCTCAAGTGCTACGTTCTCAATGCACTGAAGCATCGTCCACCGAAAGCGCAGAAGAAAAGGTTTGTGATGACACACAGATTTCACTGCATTGCTGTCAGGTTTGGACAATGGACAAATTGTAATAGACGAAATTCTACCAAAGGCTAAATAGTTTTGCAGTGGGTCAAGTGTGAGAAAATGGATGTTCACTAACATTGTTCTTAACAAAGCTGGAGTACAGAGAGAACTGCTAGACACTGTCATAGCAAAGAAACTAGCAAACTGCAGTCACACCATGAGAAAACAAGCCCACACTGTGGACGTACTTTCTCCATTTATCTCTGTCCTCTGTCATTGTGATAGACTCTTTCACGGGGAGTCCTGTTCACGTCTTGATATTGTCCATCCAGGCCTTGCGTGGTCTTCTCACCTGTGTGCACCTGGCATTGTTCCTTGCATTATCTGTTTCTCCAGGTAACTCTCTTGTTTCCTCATGGTGTGCCACAATATGCTAGTTTTCTTGCTTTGACAGTGTCTAACAGTTCACTCTTCACTCCAGCTTTGTTAAGAACCCACTCATTTTTTGTCTTTGCTGCCCATGAAACCCACAGAATTTTTCTCAGTCCTTTCGTCTCAAAGGCATCAAGACGTGTTAGCCATGAATAATTATACAATCATAGATGAAAGATGAGTGTGTAATGATGCAGGTATCTGTTCCGGTCGTTCAAAGCGACCAAGTTCTTCCAGACGACGACGTTGGACTGGGTGGAAGTTGGACTTCAAGTCTGTCGACAAGGATACAATATGTTGAACTTGTTGATTCATCGCAAGAACCTCAACTACCTTCATCTTGACTTCAACTTTAACTTGAAACCGGTCAAAACACTCACCACCAAGGTACATATAAAAACTACACAATTACCAGAATTTCTTCACGGTTTGATTTTTTGGTTTTTAGCTGAATATCCTTGTCTTTTTATTACCGGGTACTTGATTTAAAAAAAAGTTTTTAATTACATTAAAACTATAACTGTTTCAACCATTTGCAGTTATAAACAGTGTTGTAAATAATGAGTTACATTTATGGTGTCCATTCATTTTGTTCATACTGTTGAGAATCATGAAATTTATTGGAATGGTCAGGTGTCTAATGGCTAAAACAAGTTAGTAGTGTACATTAATTCTCATGAGAGCACATTCGTTGTTACTGAATAGAGTGCTGCATAGAGATGGATGTTTACTACTGTCATTGCGAGCATTTGTCCCCATCCCGCAAATGTCTGCCCCAGTCCCCCCGAACCCTACTGCCCTGCAGGCACCCATCCTAGCTTACAAGTTGACTTACAAGTGGTGCTGATAGATACTGGTAATCACTGGCATGGTCACTGCAGCACTGCTAAAAATGTATTGTAGGGATATTCGCCACCATTTTCACGGTAACCCCCACAATGGTCATCCCCGTTACTGAGGTATTACCTCATATTTCACTTTCGTTAATGCGGCTTTCTCGTGGTTACCGCAGTATTACCGTTGTCTCTATTACTATGCAGGTCTCTATTGCAGAACACATCTAGGTGAAGAGGTTTTGAAGTCGAGTCTGACTGTAGAGGCTTATCATAACGTGTGTAATTGATTGGGTGATATAGGAGAGGAAGAAGTCTCGTTTCGGCAACGCGTTTCACCTGTGTCGTGAGATCCTACGTCTGACAAAGCTCGTCATTGACAGTCATGTACAATATCGTCTTGGCAACGTTGACGCATTCCAGGCATGTCATTTATGTCATTGTTCAGTATTTTCATAACATCATAGTAATGATAGCTTGTCTGGAAGAACTTGGTCGAATTGAATTACCGGAACAGATACTCATATCCATTACAGGCTCATCTTTTATACCGTGACTGTACAGACCAACCACCAGAACTCAGTTTGCCGACCATGCTTTCCGCTGCTCTGCACCTTCCTCTGGAACTCCTAAGACAGTTACACTGTAGACACTGGGTGAGGACAAGTTTCGCTAAGTCAAAAGCTAAGACTAAAGGCTTAGACCAAAGTTTGGTCTAAGTCCAAAGTTAAGACCGAACTTGACCTCATGCTGAAGATTTGGTCTAAGTCTAAAGTTCAGACTTAGCGAAAGTCTTAAGTATGGACTTAGCTAAAGTACAGAATTTACAACACTACCAAACACTTAGCTGAACTCAACAGCCATTTGTTGGGAATTTCCAATGATAAAGACATAGCGTGTGGTCTTAAGTCCTAGGGTTTGGTCTCAGACCGAATAGAGGTCAAGTTGGCGTTTTGCTTAGTACAAACAGTGGTGGCCTCTAGCAAATAGACGCAGTAATTGGAATCTTTAAAGCACTACTAAAAGGAAATGGAATTTATGTGGCAACTCTTTGACATTTTAAAGCAAAGGAAAATGAAATTTATAGACCACGTTTTTTGATTATTGTCAGTCGTCAAATGTAATATTTTTACATACTAGGTGTAACGCTTAAGAAACACCTTCAGTTAAAGTGCACATTTACGGGCACATTAGCACTGTGCATTATTACGCACCACGTATAGATGATAGATGATGCATTTATAGTGATATTTTTTGAGTTTTGGTCACAGAATGCCGTTTTGGTCTAAGTCAGAAAGCTTAGCCAAAAGTCTGAGTGGAACTCGGACTTTAGTCCAGACTTAACTGCTCAGCTAAGACTTTTGGCTTAGCCTTTAGTCTTAGCCTTTTGACTTAGCGGAACGTGACCTCACCCACTGTCCTGGGGGTTGAGTATGCAGTTGTCATGGGGGTTTGGTTGTGGGTTTGAGGGGAAGGGGCACTTTTAAGCAGGGCACCTGTATCATGGTCGGGTACTGCTGGTGGTCTGTAATTGATGAATACCTCAGCTATGAGGTCGAAATGTCGATAAACAGTACATGTATGGTTGTGATACATTAATTTTATCTTCGCTGAATGGTGTGTGCATTATGCTGTGTGTATAATGTTGCAGTTGTCCGACGGACTTCAGTACATATTTGCACATGTCGGCCAGCTGACTGGCATGTATCGCTACAAGTACAAACTGATGAGACAGATTCGCATGTGTAAGGATCTCAAGCATCTTATCTACTACCGCTTCAACACTGTGAGTCACCCTGCTGCATTCACACATATTACTGAATGTTTGTTCACTCGTGGAATCTCGGCGTGTGTTTACCACGTTAGAATGGTTATGATGTCATGTGACGTAACACTTGTGTCCGCCATAATTATACTCAAAAACCTACGGCTATTTTCACTGATGGTGGTTTGACTTAATACTAAGGATTGGTAATGGCATTGGTCACTTCAATGAAGTTGCTTTACGCTGGACCGGGTTAGTACTTGGATGGGTGACTGTGTCGGGGTTCAACTCACAATCACGAAAATTTATCTCGGTCTAACCAACCATCCAGTTCAACTCCGCCTGGCCATCCCTCCGTGGATAGGTGGAATGATTACTGGCGATGTTCTTTTGGCCACCACGGAAGAAACGGTGAGTTCTGCATGACAGTAGGCCTTGTAAAAACCAGGACTGCTGACATACTGGTCTAGTTAGTTATAGGCACTGGCTGTTAACTGGGTTGGCTATTCGGGTGGTATGCTTGCTTAATCAGGTTAAACCCTTGCCGGCTCAAAAGCACTGAAAAGGGGGCTGAGCTCCTATGCATGGTTGTTAGACTGTGCAATGTCTTCTTCTGTAGTCATCATCTGTAAAGTCTGTTTATAGTGATCATAAAGTGACACCTGTTAAATTTTCTCAACTGATTTACTAATAGTTATGAGACACATGATTCAGACAGTTTCTGGATGCAGTCAGTTGCTGTGATCTAGGGTCCAGTTGGCAAGGGTCCAGGCTGTGGATTCTGGGCACCTGGCTGGCGGGTGTGGCTGTTCTTCATGCGTGGAGTGACTCCACTGTTGGAACGCTGGCTCGGCAATCTACTGTCTCGACAGTTCGAAGGACGACACTCGAAGGGAATTGCCAAGACTGTGACAAAGCAGCGAGTGGAGAGCCACTATGATCTGGAGCTGCGAGCTGCGGTCTGATGATTACATTTCTTGTGGAAAATAATGGAGATACATATTTGTAGAAATATGAAGTATAATGACAACATTTTTATTATACGCCTTGCGGTATTTTCAGTGAACATTTTTAATTTACATTAATCTTATTGACATCTTGTGTATAGGCCTATTAATCATGTATATTAAGTTTATATGTAATTTTATCCAGCCACATTGCTGCAATGTGAATAAAAAATTAGGTTAAACAAAAAAGTACAAAGTCAGTTCATTAGTAAACACAGCAAGTCAAAGTGGTGTGTGTGAGACAGTAGTATTTTAATAGAACAGTTTGCAATTTTATCTTAACAAATTGTTTGGTCTTTTTGTTTTCTTGTGATATACAGAATGTCATCATTCATTGTTGCTACTAGCACTTTATGACACATTGGTTTAGGTCTTGATCAGTCTCATAGTTTAATGTAGTTTGATCATTGTCAATTAGCGTATTGTGACTAAATAATTAATTGCAGTTGATTTAACTGAAGTGTTGATTTTTCGTTATGTAATTTTGAAATTTTATTAACTTTTGTGATTAATTTGGTGTATTGTGCGCAGCTTAAGTTTCTGTGGCTATTGCTGAGATAACTAATTTCAACATACACACAATTTATATTAAAAATAATCTTGCTCGTAAATGTACTGTAAGAAATGAAACTTCTTGGGTGGCAGGTAACACTGTGTGATCCCATATGGCACATGATCTTCTGTAGCAGTGTAGTAGTAGTAGTAGTAGTAGTACGTATTGATTAACATGGCATTAGCTTCTAGGACACCGTACACAAATTAGAGACAGCAATTTAAAGTGATGGGAAAGATTTGGTAAATAAAAATGTTTTAAGTTGTCTCTTGAAAGACGCCAAAGAAGTTGATGCAGTGACGTTGGTAGGAAGACTGTGGTTATTTTCAGTTGTAACTGCTATATCTGCAGTGGCTTAGCAGTAGATCGTTAGACTTGCGATCAATAGGTCGTGGGTTCAATTCCTACCAGGGTAAATCTGCGTAACAACCTTGGGCTAGTTGTTACACCTACATGCCTCTCATCAAGCAGTATAACTTGGTCCTGATTTGAAGGACGGTGTTGTTCTTTGGCTGGGAAGGTGACCGCAGGCCTCTCAGAAAGTAATGGCTGCGTACCACTGGGGGATAACTGAAAAAGTCACCATACGAGTATGGAAGAACTTTACCTTGGTGGTTTTGCTGTTGTGTTGACACTCATGCAGGTGATGCACGATATTCTGGACATGATGCCTGAAGGCATAAAACAGAACAAAGCACGGACGATCCTACAGCACTTGAGTGAGGCATGGCGCTGCTGGAAGGCAAACATTCCATGGAAAGTGCCCGGTCTGCCGACCCCAATTGAGAACATGATTCTACGCTATGTGAAGGCGAAAGCTGATTGGTGGACGAACACGGCTCACTACAACCGCGAGCGTATTCGCCGTGGAGCAACTGTTGACAAGACGGTGTGTAAGAAGAACCTCGGACGATTGACTCGGCTCTACTTGAAGGCAGAACAAGAACGACAGCATAATTACCTCAAGGTCTGTCTTCACACACATCCCTTGAAATGTGACAACAACGCAACGTTTTTTAACTTCCATTAAGTTGCGAAATCTTACAATTGAACAAACCGACAGCAGGCAATAACATACTCATTAACCCTTTGAACCCTGATTTAACCGCTACAAAACCCTCCTTATCCTATCCTTTGTATTAAAAACATTTGTATTATTATCATTATGTGATCTGGCCGGTATACCTGCCCATCGGCTCATTTTGGGGTACCGTCTGACTGGTTTTACAGCCTGTGGAGTTCAAAGGGTTAATAGCATTTTGTTGACGTTGTTCTCACATAATTTGACTGTCGATTAACTAGACATGTGATATTGGTTTCTGCTTTTTGCATTTACTCAATAGTTTTCACGTTTCCAAAGCAAGACATTCATAGACATAAATATGTTTTTAGCATTTATATCCTGTTATATTGTAAGTTATAGGTTGTGTATGCTGTGCAGTGATCTTTTATGTTGTATCATAGATGATTAGCAGTTCTTTTGGAAAGCAGAAATTAAATGCTGAGTTTAATATGGTCATTGCAATGATTTTGAGGATGAAGATCATCTCGTCATTTAAGACTATGCAGTGGAGTGTGTAAAACACACGATGCTCCATGCAGTGGAATGTATTAAACACAGGATGGTTAATAAATTTCGTAAATTAAGACTATAAATTGGAATGTATAAAACACAGGATGGTCCCTACATCACTGCTGAGGAGGCTGTTGCAATCTACACGACCACAGTTCACTGGCTGGAAAGTCGGAGATTCTCTCCAATACCATTTCCACCGTTGTCATACAAGCATGACACGAAGCTGCTCATCTTGGCACTGGAGAGGCTCAAAGAGTCCTACAGGTAGTTATTGAATACCGGGAGTCATACGGGTAGTTTAACTTATGGACTTATGGAATTTGAAAAGCGAGAAAGAGCCGCTAGTTATGTCAGTTGCTTACTTATTCTTTTTTTAGCTGACATTTTACTTTTTTAAAGTCTAGATTTAGTTTGCTGTAAATAATGTCATAATAACTGTATTTTATTGGCAGCAAATGTTGCTTGGTGCCGATGTAATGGTTATGACGTTGGACTTGTGACTTTCGGTCGTGGCTTCAGTTCCCAACCGTGACACTGCCTGGTCATTTCTGGGTTAGATGACTGTATTTCGTAGGTAAATTATCTTGGGATGTAACCACCAACCAGGTCAACTCAGCCTTGCATCTGTTTGGGGTCGCTAAATCGAGTATGCGCTTTGGCTGGGAGTAGAGGCGAGAAAGTTACTGCTGCTGGGTGGCTGGTAACACTGTGTGATCCCATATCGCATGTGATTTTTCATACCAGTGTGGTGATTTCGATTACGAAATGCTATATCCGACTTACTAAATGCTGTAAATGCTCTGAGAACTGTGGATCTTTATAATACTGCTTGTCGTTTTTTTTACAGTTTTGTAGTTGAAACCCGTGCATTCATTGCAGCTGCAGAGTAAGTGTTTTTAGTGGTTGATAAATATGACTGAAATACACAAATTGTTACAATGTGAGTGCAAGCTGCATTATTTCTATAGTAAAAGTTTACATTTCTTCTGACATTTTACAGCGTGAAGAGCCGACTGAATCAGTCACAGAGAGAGGAGCTCGGTCTGATTGAGCAGGCGTATGACAATCCACATGAGGCGTTGTCTCGTATCAAGCGACATCTGCTCACACAGAGAGCATTCAAAGAGGTCTGTTTTCACTGGAGTTTAGTGTAGTTACACAGTGACTTGGATGAAGGCATTTACAGTTACAGAATGTCAGAAATGAGAAGCCATCATGTTAAATGTCGTCGTCTCAGTGTACAAACAGCATGCTAGTGGTTGTGCAGATGTTACTAGTGTCGGAAAGAAGTTTCATTGAAATTTGCATTCCTGTTAAATGGGAAGTGTACTGTGTGAAAATTTAGATGACTATAATATTATCATAATGATAATAATAACAATACATAAATTTCTAACGCGCACATAGTCATGCATTAAGCATGAATCGGAGGTGCGGGCAATCACCAGGTAATTGTTAATTAATTGTTAAGGAGCTGGTATATTGCTGAAATTTAAGGAATGTTCAGTTTTGAAATTTATATTTGATTGGTTATATTTTATTATTATTATTATTGTCAAGGAGTATTATTAAAGTGGCATAAGTCAATGAATCTAAGTCCACTGTACAGATACCTATAACTATAAGTCAGTTATGGTAACTCTGTGAAAACATATATATTTGTGTTGTGTGTTTTGTGATAGACTGAAGCACGTGTAATTTGGTGAAACTGGACTTGCTGTGTTGTTGATCAGGTCGGCATCGAGTTCATGGACTTGTACAGCAACCTTGTTCCCGTCTATGACGTCGAACCTCTGGAAAAGATCACTGACGCATACCTTGACCAGTACTTGTGGTACGAGGCAGACAAGAGACGTCTGTTTCCTCCGTGGATCAAACCAGCTGATACTGAGCCACCTCCACTGTTGACTTACAAGTGGTGCCAGGGTGAGTGGATTTGTGAGTTGGTTGTTTATTTAATATTTACACTTGCAGCATTTATATCACATTATTTCTGCACACATGCATTACATGGATACAGTTTTCAGACTGGTAGTCTGTCTGGCTGTGATATGGAGTTGACAGAGATCAGCTGTTTTACACATTCTGCATCCAGGGACACTTGACGATCTGTGCATGCTGAGTCACTACTGAGCATGTGCAGATCATCAGCTGCTGCTCAGTGATTAATGATAACCACGCATCCCAGGATAAGACAACTCATCCAAAATTGAGTATGTTCCTGGGCCACGGACGAGTTAACTCGTATCGATATATTGTTGCAATAGAGTTACGGGCCTTTGAGCCATTTTTGTGTGATGCCAAATATGTTGAGCCATTCCTTTACTAGTAAATATATCGTGACAGTGACAGTTGGTGGTGCAGTCGCTTTACATTGGACTTGCAATCATTAGGCCGTGCGCTCGATTCTCATCGTGGGCAGAGATGCGTAGCAACCTTGGGCAAGTTGTTCACACCAGTGTGCCTCTGTAACCCAGAAGTATAAATTGGTACCGGTCAAAGGATGGTGACGTACTTTGGCTGGGAAGGTTACCGCAGGCCTGGCGGAAAGTAATGGCAGCCTACCGCCAGGCCATTGCCAGGTCATTACCTGTGGACTGACTGCCTGTACACTTAGTTCATCTCCCAGACCAACGCTCGGTAACGAGTATGGGAGAAGTTTACCTTGTTGGTGACAGTTAATTGTCGTTGACGATGGCTTGTGATGTCAGGAATCAACAACCTGCATGACGTCTGGGATACGGCTGAAGGTGAGTGCAACGTCATGCTGGAGTCACGCTTTGAGAAGCTCTATGAGAAGATTGACTTGACACTTCTCAACCGTCTGCTGAGATTGATTGTCGACCACAACATTGCTGATTACATGACAGCCAAGAACAACGTTGTCATTAACTACAAGGTACGACTGAGTACAGTCACTTATTGTATAGTGTTACTGTACATCTTGTCTAGGAGCGCTAACAGTACTATTAATTTTTTTTATTTATTTCTTCGATCCTCATCAACAATAAGAACATAAAAACATACGACAGTTCACTAGTATGGACTTAATGGCCATGCTACTTAAGTTTGGCCATAATAGGCAATTTGATATAAAAACAATGCAATATTTGAAAGTAGGCAATAATAACAATTACAAGTCAATTCTTTACGAGAAACGCATAAGAAAGGTCAGTAGCTTTTAGAGATGTTTTAAACTGCACAATATTCTCAGCTAATACAACAGAAGAAAGAAGATGGTTCCGGAAAGAAATAACTCGTACAGGAAAGCTGAGAGCGCACACCGACACGAGAGTTGGGATAGAATAGTTTTAATGAAAGACAGCAGTGTTTTGATGTAAACTCGACTCGAAAAATGAGTACGATAATGAGTGTGTGAACATAAATGATTTCAAGTGCTCTTTAACAATACTAGTTTTAGTTATGATCCAAAGGTAGGGTGACAGATAGTTCCATGTTGCTTTACAAGAATAGCTGTAGCCATGTTATCCAATGTAGTAGTCGCAGTTGCTAGATTTAAATGTTCATTTTTTCCTTTGTCAATCGATGTTAGTATATGTGAGATGCATACCTGTAATGAAGCTGCTAGTTTAGATTGCATCAGTACATGATTGATGAGTGTCCATTTGAACCCCACAGGCCAGAAAACCAGCGTGATGCTACCCCAATATGACCCGACGAGCAGGTATACCATCCCGATCACATAATGATATAACGTGCTGGTATACCGGCTAGATGAAATAATTATATAATACAAATTTTTAATACAAGAGTAGGGTGAAGTGGGTCTTTGTACCAGGAAATCAGGGTTCAAAAGGTTAATGTCCCACTCGACACATAGGTCATTTGCACGTGAGTCTATTCTAGCAATTGCACTGGTACTGACACCAAGAAAACATACACAAAACACAAAGAAACTAACTAAAAGATGAACTGGCCATAGCAAAGGTTAAAAACATGTGAAAACGTAAACCTCTACTCTGTAAGTACTGCTGATATCATGAGAACTGTATAATATGCTAATAGTAAGTTAGCAATGGAGTGTTTCATAATTCATATTTTATATAACATTTGCGTCAGATAGTTCTTATCATGTGACAGAATAATGGGTGTTTGCTATTAATGAACACATACACATGTATAGATTGTCATTCTTTGTGGTATTCGCTTGTATTAGAATATAAAGCGTTACATGACATTGATGTGTAATGTGTGTAGATTATCTGACAAGTCCTATATTAATATAGCCATTAGCCAGTGTGTTCAGATGTGGCATGCTGTAACTGGCAGTCAGTTGTTTATAGTGAGTGATGTGATAATAAATGGCCAATAAGCTGTGATAATAGTTCTGATAATGCTAATGTTATGCCTGTATACAGGACATGAATCACACCAACTCCTATGGCATCATTCGAGGCCTGCAGTTTGCGTCATTTATCGTCCAGTACTACGGTCTAGTTCTTGACCTACTTGTACTGGGTCTCCAGCGTGCCAGTGAAATGACTGGACCTCCACAGATGCCGAATGATTTCCTGACATTTCAAGATGTCTCGTCTGAAGTTGCACATCCAATCCGTCTGTACTCACGATACATCGACGGCATTCACATGTTCTTTAGGTAATTCTCATTTCTGCACTTGACTTTCTGAGTCGTGTACTGATTTGTTCAATTTTTTGAGAATTACATAGACGAGCATCTGTCACAGTTGTGTCTAGTTTTGATATTACACCCTGATGAACTTTCTCACACATGTCACGTATACTGTAGAGGTATTTGAGTGAAGCTTTGTTGGTAGACGGAACTGGGGCTGAATTTTCGAAAAATCTTAAGATTATCTTGTGATTTTCCTAAGATTGTCGTAAATTTGTTATAAATACCTTCTAAGTTTATCTCCAGACCGAATGTGAAAAATGTCTAGTTTGAATAATTTCGTTATCCGTTAAGACATCTAATTACACAGTATTACATACTTGATGATAATTTCACGAGATGACGTTTCATTGTGTACGTTAATATATTTTGTCATATTTTTTAATGTTAAGACCGTTCATCACGTTTTTTCTAAAATTAGCATTATCGTAAATTTGTCTCATTGTACAAAATTCCTGAGATTGTCTGAAGTTTTTTTTTGAAAATCCACCCCTGAACTGTTACACAATGTTTATGTTTGAACAGTGTTGTATTATTGTTACCGTGTGGAGGCTGAGTTTCTGCCATCATTGTGTGAATTATGTGTAGTGATTGTATTAAGTGTAACTCGGTAGAATTTTGTAGTTAGCACGGACTTTCTACAGTTATCCATACAGACTGAAATTTGTGCTTGTCTATTTCTATTGCAGTTTTATCCTTGTGCCATTTGTTGTTACTTAAATTGCAATACAATTTTTTGTATGTGTTTACAATTGTTGTGTCTTTTTTCTGTCGTCCGAGTGCTGACAACACAGTTGCAGTTCAATGCAATTATTGTATATGTTCTGGTAATAAAGTAAGGTAAAGTTGTCCCATACTTGTTACCGAGCATTACCCGAGCTGATCATGGTGTATAGGCAGTTAGCCGGCAGGTGACTTTTGAACGTCACCATCCTTTGACCAGTACCAAGTTATACTGCTTCCTGACAGAGGTCGTTACACAGCTTTGTGCATGTGAGAATTGACCCACGATCTATTATCGCAAGTCCAATGCCTTACCCCTACCCCACTGTGCCACCGTATGTTCTGGCAGTAATATTAATTCATTTACCAGTAAATCTGTATCTTTAGTGCTGCTGTGTTTGTTAAGCTGTGTGCTTTGGTGACACTTAGGTTCACAGCTGAGGAAGCGAGAGATCTGATCCAGCGTTACCTGACAGAACATCCTGATCCAAACAACGAGAACATTGTTGGCTACAACAACAAGAAATGTTGGCCTCGTGACGCTCGCATGAGACTTATGAAACACGACGTCAATCTGTCAGTTTACATGTTTCATTCTATCTGTTGTCTGTTCAGCTACCTGCTTTATTTACTGTGAAGTTATGCTATACAACATCATCTGGCACCACTAATGCGTTCTGCATGATTTTGACACCACTTATAAACGCTCAAATTTCTTCGCTAACTTCGTGATTTGAAGATACACATGCCTGAAATTTCTGAGATTTGTGTACAGGTTCAGTTAAGAAACATGCTCATAGATATTACCTAGAATAGACTTTCATGTGCAAATGGGTAAAGCATTGAGACATTTTCTGCAACAACTGAATGCTGTTTCTGTTGAGAATAGTCTATATTTAACTTTGTGACTCAAATCAAAAACATTTCGTATGACATAACATATATCTGCATGGTAAAAGTCATTAGATGATATAGCCAGTGAAGTTATGACTTCGCCTCTCAAGTTACAACCTGATGGCGGGATAGAAATGTATACATTATTATTATTATTATTGTGATTGTGTGCAGTGGCCGAGCGGTTT
>Ga0209365_1000092_pt1 | contig 14987 bp, 19 predicted proteins | sample WorMetimpBELIZE2_FD_187389 | JGI IMG/M metagenome (GOLD analysis project Ga0209365, IMG submission 187389) | Marine gutless worms symbiont microbial communities from Max Planck institute for Marine Microbiology, Germany - Olavius imperfectus... | ecosystem: Host-associated > Annelida > Digestive...
CTTTCATGGTGTGGCGTTTTTTTTCCACTATAACGTTCTTTTTGGCCGGCCATCTCGACCCCATCAATGATAATATCATTATATTGATCAACAAGTTGAGAGAGGTCTTCCGGGGTTTCCAGGGTGACTTCAGGGAGTTGGCCCAAATCGGTGAGTGCGCGCTCCAAGACGCGCAAAAAGGGCTCGAAATAATCGTGGATCTGCCCAGCGCTCAGACCAAGATAAAAGCCAAGTGCATCGAAGGCCGGATAGGTTTTGAGATAGAAGAGAACAAAAAATAAGCGTTCTTCGTGACTCGAAAAAACGCCTGGTTTCCCGCCCTTCCGAAGCCGTTTAATTTCCTTATTCTGATACCTCTCTTCTTGAATTTTCTGGTAAGCTGCTGAGAAATGTGGTACGAGCCCATCAAACGGCTCATACCAAATAACGGATTTTATGGTCCGATCGGTCGTGAGGTGTTTGAAATTTTCATAAATCATGCGCTTAAATATCCTCTTGAATTGTAAACCTGAATGGTTATTTACTCGATAATATTCGGACGGTACAACCCTATTGTTGTTCCTTACAGGAGAACATCGCAACGTTCACGCGCAATTTCAATGTATTCCCGCGATAGTTCCAGTCCTACGGACTTTTTCCCCAAATGTTTCGCGGCCAGCATAGTTGTTTCGGTCCCCGCAAAAGGGTCAAGCACTATTCCGCCTTTAGGGCAGGTTGCCAATATCGGAATCTTACACAAGTCTTCCGGATAGGCCGCAAAATGCTTTTCACGCTTCTTAGTATCTTCAGGAAGTATGCCCCATACATCACGGGGTTTACTTCCATGCGGATGATACTTCAAGAAATAGAATCCCTTTTCATGCAGTTCCTTTGCTATTCCTGATAATTGTTTGGAGTCGGAGTGTATAGTACGCTGCTGACCACGAATAATCATTCGAAAGTCAGGCCGTTTACCTTTTCGAACATCTTCAAGTATTGCATCCAGGGTCCGGAAGGCGTTTTTCTTTTCCTGAGATGTTAGTCCGGTTGACAACTCGATCTGTCGTTTATAGCGGACACCACTTACGCCGGTGGCGAATACAATCGCGCCATTTAAAATTTTGAATTGTAAAGGTTTGGAACGTATAGCGTCTGAATCATAGTAATAGCCTTTCAACTTTTTGACGAAATGAAATATCTGTTCGTGTACATTGCCTAGTTTATCTTTCGTATTATCGGGGCCGCCTTTTACTTTGTCCAGAGTACCTCATTACGAAGAATCCATCCTTGATTGTCTTTCATCTCAAAAGCCACTCTCCACGGAATACCTAGTAATTGTTTAGCTTTATATGAGTCACCGATATTCAGCCAAAAAGGGCCTGTATCCTTCAGAGCTCGTTTCACTCAAAAAAATTGCACAAAGGCCCATTACATAATCCTTGTAATCCGCCTCGAGGCTAATACCTTCTTCAGCGTATTGTCATTTTCTCCAGTAAGGGGGTGATGTTACAGCACAATCGACGGATCGATTTGGAAGATGTCGGAGAAGTTCTTAGTGAATCCCCCAACAATAATATGGATTGAAGATCACCGGTAGTTGCATATTCTTTAAATTGCTCTGAAACAGTTCGGCCATGGATGTTTACTGATTTTGCCGGAGAATCATCCTCTCTCGGTTTCCTGGTAATTGTCGTTTCTTCTCGCATCGCTGAAATACCAAGTATCTTCTGTTAATCGCTTTCTCTGCGTCCTCGGCGTCTTTGCAATCTCAATGAGGAGTCATCCTTCAATATGGCTACGGCAAGGTCTTTGTTGCATGATGTTCCCGTCAGATACGCTCAGGTGTACTGGTTGGGCGCTGATCCTCCAACGGCGGCGCGGTCTCGGGTGGCGGCAGGCGTTCGAGCCAGCGCGCGTTGCCTTGGTTGATGATTCGGACGACCGCCTTGGAGGAGATGGTCGCGCCCGTAATAGCGTTGACCTGATTGACCGCGGTTTTGGTGCCCGGTTTGACGGCCAGGATCCGGGGCTCCACAGCCAGGGCCCGGAACTCGGCGACGAAGGCGGCATCCTTGTAGATCTTGTCCCCCAGGCCCGGGGTCTCGCGGCTCTCTAGAATCTCCATACCCACAACCTTGCGCTCGGCGGGCTGATAGCCGTATAGGAGGCGGATGGTGTCCTGAAAGCCGGGGCCCGTGCCGGGGATGGCGTAGCCCAGGAGTCGGCCCTGGGCGTCATAGCTGCCGAACAGGGCCTCCTCGTCCGGCTCCTCTTCTTCCTTGACCAGCAGTTGCCCATCCCGGAAGACCAGCCGTTGCATCCGGGCGGTGCCCGGCAATACCTTGAACACCGCCGCGCGCAGGACCTTAGCCTGGTAAGCAGTGATGGCGGGCAACGTCGCCTCGAATACGAAGACGATGATGAGCCCGGAGAGCAGGCCCGCCAGCCCCAGGGTCGTGATCAGTCGGGCGGAGCCGGGCTCCCGGACCGGTGGGTTGCGGCTGCTCATGGGGTCTTGATTCCCTTGCCGAAGACTCGGGGTTGGGTGTAGCGGTCGATGAGGGGCGTGGCGGCGTTCATCAGCAAAATGGCGTACATGACCCCCTCAGGAAAGCCGCCGAATACCCGGATCAGGACAACTAGCAACCCCACACCTACCCCAAAGATCCAGGCGCCCTTGGGCGTGATGGGGGAGGTGACCGGGTCCGTCGCCATATAAATGGCCCCGAGCAGCAGGCCGCCGGAGAACAGGGAGAACAGGGGATCTGGATAGCCGGTAGGATCGATCAGGAACAGGAGTAGCGAGAAGGCGGCGACCGCGAGTAGGATACTCGCCGGAATCCGCCAGTCCAGGTCCCGGCGCAGCAGCAGGTAGAGGCCGCCGAGGATCAGCAGTAGGCCGCTGGTCTCGCCGATAGAGCCGCCGGTGTGGCCGCTCACCAGGTCCCACAGGGGAGTCGGTTGGCCCTCAAACTTCATGGTCCCCAGCGGCGTGGCCGCACTCATGCCGTCGTAGGCCGCCTGCAGGAAGGGCAGCGCGAGGATAGAGGGGGCGACGTCGAAGAAATCCCCGGTATGGGCGTTCCAGGTGGTCATGGCTACGGGGAAGGTCGCGAGTAGAAAGGCCCGTCCCACCAGGGCCGGGTTGAACAAGTTGTAGCCCAGGCCGCCCCAGATCAGCTTGCCCAGGCCGATGCCCACGACCCCGCCGAGGAAGGCCATCCACAGGGGCAGCCCCGGCGGCAGGCTGAGGCCGAGCAAGAGGCCGGTGGTCAAACCACTGCCGTCGAGCAGCCGGGTCCGGCGCTGGGCGGCCGAGGAGAAGGCCCACTCGGTCAACATGGCCCCGGCAATGGCGGCGCTCATGATCAGCAGGGCGCTCAGGCCGAAGAACCAGATCCCGACCAGGGTCGCCGGCAGCAGGGCCAGCACCAGGTCGCCCATGGCCTTGGTGGTGGTCAGGGGTTGCTTGAGCAGGGGCGCCGGGCGGACCAGCAGCTTAGGGTCCTTGGGTTTCAACTCGACCTCGCCGGTAATCGTGAAGCGTGCGTCGGCTTGCGTGGACCGGGGGGAGGATGCCCCCTCCCGGTTGTCCGCCCGGCAATTCTATCCGACTCTATTGATTTTTGTTCATGGGCAAAGGTGCCCCAGCCGGCGGGAACCGATTCGGACCTCTTCGCCGGAGGGGAGCTGTCCATCTTGTTTGCGAAGCCAAGCCGCGATGTCGGCCATTACGCGCTTACCCTGCAGGTCACGGGTCAGCATGTGCCAACCCTTCCGATAGAGCACGAGGCGGATGCCCCACCGCTGTGCCGGTATCCGGTCCAGGAGCGCGCAGAAGGCGTCATCGGGAATGATCTCGTCGTGCTCCCCATAGAGTACGAGGGTCGGTCCAGGCAGTCGCTCGGCCCCGGTCAGCGCCAGGTCCATGAGGTTTGTAACCCCCCACAGGGCATCGACTCGGGTTTCCTTGATGACGAGCGGATCGGCGCCGTAGGCCCGGAGCATGTCCCGGTTGTCCGACGGCCGGATATTGAGTCCGCGGCCGGTCAGCACCAGGGCGGGAAGGGTATGGGCCGCGACCTCGAGCACCCAGCTCTGAAGCGGATTCATGGTGTCTCGGGACCAGATTGCCGGCGCGACCAGGATGATGCCGTCCGCGCCTGTATCCGCCTGCGCCGCGGCGGCGATGATGACCGCGCCGCCCATGCTTTCCCCGAGCAGATACAAGGGGATCCCCGGATGGCGTTTGCGCAGCAGCCTGGTGAGCGTCTCGAGATCGGCGATCAGGCGTTGCTCGCCCCCCCAGAGCCCCCGTTGGGCGGTGGAGCCGAAGCCGCGCTGGTCGTAGGCGAAGGTCCCTATGCCCTGGGTGGCCAAGTAGGGACCCAGGGTGGCGAAGGCGTTGCCGTAGTCATTGAAGCCGTGGAGCGCGAGCACCAGGGCCCGGGGCCGTTCGGTATCGCCCCAGCGCCGCAGGGGCAGGCGGTAGCCGTCGGCCATGATCGCCTCCTCGACGCCGAGGCGGGCGTGACCCAGTACGCCGGCGGATTCCTGTAGCCGCGGCGAGGCGCAGCCGGCCATCAGCGCGGCGATGACGAGGTAGATGATAGGATGTCCCACCGGGTGGCTCGGAGCGAATCGAAGACTAGGTTCCGACGTGGGCCGGAACCATGACCAACGGGGTAGGCGATGCGCCAGATCGTGCTGGATACGGAAACCACGGGCCTGGAGCCGGCGGAGGGGCACCGAATTATCGAGATCGGCTGCGTCGAGCTGGTCGACCGCCGGCTTACCCGCAACAATTTTCACCAATACCTGCAACCGGACCGGGAAATCGACCAGAGGGCCATGCAGGTTCACGGCATCACGCATGAGTTTCTGCGCGATAAGCCGCGCTTTGGCGATATTGCGGAGGATTTTATCGGCTATGTCCGGGATGCCGAGCTGATTATCCACAATGCGCCCTTCGACGTCGGCTTCCTGAACCAGGAGTTGGGACTGTGGCGGAAGAACGCGCAGCTCATCGAGGTATTGTGTCGGGTCACGGATACCCTGGCCATGGCCAGGGCCTTACACCCTGGGCAGCGCAACAGTCTGGACGCCCTGTGCCGACGCTACGAGATCGACAATTCGCAGCGCGACCTACACGGCGCCTTGCTGGATGCGGAGATCCTAGCCGATCTGTACCTGACCATGTCGGGGGGGCAAGTCAGCTTGTCCCTGGGTGTTCAGGGTATCTCGGGGACGCGCGGAACGCGCGAGGAGCCGCACCGGCTTATGACGCAACGGCTGCCCCTGGTCGTGGTGCGGGCGGACGTGGAGGAGTCGGCCGCCCACCAGGCCCGACTCGCCGCGATCAACGCGGCGAGCGGCGGCAACTGCCAGTGGATCGAGACCTGGGCTGATTCAGAGGCTGTCTAAAAACCAACCCATTTCAGGTCACACTCTGCCGACGGTCGCTAGTCATTACGCGTCGGGCGACGATGGTTTCCATCGCCTCCAGATCCAGCAGCTCCACATGTTTGCGATCCACCTTCAACAGCCCTTCGTCCTGGAAGCGGGTGAACAACCGGCTAACGGTTTCGACGGCCAGTCCGAGATAGTTGCTGATCTCGTGGCGGGACATGCTCAGGTAGAAATCAATGGGGCTCAGGCCGCGTTTGCGCAGGCGTTTCGACATACTCAGGAGGAACGCGGCGAGGCGCTCTTCGGCGCTCTTCTTACCGAGCAGCAGGAGCATCTTCGTATCATGGCCGATCTCCTTGCTGAGTAACCGATAGATCTGGTGTTGCAGGGACGGAATACTGTTGCTCAGCTCCTCGAGACGGGGGAAGGGAACCTCGCAAATCGCGGAAGTTTCCAGGACCTTGGCCGAGCAGGCATGGGTTTCCTTCTCGATGGCATCCAGACCAATGATCTCGCCGGGAAGGTGAAAGCCAAGCACCTGCTCGCCGCCCTCGGGACTCGGCGCGAAGGTCTTGACCGATCCGGTCTTGACCACATAAAGGGATCGAAAATGCCCCCCGTTGCGAAAAATATAATCGCCACGGTGCAGCGGGCGGGCGCGCTTGACGATACCGTCCAGCCGCTCGACGTCGTCCAGCGTCAGACCCATCGGCAGACAGAGGGTGGCCAGACTGCAATTCTTGCAGGCTACCCGCAACGCCTCGAACGAAATGACCTTGGACGCCGTCACTGGTCGAATCCCTGCTGAAACCGACCACTATTTTGCAGATTCACCTGACCTGGATCAAGCGACATCGTTTCAAGGCCGGTGGTTGATCCCACGGACAGACGCCGAGGCGGTTACCGGAATCGCGCGTAACGGGCTACATATTCCCCTTTTGGAGGCCGTCTGGAAAAAATCAAGGGAGGTTACAGGTGGGGTTTATCGCGGGGAGGGAGTCTTTCAGCCTGTAGGATGGGCAAAGCGGGCGCCTATCCGGATGATTTCCAGGGTCTCGGTCCGGCCACGAAGATTCGCGAACCGCGTTGGCTGGTTGGAGGTACCACGCGAAGCGTGCCCATCAAGGTAGTGCTATATTTTTGTTGTTTATAATTTCAGACAGGAACACCGAACTCATAACGATTCACGAATAATCCGATGACAATATCGTGCCTTTGATCGAGCTTTGAAAAATAAATGGCCTTCCGCGCCAGCCGCTTGATTCGCGTCCGTAGCGTTAAATGTTTGCGCTCTATTTTCTGCGTGTTTTGTTTTCCAAATAACATGGGGCTCGGGATCGAGATGGCGCTTATAGGCCCCCCACGACATAACTCCACATCTCATCCATTTCAACGCTGGTGTCTTGCCTGCTAACACCAGAATTATCCTCAACTTTGACAATATCAACCACAATCTGATCATGCCGGTGGATCGCTAAAAAATCGTGATTCACGGCCTGCAATTCGGGGCCTTTTTTAATTCACTGATGACGGTCGTGGGACCGATCTCCAGGACCCGTGCGGTATCACGAATACTGCTACCATTGAGTGTCATCTCAACGATTTTTGTTTCGTTTCTGGTAACCGACCTTCGGCCGAATAATCCAGGATGAATATTTTACCCTCACAGACTGAATCTTTGCAAATAAAACGCTGTTTGCTATTGCTGGTGGTGCTATGTTTCGTAATATCAATACCATTGCAGGCAGGGCATTTTACGGGGAGTAATACCATTGTAAGTTCCTCGGTATGTTTTGTTAATAGCTCAAAGCTCAGATAATGATATCAAGTGGCTTATAAAAAACAACAGAACAATGACACTACCCAGCAAAAGAGATAAAAGGAGAAGTTACGGCAATCCGGACTTCCTTTGTCGGACCGATACCGCCACCTGACACACTCCAGGAATACGATCAAGTATTATCCGGTCTGGCAGACAGGATCGTGGGGATGGCCGAAACGGAAGGCAACCACCGGCGGAATCAGGAATCTCACGCCCTCGAAGCCGAAATAGAAAGCGACCGCAAGCTGGTCGATGCCTATATACGGGAAGTCCAAACCGGACAACACTTTGCGTTCGTTATTGCAATTATTGCCCTCTGTCTCGGTTCCTACGTAGCGGTAAACGGCGGTGAATTTTCCGGCGCGGTTATTGGCACCGGAGGGTTGATCGGTATCGTCACCGCCTTCATTCAGGGAAGACGCAAGAACGGCTCCGCGGAGGAGCCTACAGGAACCAATCGGAGCGCCACCGGCGAACCAGGTAGGTCGGATTAAGCGCGTGCTTCGGAGTCGAGGTGTACAAAGGGGTGGTGTTGTTATTCTGTTGTCTCCGGGTAGATATCTCCTTAGATATAAGATGGGCATAGCCCACCCTACAAACTGCCGAATGCCGAAAAGTAGGGTGGGCTGTGCCCACCAAACAACAGAATTGCACCACCACCCAAAATCAATGGGTTGGTTTTTAGACAGCCGCTCAAAATCACGGATCACAAAGTTACAACACTACCCACCAAGCGAAGCGTGCCCATCGAGTTGTGCAGCCAACGCCGCAGTTTTGATCGATGCGGTTCGCTCCGCTCACCGCATCCTACACAGACTCCAAAGGGCTGTAGGGGCGAAAGATTTTTCGCCCCTACAACCGCCAGCCTGACGGGCAGAAACGATAAAGAGTACGCCCATGGTCACGGACGCGCCTCAGTTTGCGGTGGGTTTTCGTTTGCGAGTGCGCCTCGGTGGGCCGGAATCCCTTCCGAATCCACCTGACTACTTGATTTTTATGGAGCGGGTGATGGGAATCGAACCCACGTCATCAGCTTGGGAAGCTGAGGTTCTACCATTGAACAACACCCGCGTGCAGGGAGCCAGTATAGGGAGCCCCCACCGCCTTTGACAACCCCTGCCTCCGCAGTGATCGGCCAACAACGCCTGTCTCCCCATGCAGAACAACCGAAGGTAGTGGTAAATTTGGTAGTGATAGGGGGAACCGCGTAAGCGTTCAAACCTCACCGTCATTCCGGCAGGGAGTGCCGGAATCCAGGCGCCAGGGATGGCCAGTGGCCAGGACCCGGCATACCTACCATTTTGAAATTGGTTCTTCATGGATTCTGGACTGGTAGGATATTTTGCGCAAATTCACCTTCTCAGCAAGCCAGCGGGGCATTGTATAACTTGCTGTTGTTGTTGAGAAAAGACGGCCTGTTCTATCATCGGTCAGAGGGCTACGGACCACCGCCCTCTTCGATCCGTCTGGAATCCATAAAGAGCCTTGAAATTTACTACTACCAACACGGTTAATGACTCCATACCAAGCAAAATCAATGGGTTGGTTTTTAGGCAGCCTCTAAGGGATCGGGTCGGCCTCGGCGTGGGTCCATGAGGTAAAATCCGCTCTCCGACCCGGAAACACCCCAGTGAGAGCCCGACATGCAGATTATCCTCAACGGTGACCCGACCGAGCTCCCGGATGGCCTCGACATAGCCGGCCTCATCGAGCGGCTGGAGCTAACCGGTCAGCGCCTGGCCGTGGAGGTGAACGGGGAATTAGTGCCCCGCAGTCGCTTCGGGGAGCACCGTCTGACCCCCGGTGACAAGGTGGAAATCATCCACGCCGTCGGGGGTGGTTGACCTGACCGTCGGCTTTTTCTCAGGTTACGGCGCATTCAGACCCCTTTGTAGGTGGTGGTGCAATTCTGTTGTTTGGTGGGCACAGCCCACCCTACTTTTTGGCATTCGGCAGTTTGTAGGGTGGGCTATGCTCGTCTTATATCTAAGGAGATATCTACCCGGAGACAACAGAATAACAACACCACCCAGTCCGCGGTGGAATGTCCAGTCGTTCGCACAGGCGATGCCAGAGGTCGGACGACCGTTCGCACAGGGGCTCGTAGCCCACGAAGAGGCGCTGCTCGTCGTCCTCGGGGATCCGTTCCAGCAGGAATCCGTATACGCCGATCCACTGCGCCAGCCAGTATTCCAACTCTGTCGGCGCATAGTCTGCGCCGGCCGCCGCGCCCCATTCGAAGGGTCGATGATCCTTGCCGAATTCACGGTGCACGAGCCAGGTCATGTAGCTTTGTGTGAACCGATCGGAGCGGTGCTGGTCGGTGAATCCCTGGTGTTAGGGTCAGTAGGGACCGCGCTTGCGCTATCGGGTCCTGAAACGGGATGAGGATGACGGCGTTGGGAAAGGCCCGCGATAATCCGGCCAGACGTAGGATGTTGTTGTTTTTGGAGAGGTAGCGTCTTTTGCCGTATCTGCGGTTGATGAGGGCGACGTAGGCCTGAAAGGCTGCGATGGATTCGTCCGAGGGTTGGAGGCTGACCAACCGGTCCTTGCGGATGTAGTCCCCGCCGAATACCCGCCAGAAGACCTCTTCCAGGGCCTCCGGGCTATGGGGGCCGATCCGGATTCCGTCGCCATGGGCCCTTTCCACTGCGGCCGTCCGCGGTCGGGGACCCCGGTTGATGCGGGCCCAGGTGTTGGGCGCCAGTACGAAAGGCATACCCCGATAGGTGAGGGAGGCGAATTCCCCGGAATCGTGGGGCGCCCGCATGAGTATCGTGGTGCCCCGGCCCGTGCCAGGCCGGCCGCTCACGAAGACATGCTTTGCCGCCGGGGAGCCGGGCGATTTCCTGGAGAAGAGCCTGCGTTCGATGTCGAAGCTGGTTTCGAGGATCGCCTTATTCCCCAGGGCCAGGCGGTGCAGAATCCTTGCCGCCAGGCTATACATCAGTCCGGCTCTTGGTCTTCGGTCGCTTGCGGCTTGCTGTTTTGCTCCTCGTGCGCGGTATCTGCCGGAGGCGTTTCAGGATGCGCTTGAGGGGGTACCAGAGGATGGAGAGGAGGGAGCAGTATCGACCCGAGCAGGCCCGACATCAGGGCCAGGGCGCTGACGCCTAGGCCGGGGCCCACATAGGCGAGGCCGACCGCAGGGTAGACCAGGGCGGCGGCGAGCGCCGCCTTTCCGATCAGTCCTTGCATTGCGCGTTCCATTCGGCTCGCCCGACAACCGCCCCACCAGGGCGCGCCCGTTGTCGTCGTCCGAGAACAGCAGGCGGCGGCATTCGTCGTCGAGCTCGAAGTTTCCTCTTACGGGTATAGTCACCCCCCAAGTTTTCAGGTCGAATAGGATCGAGCGCGTGTGGTCCTTCACCCCGAGCCGGACGATCCGCGGGCTCGGTCCCGCATTCGCATAAGGGTTGTTGTCGAAGACGGCGATGTAGCCCCGTTGAAAAGTCGCGTCGTGTTGGCGCGATGTCAAGCCATAGCGATACCAGAGGATTTCGGCCGTCTCGGGATTCTGGTGAAAGGGGTTGGTCAGGGGCCATGTCGGCCAGGTTGTCCTCGGTCAGCCTTGCGGGGTCTTAGAATTCCGACAGGCGCGCATGGAACCTCCCCATATGATACAGGACATCATGGTGGAAACCCTGGGTGCTATGGGGTCGCTCGCCGACCGGCCCGTCGGCACCCGGTCGGCCTTCCCAATCGGCCTCCCAGTTCTTTTTGCCGCACCAGCTATAACTCGCCAGTACCCCGTGCGTGTTGGTGGCCAGGGCCCCGGTCGGTGACAGGGCCAGACCGATGTTCCCGTTGGGATTGGCGTATTTCCGCGGCTTCATGGACCAACCGCGTATTATCTCGCCCTCCGTGGAGATCAGAATGGCGCCCCAATTGGCATCCGCGAAGGCGAAGCTGCCGTAAATGAGGAAATACTCCTTGCGGTCGGTATCCGAATAATACAGGGCCTGGTCCAAGGAGCGGATGGCCGGCCCGTGGTAGGCGGAGGTATCCACCGGCTCCAGGCGGACCGGCATGGGAAAGGGCGAGGGGTCGATGGCGTAGTAAAAGGGGTCGAAGATCAGCTCGCCCCGGAGCCGTTGCAGGAAGGACCGTCTATCCGCCGGATGTCCCCGTCAGAACTCGATGATCTGTTTGAGCGGGGGGTTGAGCAGGCGCGCCGGGAATACCTCGAACTGCACCATGGTGGCGCCCCAGAGGAAGCCGGCCAGCCCGGTCAACCAGAGGATTCCGAGCCGGGGAAGGTATTTCGGCGGTGCTTTAATCTTGTTGTTTCCGGGATTCGACATGGCGTCGGTTCCGCGATTCCTGCTGAACGGGCAAGCGGGTAGCTTAGCGTACCGAAAATCAGCATAATTGCAGCCCCGTTCGAGGAGTGGTTCGCCCGGTCCGAAATACCGCGAGAGCGACCAGTCGGGTCAGCATTTTTCCGATGGGCTATCGCCCTGGGAGAGTGTCGCAAAAGCCCATCCTTGGGCTTTGCGACTTTCGAATCGGAAAATGGTGATTTCCCGATTCTTTCATTTTCAACCGCGTACCGCGGTCGAAAATGGCGGTCCATCCCTGGACCGCGTCGGGTGTCGCCTGTGGCGACACCCTCCCAGGGGACTAAGACATCATGGTTATCAGGACGACAGCGCAGAGTACCGATCCGGAGCCGAGGCCAAGCTCCGCCCCACTCCAGCCGGACCGTATGCAGACCTTGAGGGAATGCGTACAGAGAACCCTGGGGCGCTACCTGGAGGATCTCGACGGGCACGAGGTTGGGGATCTGTACCAGGTCGTCATAGGCGAGGTCGAGCCGCCCTTGATCGAAAGCCTGCTCGGTTACACCCGGGGCAACCAAACCCAGTCCGCTCGCCTGCTCGGCATGAGCCGCGGAACCCTGCGCAAGAAGATGGCCTGTTACGGGATACGCCAGGGACCCTGAGGCCAGTCCCCCCGCGTTACCTTTTTCGATTCCCCCCTTCTCCTCCCAGCCCGTAGGATGGGCAAAGCCAGCGCCCAGCAGGCTGGTCAAGTGCTCCGGTCGGGCCACGGAAGCCTCTGAATCCCGGCGGCCTGTCGGACATCCAAAGCGCCGCGTGCCCATCAACTCGCCGGGAGCGCCGGCATCCTGCCGGCTCGGTGGTCCGCTTGTTCCCACGCTCCGGCGGCCGGGATTTCAGAGGCTGTCTAAAAACTCAAGCCAAGCCGCGCGGTCCAGGTCAGCCCCGATCCTACCAGGCTGGCTACGGCCGAAAGCCCCTCACCCCTGGCGGGAGAGGGGGAATCGATGGCTTTACTGCGAGACGGTTAAGGACTCCAGACCAAGCCAAATCAATGGGTTGGTTTTTAGACAGCCTCTCAAAATCATGGATCACAAAGTTACAACACTACCCACCAAGCGAAGCGTACCCATCGATTTTTGGGTAGTGTTATTATTCTGTTGTTTTTAATAAGCCACTTGATATCATTATCTGAGCTTTAAGCTATTAACAAAACATACCGAGGAACTTACAATGGTATTACTCCCCGTAAAATGCCCTGTCTGCAATAGTATTGATGTTACGAAACATGGCACCACCAGCAATGGCAAACAGCGTTTTATTTGCAAAGATCCAGTCTGGAGGGTAAAACATTCATCCAGGATTATTCGGTCAAAGGTCGGTTACCAGAAACGAAACAACAAATCGTTGAGATGACACTCAATGGTAGCGGTATTTGTGATACCGCACGGGTCCTGGAGATCAGTCCCACGACCGTCATCAGTGAATTAAAAAAGGCCCCGAATTGCAGGCCGTGAATCACGATTTTTTTGCGATCCACCGGCATGATCAGATTGTGGTTGATATTGTCAAAGTTGAGGATAATTCTGATGTTAGCAGGCAAGACACCAGCGTTGAAATGGATGAGATGTGGAGTTATGTCGGCTGTAAAGATAATCAGAGATGGCTGTGCCATGCTGTTGATCGGATCACGGGTAAGGTGTTGGCTTATGTGTTAGGGAGACGTCGCGATGAGGTTTTTCTCAAATTAAAAGATTTATTAGAGCCCTTTGAGATCACCCGTTTTTATACCGATGATTGGGGGTCTATAAGCGCCATCTCGATCCCGAGCTCCATGTTATTGGAAAACAAAACACGCAGAAAATAGAGCGCAAACATTTAACGCTACGGACGCGAATCAAGCAGCTGGCGCGGAAGACCATTTGTTTTTCAAAGCTCGATCAAAGGCACGATATTATCATCGGATTATTCGTGAATTATTATGAGTTCGGTGTTCCTGTCTGAAATTATAAACAACAAAAATATAGCACTACCTTTTGCGGTTTCCTCCAGGTGTGTCACGAGTTCACCGACTTTTACCTCGTGACAATCAACGCCGTTTGTACTTTCTGACACGGAACAGACTCCAAATAAGGAGAGACGAAGAAAACCTACTCACTCGTGATTCAACGACTTCTTAGCGGACGTAATATCATGGGATATCTTCTGCCAATCTCCATGAATGGCGAGCATGTCGGCCAGTCCCTTGGTATGATCGGCATAAACAGAAAATATCTTGGATGAGTGTTCGATATGCTAGAGCTTAACCGTCAATTTTCGTTGTGAATCCATATCGCCATAATCTTTGTTACGATGATGTTTATCCTCCAACTTGGGACCTTCGACGCCTAACTTAGAGCCCTTGATAATTAACTTGGCATCTTTGACAAGAGCTTGAGTACTTCTATCCAACTTGGTGGACAAATGCTCCATATGTCCTATAGCATTTCGGATTTTTATTGCCCTTACCTTTCTAATCTCGACATTTGCCAGTGGAGTTAAAGTGACGGCGTATGGGAAAACGTGTTTTACGAAGCCTCAGATAGGCTCTCGATCTCGGGCGTATAAAGACTCAAAACACTGCCAAACCCGATGAGAAAGCCTTTTTTTATAGATCTCATGGCTCAATACCTTTGTTTATTCTGCACAAAATTCAAGAATGCTCATCCATGCTACGAACCGCCCTTGATTTTCATGGGGCAGAACGTTGGAGATTCAAGTCGGACAAACCTCTCTGGGGAATTTCGACTTTCCTTTAGCTCCAAAAACTCTACTACCCCGTTTCGCTATAATTTTTATGTTGCATCAGGAACGGCCGACCGGCCGTTATGCGGGCCATTCGGAACGCCACAGAGGGCATTCCCTACGAACATGTAGAATAGGATGAAACGGCGTACTACCACCTCACAGAGAGGATACTAGATTTTTCAGAGCTTGAGGGTGGTTTCCCGACCCTGGTGTAGTAAAGTGGGGTCTGGGAGTCGGCCGGGCAGTCACTTCAGGTGGTGGTAAATTTTAAAGTGATAAGGTATCTACCTGAGTAACGTTGAACATCACACAAAGCCACCAAGAGAGACTCAGGATGAAAGGGAAACGACCGTGGTAAAACCCTGGTTTCTCAGCTTGAGAGATGGTCTTTTTAGATACTCTCTATCTAACTAACCCATTTAAAAAGGGAATTATATACTTGACTCCCGCGCAAAACCCCCTATAATCGCTGAACTCGTTCAGGTAGATACCTGAACGGGCGAGCCCCCGGAGTGTGCGACCACCCCGAGGGCTCTAACCACAACCCAACCTGACACGAGGTTCGGCTGAAGACCAAGAAGAACCTGCGGGTACTTCACCCGACCGGCATGGCGGATACGGTGTCCCGGTTCGCGGATGCGCTACGTGCCGTGGATTAGGCACTGGCAAAGACGACGGCGGGCTTGTGGCCCGCCTCCGCCGAA
>Ga0209365_1000093_pt1 | contig 14851 bp, 13 predicted proteins | sample WorMetimpBELIZE2_FD_187389 | JGI IMG/M metagenome (GOLD analysis project Ga0209365, IMG submission 187389) | Marine gutless worms symbiont microbial communities from Max Planck institute for Marine Microbiology, Germany - Olavius imperfectus... | ecosystem: Host-associated > Annelida > Digestive...
GCTTCCTGACCGTCTGCGTTCCCCAATATACATGATAAATGGCAACAGCTAGTATACAGATGTTCATGCTGATAGGTAGCAATGTAACCCAAATGGGGATTGACTCCATCAGTATAATGCAGCAACAGCGCCAAAGGCAAAATGCTGTCATCATCAGCAGCAGCAGGGTGCCACTGACATTAATGTGAGTAAACCAAAGATCTGACCGACGACCATCGCTAATCGCTATAGGATCTTTGGGTCACTCTGGACCCGTCCGCGGGCAAGCGATGTGGTCAGTCAGTAGGTCGTCAGCGTTCGTTACACTTACGTTTCAGTGTCAGTGGTTGTTGAACGTCGTGCTGCCGGTTGTAACAGTCATAATACCTACAGTGTATAGTCAATATTGGCTCCTTTAGCTTATCTCTCTTTGTATATCTATAGATTTATGGTTGGTCAAAAAATTCAACCACAAAATTTATAGCATTCAGCACAAAATCAATGATTTGCTTTATAAGTATAATATAGCACTCTTCTGCACGAAAATGCACGATTTTAAACATATACTTCCCAAATTTTTGGGGCGTAATACCGCGGACCCCCATTACGGGGCGACCCTTTTTCGCACTTACCCCGGCACAGCCTTTGGCCATGCGCGGGGGTGCTGCGCCCTCGCTCGTCGTCCCCCTTATGTTCAGCACAAATCGGTACCCCTGCATACACATTTGTTGACGAGGTACATTTATGTACTATCATTTACAGTTGTTTTATGACAGTTAAATGTAGTTTAATGTGATAATCACTGAAGCGTGTCGTCTGCTATATTTAGCAGCCAGGAACGTGTGGTTTTATTGAGCGCGAACCAGCCGATGACGATCTGCACATGCTCGGCTGGCCATTTACCCCTACTTTCAAGTAGGCTGCCTCTCTTCCGCGGTCTGTGTACAAATTCATATAGTGCATAGGCCGTCTTGTGCTATGCAATGTATGCTGTCGGCAGTGAAATGGTGGCCCATGAATTATGCAGGGAGCGACGCCATTTCATTGTTGTCGAATTTTTTGCCGGTACATTTTGGTGGAATTTTGAAGTTAACAAGTTCAGTGTCACAGTCTGTGGCTGATCGTCTGCTGTTTCAGCCATGCACGTCTTGTTAACCACATCGATTGTTAACCGCATATGTATGATGCAATAATTTGCACTGATTGTTTCTGCGATACAGGCTACCAGACACAGTTTTTAGCCGAACGTTGCATGCAGTGGCATTGCGAAGTTCGGCTAATGTCATCATAATTGTCTGTCTGTCTGTCTGATTGTTGTCTGTAAGGCGAGTACTGCGAGTTGTAACAAAACTAATGAAACTAGGATCATGCAGTTTTGCATGCCATATGGGATCAATCCGGATCACACAGTGTTACCTGCCACCCGGTAGTCGTGACTTTCCCGCCTTATCCCAGCTGAAGCTGGTACTCGATTTAGCGACCCTGGAGGGATGCAAGACTGAGTTGACCTGGGTGGCGGTTATATTCCAAGATAGCTTACCCACAAAAGGTGGTCACCTATCTGAGAAATAACCGGACTGAGAGTATGTCATGGCCTGGAATTGGACCAAAAGTCTCCAGTCCAATGTCCTAACCACTAGACCACTGAGCCTACTCAAGTAACGTGACGTTCGATTCATGTTATTTTTTTACCTGAACGTGACCATATTGCATTCTGGTATTTGCTATCTCAAATGTGTCTGTCGCTGTCTACCTGTAACGGTTCATGCGCTCTACTCAACCGGTTGAAATTTTCGGCAATGTTTCTACGTCATTTTGTACCTTAGTCATCTGCTGTCCTCCAAGAAAGAGATCGTCCAAGAGAACCTTTCTGTCAGGGTTAAATGCAACAGTGTTAGCCAAATGTAGCGATTTTGGACCTGTTGTAGGCTACGTCTTGGAAATGGTGCAAGATATGGCCTAAAGTACAATTAATGACTAGTAGGAAATCATACCCATAGAATCCAATGGTACCATTTTGGGTCCTCTAGGGTAACCCCTAATAAGGGTTGTGGCTTGTGAGCCCCAATTTTGGGACATTGTTCATATCTCTGAAGTTAATGGAGTTAGGAAGGTCAAATCTGGCGCACACTCGCGCAGGTAGCTATGAACAAGAACTCAGACCCTGTTCAGAAATGTTTTCCTTAACATGTGGCTGGGAGGACAATGTCCCCAACTCAAATTTTTCCAAACTTCAGGCATTGTCTGAAATGAGTCGAGCTATAAGAAGCTTATATTTGGGCTGCAGCTGCTGCAGGTTAACATAGACAAGGCGAACAGCCGCAGATATGACTTCAATCCAGTAAAGAAGTTATGACATAGCAAGATGTATCTTATGTTATTTATGTTATGTATGTTATTTGCTTGTCTGCTGCTGATAATAAACTAAAGTGGTTACATTAATGCGACCGTGCCTTGATGACCAGGCTAGTATATTGTCATGATCCCACTTACATGCCAAATTTGCAGTGCCTGTGTTTACTCTTTCGGTGTATACATTATCATTATAGGTAACAAGAACTATGAGCTGCTGTAAACATTCGGCTGTTGATTTGATGTGATGATGATGTGTAATGTTGACAGCGATATACTACAGTTAGTCAGACGTCAACTATTATCTGTCAACATGGCTGAAGCATCGCCACATCGTGATGTTGCTGCTGCTTCTACACCAGGTTAAATGTCATATTAATGTCATGCATCATAAACCATCACTTCGTCAGTAGACCTAAATGTTCACTGTGTCTAAATGTGATGATGTACCGTCATGATGTGAAGACAAAAATAATGATGATTGTTCTGTTGGCGTAATTCACTGACGACAGCAGTACTGCTGGCATGACTGGGCACATGCTGTTAACATGTAAAGCCTACTATCTTCAGTACACCGTATTTCAAGCACTATAACTAATTTTTAAGTACAGAGAAAATAAAAACATCATCATTAAGCAAATTTACTTGAGAATTTGTAAACCATAAACTCGTTCATGAAATCATAATGCTTAAATGCATTACAAGACAAACGCAAACAAACGGTCATTATAGCATTTTAGCACGTAATACATCAGTTGTCTGAAACAGTGTTTCTCACGCACGACAGAAGGCCCATTTAGCCCAAACGATGTTCAATGTGTCGCCCTTCAGCTCGCATAACTAGTGGATTCTGATCAGCCACTGGTCGATCACTTTGTCTATAAAGTCCTATCCAATCTGTTCCCAGCAGCTCATTAGTACACAGCGACCACTGCCTAAAGCACTTCTTTCAGACAGTGACCACTGTCTGAAGCTCGGTCTGCTGAGCCTGTTTTGTCAATTTTCCTCACGACATCATTCAACGTACTTTTCTTCCATTTTCTTACAGAATATTCCTGCATCATTTACAAGGCATTCCAACGCTTTTCCACCCTCAGACATTTTATCAAACACCTGTCTTCTGCAGTTAATGGTGCCTTGTTCATTATGAAATTACGTAATTTATGACGTCACATCATTGTTAGGTACCTAACAGCGGTCAATAAATTTTGCTTTCTTTGCATGAATATTGACATAACGTATGTATGTTCTACTTCAATTTTGCACTGACTTATCTGGTTAGTCTTTCATTAATTGTTAGTCATTGTATCAATGTATTGGTAGGAAAGAAGACTACGACAGTTCGTGTGAGAAACGTTGCATCTGTAACTACAGAGGATACATTGAGAGAAGTGTTCTCTCATTGTAAGAATGTTCGTATGCCAAAATTGCCAGACGGCTCCAGTCGAGGGTAACAACAGTCATGTTTATCATACGCTAAACTAACATAACATCAGAAGGTACACAAAGTGTAATTAGAAACAGTTATAAAATGTTCACACAGTTTAATGAGTAATTTATCTATGGACAAATGTCTTCAGAATAGGTTGAATAAAAGACAAGGTACGGTGTCAAAACAGTGTCATACATCGTACATGCCAACAGTAAATGTAACGTAATGAAAACATAATATAGTGACAGAAATTCAGTTTTTCATAAAACCGTAATCTGAGGCGCATCACTTTCTGGCTAGATAATGTCCTGGGAGAATAATTGAGTTTTAAGATGGTTTTTAAAGTGCCTAAAGTTTCACAGTGTCAAACTTCTTGTGGTAAACTGTTTCACACTCGAGGTGCAGCAACTGAAAATTGACGACCACCAAACACAGTTTTGCAACGAGGTACAGTCAGCAGGTCTTGAGTCGATGAAAGGAGCAAGTGTATTGGTAGGTATGAGTGTAGTATGTCAGAAAGGTACTGCAGCTGGTTCAGCATTCATGACGAAAGGGCAAGAAACAAATTCCAACACAGTTGAGTGTGTAACTTCCCGATGGTTTGGGGGCTATGGCCCCTTTCCCCTGGATCTGCCCCTGACTATGTCTGCGACACATTTGACAGTAAAGTGTGAATTATAGTGAAATCTGGAAAGACGGACAGTGAAGGCAAATTACACTTTGCTGTGGCCATGCTGCAATACTGGTGACTTTCTGCCCAAAAGCACTGCTAATACGTGAGTATTGTGTGATTGTGATGAAAGATATGTACAATATTTACAACGTGCAAGAGAATTATTAAACAGAAGATGTCTGCTGCTCACAACCACTCGCCAAGTGACTGTCCTTATGTCCTACTCCAGTCAGCATCAGCCTTCCAGTCACTGGCTCATTTCCTCACCACGCTACCTCACTGTCAGCTAGTCAGACGGTATGGCCCACTGAATCAACCTGTCAAATGGTCAGTCCCAATATCTACACCGTGTCTGAGAAAAAAAAACAGGCCACGTTATTTTCAACTACAACTCTCGCATTTCTTGGTCGATTTTTTATAATTTTTGTACAATTGGAAACAGGAATGAATAATTTATAACAATGTGAAATTTACTTACTTAAATGCTTGATTACTTCATAACTCTGAGACATTGCACGTCATGAAAGTTTTCTTGATGATAACGTAGGCTACTAAAAATGTTCCACTTCATTTTCGACTATAACTTTGGTAATTCTTGACAGATTTTGATAATTTTCGCATCATTGGAAACAGGAATAAATATTCTACCAAGCAGATACAAATGATTTCACTTCAACCTTATTATGTCTCCACTCTACCTGATATTACTGAAAATAGCACAAAAACAGCCAACCGCTTTACTGTAGCATTTATTGGAACCGATTGTTCCAAAATTTTACAGAAAGTCGTTCAATGTCCGTTTCTTTCCGTATTTGTTAGAACATTCCTTTAGCAGTCTTTCAACAAAATTTTTTTTTACATTTTCGTTGGTTTTATCAAAAAATTATCTTTAAGCTCAATATTGTTAATTTTAACATGTAAACTAAAGTTAAACTGTCGTGACATGAGACGTGCCACGGTTATGACGTCATCGAGCTAGTAAGTAAGTAAATTACACGTCGTCATGGAGTATTCATTCCTGTTTCCATTGATGCAAAAACTATAAAAATTGATCAAGAAATGCAAGACTTACAGTAGAAAAGCTACTGGCCTCTTTTTTTCCCGGACACAGTGTAGAGTCCTTGTTGACAAACATTGGTGTCCTGTCCGCATGAAGGACGTCACGTAGTACTCAGGGTGGCCACTCACCTGGAAAACCTGAAAAAGTTGGGGAATTCCACAGTGGTTAGGGAAAGTCATGGAAAATGAAAAAAGTCAGCGAAACGTCAGGGGAACTGAAATCACCATACAGTCCAACTACCACTTACACAAGTACTGATACCTGAGTCGTCATTCTGCACTTGTTACAGCCACAATGCACTAAATGTCAGATCCTTAAAGCACAGTGACTACCTGGCCTTTCGTTAGTTAACGTGAAGCAATGACTGTTGACCATTGCGTTAAACAGTATATCGATGAATCTGTGCCTGCCCTGCTGGAAAAGTCAGGGAATCCCATGCGGTCTGGAAAGTGGCCACCCTGAGTACTTGGTGTAGATGTAGTACTGCTTAGCATGAACCAGTTTCCAAGTTCATCAATATCTACAGCGGTAACACAGTGATACAGATAGATGATTGCATGTTCACACAGAAGAAAGTACATGACAGTGTTGTGGATGATATGTAGGATTGCTTTTGTCGACTTTGACAATGTCGAAGAAGCTACTGCAGCAGTCAAGGCAAACAATGATAAGGAAGTTGACGGGCGTAAATTGCACGTCAGTCTTGACCGGACTGAGGGCAAGTTTACATCTGTGTTTCCTAGTTTTTTACTTAACTCTAGTAATATTTTTACACCGCAGCCGCATTGCTTGCAATGCAGAGCGCTGTATAGCTACGGCAATTACATCCGTCTGTCTGTCTGTCACACGCTGGTGCCCTATCCAGACGTATGAAGATAGGATCATGCGGTCTTCACTGTGAGGTAGCAAAATATTCTAGTTTTCTTATACCAACAATGGTTGGTGGGCGACGATCCTTCCACTTAAAATTTGCACTCAAAGTGACCCACCCCCCTCTGAAAAACGCCAACTTCAACAATATCTGCTTATAACGTCTCAACCGTGAGAGCTAACGAAAAATATTCAACATCGCGAATAGGAAGTCGGCCACGCGCTTTTTAACGAGCTATAGGTGGGTCTGTACGTTACTCCAAACTCCCCCAAAGGGTGGCTCAAAAAGCGAATTTGTCGTTTAAAAACAGATTTCCTTATATTTCCGTAATATATGAAGCCAGCGACTTTAAATTCGGCCTGCACCTGCGGTTTGCCAAGACCCATCATCAAATCCCACTAGAAGAAAAGTGGGTGTGGTCCTGAGCTAGGGGAGCTCCGTGAAATTAGTGGCTTTTTCTTTAGTATTTCTGAAACGGCTGAAGCAAGCGACTCCAAATTTGGTACACAGTTTGGGCTAGGGAAGCTCCCCAAAATTTTGGGTTTCCCCTATAATATTTCTGCAACAGCTGGGGCTAGCGACTTCAAATTTGGCACGCAGCTGGGGTTTGCCGAGGTCCACCATAAAATCACCATGAAGGGCTTGCATACAGGAGCTGAGCCACCATAGTGGATCAGGCTACATCAAACAAAGCATTTCCAGCGAATTTGATGTGAGTTGATCTTTCATGTGTTTTTCTCACTTATTGATCAACCCTCATATTGTTTTTGTCATCAAGGTCGCCGCCGGCTTTCAACTATGGACAGGTCCAGTTCTAAGAAGACTAAGAAGTCTACATCTCCATCATCTTCATCAGCTGCTCCTTCTACAGCAGGTTAAATATCATTATTAATATCATTCATTTTGTTACTTATTTCAACGTCATCTGACATATTAAGCATCTAATTGGTGCAGTGTTCTCAGTGGTAGCAAGTTGGAAGTAGCCACAAACGAAAAAGAAGCCAGGTTAAGATTTAGGGTTGACAGCTCGCCTATATGGGGGGTCAAAAACCACTGATTGGATCGCTGCGAAATTTAGCATCGCAGTAGGCTTCTATGACGTAGTTATCCGTGCAAAGTTGGGTGATAATCGTTTCAGCCGCTTTTGTATGGTGGGGCGTCAAATTTTAGGTTTTCATCCTTACAGCCATGCCAGAGTGTGATTATTACACCTTTCCTTAAGAGTTCATGTGCCAACCTGTACATTGCATATTCTGATTAGCAGTTAAGTGGTATAGGTGACATCTCACCTTTGTTGTACTGCTATTACTGTATTTAACCACGAGATATCTGACTCGACACAAACACTGATTTAGGATTGCCAACCGTCCCATACTGGCTCTGACAAGTAAGCAAGTAAATTTTTTATTTATCGATAGTGAAAAACCATGAAATGTTAAAAGCATTAAAATTGCAAATGACAAAATAACACAATCGGAATCATTAAAAAGTCATGCGGTACTCGTCTTTAAGTACCTGTATAACATTTTAAAACACAAATAAGAAAGTGGAAAATTATGGAAATTTTACGGAAAAATTGGTTGAAATTTTCCTAACATTTTTCGGAAAAATGTGAAATTTTTCAGAAAACTTTCCGGACTCACAACACTAGTGTGGATGTCCGTTCCTTGTGAAATTGTAGCTTGGTTTATCACATCTAAAATGCTGCCATGTCCTCTGTTATTTTGGCCCACCGGTTATATTGTGGACTTTGTTAGATTTACATGATGTGTATCTACACTGTTAGATAATGACAGTTAGTGTTGTGTTTGTCTGATAGTTGGTGAAGAGATCAAACTCTCAGCAAATAAGGTATTTCATCGTTATCAGTTTATTACGTACATTGCTTTATGTAAATAAGTAAACACGAATGTAAAATGTCATTAATGTTACAAGTTTGTCTTTGTGTAAGATGACCTTAGCTAATCATATAAAGCCACAGATAGACCACCTCATTGTGACACATCAGTTAATTTTATTCCAAGCATGCCTGCTGGCAGTAACATAAAGAAAAGTAAACTATACGTGGATTTGTATAGCTCCTCTAACGTGCTCATATATGGATCACACAGTGTTACCTGCAAACAACACCATATCTGCCTTTACTCCCAATCGCAGAGCATCACCAGCCTTTGACCGGTACTCATTGTGCCTACCCACGGAGGGATGGCCAGGCTGAGTTGACCTGGGTAACATAACTTTAGGCCTACAATATAGTTTATGTTCTGATCACTATATAGACTGCTGTTGGCAGTTCTAACTATTTCACTTGGCCGATGATCTCACTGACCGGTCTATTCTGATTCCTAAGCCTTAACTAGGTACATACTGCAACAAGCAATAAGTTCTATGGAAAGTGTATTTGCCCAATGCTATAAATCCAATCCCAAATGACCGGTGGGTGGCTATGGACACTTTATGTGCTAATTGCTGGTATTCAACATATTTGACACAAAATTTCTGTGACCTAGAACTACAACAGTTCAGTGTCATCCAAGGTCAAAGGTCATGGTGCCAAGTGTTTGTTTGATTATCACTGTGTTCTTGCCACTGTTTTTTAAATATTTTGTGTGCAATTTAAATCACCTTGAACTACCATGGTAAAGGTCATCTTGGGTTAAAGTTTATAGTGCCAATCAAAAGACCATGGTTGGTTTCCTATCTGACCTTTCTTGTGTCCAATAGAGAAGTGCACGGGCCGAAAATTTTTGGCCCGGCCCGGCCCACAATTTCCAGGCCATTTTGCGACCCGGCCCGCAGTCTACAACAACGGCCCAGACCCCAGATTAACAGCGATTGTTCAACCTTGGCAAAAGTGATGTGCAGTACTGGTGATGGGTGGGTTCCATGTAGCGAGTGATCGTATATTGTATTACGGTAATAATATCGGCAGGTGCAATGCTGCAGATCACAGTAGCCTATGTTGTAAACTTGGTGAAACTATTTCCTTATTGTTGCTAAAATTTTCTAAAGAGCGGGCCGGAAGACGACGGCCCGGCCCGCTGGCCGCGTCGGGCCGGGCCTGGCGGCTTTGCAGGCCACCCGGCCCGTGCTCATCTCTAGTGTCCAAGTGTTGTGTCTGTTACCATTTTAGAGATATTTGACATTACAGCTATTTTTCGATAGAAGCAATGGTAAAAATTTATTCCATTTCTGGTTTCGTGGATATACATAGTGCGGCAGAAAAAGGTAAAAAACATATTAATGTACAAAAACAAAACTACGAAATAGTTTAGAATGTATGTATAAACCACAAAATGGTCTTACGGACTTGCACATTTATTGCAGCAAAACCAAGCAGGAAAATTTGTGTTATTATTAATTTCTGTTCCACAAATACCCTATCAGTAGATTTATGCTGGCTATGCATTAGAGAAGTAGGAGTTTATCATGCTGCAAATTATCTCACTTGATTGTGCTGTTTTAAATGTTTAAGACCATTTATCTAACCAACGACCCAGGTCAACTCAGCCTGGCCATCCTTCCATGGGTAGATGCAATGAGTACCGGCCAAAGGGCGGTGATGCTCTGTGGCTGGGAAGTAAAGGCAGGTATGGCTTGTGTTTGGTGGCAGGTAAAACTGTGATATCTTGTATAATACATGCTGTATCTGAGAGCTTTAGGGGCTAAGTTGTTGCGGCTAAGCGCTATTCATGTACACGTTTGCCGTTATACGTATGTTCTGAACGTTTGCATGTACATTACTAATAAATATATCCTAACTACCTACCTATCCAGAGTTATTAGACAACTTCTGTGTGTGACCTATCTAGGACTTTAATGTACCGAATATTTTATTTGTATTCTGTTTGTTCCAAGTAGTAGGCCAAATGGTGCATGAAACACTTGTCAGCTGTACTGGATATGCGTGTAATTTTGGCATGATTTGTTGTCGCATCACTAACTGAAATACTGCGTTCCTATTGACCCAACTTCAGTCACGTGACATTGGATATAATCGGCTATTTCACTGTAAGACATATTAATGTATAATGTCTAATGATAAAAACGTAACGTAAGTTTATTTCACGTCAAACTCTGAGATGAGATGTGAGTGTATGTGGTGTAAAATCGCTCACACGTCGATGCATGGCGATAAGATTTTTGGTCACATTTAATGTCACATATTGTAGGCGACAACACCGTCATATATCTTTAATGTCTTCCGTTCTACAAACATTGATATTTTTCTTAAAATACATTTGAGTAGAATGGAAGTGAGCGTGTGGTAAAGTTTCTATCTGTTTTGTTTCCAAAATTTGTTGCAAAAGTGTTATTGAGTGATTTTATAATGACATATATGATATCTCAGAAAGATGTAGATTGTTGTTTTTTCTGTGTAGGATATGTTGGAAGGAACGTTAGGAAGTAAATTTGTGGGGATACGGTGCCAACTGGAGGACTTTATTGATGTGGAACATGGCCTTCTGACCAAACTGCTGGATTATAATGTTATAACTCGTCGGCACAGAAGAGCCATCAATGTAAATTGTGTTATTACTGGCAAACTAGGCTGGCTAATCTTAGTGCTGTTTTTAGCGGAATGTTGCAGTTATATTACGAGTTCCGCTATTTTTGTAAGATGTCTGTTGTCTTCTTATAGGTGTGATGCAAGTGTATTGTGACAAAACTGCTGAAGCTAGGATCATGCAGTTTTCACTAAAATGTAGCCCACATGCCTCAACTCTGCCTGCCTAGTTTGATAACGAAATTCGATGGGGTTCCCTCGACCAGGGAACTCAAACTAGGGTGGCACGGTGGTTTTCGATTGCAACAAAAGTCGATGACCTTGAACGTCAATTTACTGCTCTGTTGTCAGAGTTATACGTAATGTGAGCAAACGGCTGAGGCTAGAATCACGCAATTTTTACTACAAAGTAGAACTATACCTCAGCTACACGTGTATTGAGTTTGACGACGAAATTCAAAGGGGATCCCTTTGAACTTTGAGCATTTTTGTGACAATTGGTCAAGAGGTGGGAGCGTGGTAGAGGTCAAATTCTGCCATTATCATTGGCATGCATCTTTTCCTTACAATACTCAGGCACTACTGTGTAAGTGTGAGTGATACAAAGAATGTTAAATCTGAACAGAAGGAAATAGAAAGGGTTGGTGAATAGATGTATGAGAGGCATTAAACATTCATAGCCTGACACAGTTAAACGCATGTGCATCATATTTTGTTACTTATAGTTATACATTTTTTACCAACAGCAAAGCCGGTATTAAATTCACTCAGGTGGTGATTTTGATTTATTTTTTGCCCCACAAATCGGAGGGGCCAAACCTATCTGTTGTACCAAATTTCACGTTGATGAATCCATATTTTGGGATTTCCAGCCCAACACAAAAATCACCACATTTGCTACCTTTACCGCCCAATAGGGACGACTCTTTCTTAATTTCTGCAAAATTTGTGGGGATTTGTGGAATTTTCAGTCTGTATAAGCATTTGAAATTTGGGTTGTTTTTGGAACACTGAAGCAAAAACAATGTAAGGGTAGTATAATAGATATTTGGATACTTATGCAGATTGGTATTGGGACAGGGCATAAGAAATAAATGTGTGATATTTTCTCGTGCGGCTGGAGAGGCGTGGTAATTTGTTTGCAGATCTTAGTCGAGTTGTAGGCTAGAGAGGCAAGATGGGAGTTCCAGTATTGATTTAAAAACTTGAGTAGGAGCTGTTCTCGTCGGTCGTCGAGGCTTGGAATGGCTGTACAATATAGAGTTAAATAACTTAAATTACATACCATACGCAACTTATACTGTCACTAAATTCTACTGTTCATTTGTCAAATTGTGTATCTCCATATGAAACTGTTTTGATGTCCATAGTGGACAGTGCACTAATAGATCTGCTCGTAACTGATAAGAAACACAGCGACAGTTTGCTTTGTTACTTTTGGATTGTAAGGATAATAGAAGTTCAGATATTTCTGTATAAGTAGCTATTTCTGCGCGTTTGTTTGTTGCAGGCTGAACAAAGCCACAATAAAGAAGCAAAACTGTTGGATATTTTGGAAAAGAGAGACGTTGCATTATTTTCGAATCTCTGCAGAGCACTGGACGATAATGATCAGAATCACATCACCAGACTGCTCGGTGGTGAAGGTTTGGACATGTTTTGTTTTGTCCTATGTAAGTCACTTATACTGAGCCAGATGACAAAGTTAGAGCAGGTTTATTGTGACAGACAGACCTGGTGTTGAAGTTGTTTGCTGCTTTTATCATTCAATTATAAGGATATATATATATGCATGACGAATGTGATATCAACGACACTGCATTCTTGCATCAAATATGTTGAAAACGGTGAGTTTATATATTAAAATGTCTGTTGCCAGTCTCTGTGCACCCTATTTCAACATTTATGTGTTTGGAACGATGGCATTAAGCTTATTCACATTTAGTAGATTAGCCACACTAAGCCATTATATTGTTGCCCGTGTGCACGGTAAACTCACAATTTACGGAATTACATCTTGTTCTCTTTCCCCTTTGCACGAACTGAAAAGTTCAATATTTATATTTTATTCTTGACTACTAGACGTCCGTGCTGAGTTGATAGCAGTCCTTCTATCCCTCTCTGCTGTATGCATGCAGAGTGAGACGAAAACGTGACACCATGTGATGATTAGTCTGTAGTTTAGTAGTATTATTGTCGATCCCATGAGTTGTGTTAAGTGACTGTAGTTAACACATTTGCCACAATGTATATCACAGTGACTGTTATCACCTTTAGAAGGCAATTGTTATTTATGTTATCATGTTATGCTGATAAAGATCTGGTTGTGGAGGCGATTGGTCATTCGATGTTGGTGAAAACGTGTTTCAGTAATAATGCATAGTAGTCAATAAGCAGTGAGAATTGTCATTATGTTACTTTGTTAGTTGAACTAAGTGTTATACGGTTCTGTGCTAAAGGTTTGTATTGTAACATGTTTGGTGTTTTTTTGTACAGCGGTGGTGCCAGTACATGTGGACGCACCAATCGGTCCAGCTGCTGAGCAGGTCTTCATTGCAGAGCTAAACAGAGCCAGAGACGTCATCGATGAAGTCAAACAGATGCCTGCTGTCAGTGAACTAATAAAACGCTTGAGAGATCCCAATGAAGAAGTCAAGGCTGATGTGGAAGATCAGTTAATAACAAAGTTCAAGGATGTCCTCTATCAACACGGTTTTCAACAAAGTTTTCGCAGTTCTGTTGCACCCTTTCTAGCCCACATCACTGTCAGCTACATCTCTGTGTTAACAGCCAAGCAGGGAGACAGTATCATAGTTTACTTTCTGTGTGAGTCACTCCAGTCACTGGATCATCTTCGTCAAATGATTGCATCTCACTACATTCATGAAGTCTTTGTCGCCATTATCGAGGCAGTGCCTCATACATACGTCGGTGTCTATGTCCGTGTCAAGGATGAAGACTTGAACGTTGCTCTGCAGTGTTTAGCTGGTCTGCAAGACACAGGTTTGTAATTACAGTCACTTAAGTGATTACTGATGTTCAACAAGCTGTAAGAGATAGTCTGTAACCTACTGAGAATTGTCGTCCTTTACGTCCCAATATCTTAGTCCGTTAGGCTACATCTCAACAGATATACATGTAGCTACAACTCACAACTAGAAACAAACATTGCTTATAGCAAAGTGCACATGATTGTGGGCAACGGTAGTCCCAAGCATTTGGCGGCTCTCCTTCATTATTTCTGCAATGGCTGAAGCTAGCGACTTCATATTGGGTGCATTACTTAAGTTTATCAAAGTCCATCATATTATCACACCAAAAGGAAACATTTGGCAAGGCTCTGGGACAGGGTGCTGTAACAAATTTGAGGGTTTTTACCGTGCGAACCAGCTATGCTAGAGCGGTCTTGGGGATCATAATTCTCTCCCTCCGTCACACACGTGCTTTGTGACAAAATGAAAGAACATACTGTCGATATTTTGTTACCACATGAAAGGGTAATCACCCTAGTTTTCGTATACCGACAGAGGTTGGTGAGTGATACCCCCTCCTCCCTGAAATTTGCACTTAAAGTGACCCACCCCCTGTGAAAAATGCCAACTTCGACCAATATCTGCTTATAACGTCCGAACCGTAAGAGCTGGCGAAAAATTATCGCGAATAGGAAGTCAACTAAGCACTTTCCAATGAGCTATAGATGAAGTGCATATGTTGCCCCTAACTCCCCCAAAGGGTGGTTTAAAAAGCGAATTTTGTCTTTTGTTTAAAATTTAAGTTTAATTGAATAAAGTCTGGTACAAAGTTTCTTTATGTAAATACTTCCAGCAACAACGTTGTAGTGGAATCATTTCCCTATTAACGGTGTAAGGATTTTGGCATATTAGAACCATTACCCTATCTAAAGGTGTATAGATGTTGGCGGTAAACATAACTCTTTAACGTAATACTTAGCCCCAAAGTGACCCACCCTTCCAGCA
>Ga0209365_1000094_pt1 | contig 14768 bp, 14 predicted proteins | sample WorMetimpBELIZE2_FD_187389 | JGI IMG/M metagenome (GOLD analysis project Ga0209365, IMG submission 187389) | Marine gutless worms symbiont microbial communities from Max Planck institute for Marine Microbiology, Germany - Olavius imperfectus... | ecosystem: Host-associated > Annelida > Digestive...
TAGCCTGTGAAGTGAGCGGTGAAGTCCTGCCGCCAGCAGCAGGAACCCACCGAAGCGACTCATTCCGGATTAATACCGGGATGAGCGCCGTAGGAATCCCCCGACTTTAGGCGGGGGAGGATGTCAATCATTTTAGTATCGCTTTTTGTTTTATATACGAAAAGCGATAGTAAATCTAAGAAAGAACTTTAGTCTTTAGCTTTAAAGGATTGATTATAAAGGTTTTGACTCCCAAAGGTAACTGTCGCTTTTGAGCAAAGCGACAGTTGAACACCGCCTGCGCCCCACGCCGTCCCTGGTTTCCCGCCGCCCATCCTTGTTCCCGTCTGCGTTCTCGCGTATTGAAGTCACGCCGCCTATAAAAAAATTTTATCGTTATAGGTTGTTCTAAGTAACTACAAGTTACTTATTGTATACTTTAGTAACTATAAGTTACTTATTGTAACTTTAAGTTACTACAAGTTACTCATTGAAATTTAAGTTTCCTATAATAACTTGTAGTTTTAAGTACTTAAGAACTTGTAGAAGCGTTTTTATAAAATGAAAACCGGAAACTGTTAAATGAAAAGAGGAAACTGTTTCTACAATCCACAAGACGCTGTCACCTTACGTAATACTCCCGTAAGCGAAGTGTTACAAAAACGGTTGTTTTGTAACTTGTGAATAACTTCCAATAAGCGCAGTGTGTTACAAAATAGTGTTTTTGTAACACTTAGAGGCCGCTGGCGGTCGGCCTTCCTCACCACACGGCGCGGCGGCGTCCGATCTCGACGACCTCTTCTGAGCCTAAGTGGTTAACGTAAATTGAGGTCGTTAACAGGTTCGCATGACCCAATTGCTTTTGCAGGGCGTTCAGAGGGATTTTCTCGTCGGCGATTAATTCCATGGCGTGCGTGTGCCGCAAGCCGTGCGGATGCACCCGTTTATCGATTCCCGCCTTTGCCGCCCTCCGCTTAAGCATGTTGCCAATGTTCTCGGGCCACAAAGCTTTGCCCTGGAGCGTACAGAATAACGGCGTAGTGCGCGGGTCTAGCTCTAGTTCCTCTTTCTTGCGCAACCATCGATCGATGAGACCAAAAGCCGTGGCATCGATGCCGATAGTACGGGGTTTGTGACCCTTGCCGTCATGGATTCGGATCGTTCCTCTTTCGCTGTTGAGGTCTCGCGCTTTGAGTGCTACCACTTCACCACGGCGAAGTCCGCCACGATAAAGCGTGGCAATCAACGCGGCGTCTCTGGCCCCAGTCGGGGCACGTTTCGAGCATTGAGCGATGAGTTGACGGACCTCTAAAGGGGTCAGAATGTCGATGGGGCGTTTGGGGCGTTTGGGGCGTTTGGTGGGCATTTTTGAACCTTTAGACTGCCTTCTGAAGAGACTGCAGTCTATATAATACACCCAAGCCGCCAAGCAAGGAAAAGAAGTCTATATATCGCGCCGGTTAACTTCGTTTTGCGCCGGTTTTCCAGCGCCGGCGGAAGGGGGGGCCAGTGGGCGGGGGTCCCCATCCGTGGAAATCCAAATCGATTCTTAAGTACCCCCTCTGATCGGAGAGGCTTTTCAGATTTCCGTTCCGATCCGATTGAACCTTGGCGGAGCGCGGTCGCCGCCGGCCATGGCGTTGGCAAATCCGCACTGCCGGTGGTTGCGAATAAATGCGAGAGTTACGAGAGTTGGCTGCGCGACGCCGCGCCACATCCCGAACGTATGGAGTTTCATCATGATGAATGATCCTTTCGATAGCTATAGACCTGCTGGGATTTCCTTTGGGCGCGAATGCGCGAATCGCTCTGAACTCACGCGCGCATAGCCAACGGTCTCTATGGGTGGTCCGTCTTCGGCTTAGGCGGGAGCCACAGGAGCTATGGCTTGGAAGTTTCCATTCGGGGGTGAAACAATTACCGGCCAAGACGAACGGACATTGCAAGCCAAGATTTATACCCTGTTTTAGTTCTTGATTTGATCTAAAAGATTTTTCCCGGGGAACTATGGCTCGAGCAAAAAAAAGGCCGTACAACAACGGCGCAACCCTCGGTTTTGAAACCCAGATGTTTCTCGCGGCCGACAAGCTGCGCGGCAACCTGGAGCCTTCCGAGTACAAGCACGTGGTCCTGGGCCTCATCTTCCTCAAATACATCTCCGATGCTTTTGAGGCCCAACGCGCGGCGCTGCGAGAGCAGGAATATGCGGACCCGGAGGACCCGGAAGAATACCTCGCCGAAAACGTCTTCTGGGTCTCCAAGGATGCCCGGTGGTCACACCTTCTGGCCAATGCCAAGCAAAAGACCATTGGCAAGCTCATTGACGACGCCATGCTGGCCATCGAGGCCAACAACGCCTCGCTCAAGGGTGTTCTCCCCAAGAACTACGCGCGACCGGCGCTCAATAAGGTCATGCTGGGTGAGCTCATCGACCTCATCAGCGGCATCGGCATGGGCGAGGAGGCCGATCAGTCCAAGGACATCCTGGGCCGCGTCTACGAATATTTCCTCGGTGGCTTTGCTGGTTCTGAAGGCAAGCGGGGAGGAGAGTTCTACACACCTCGGTCCGTGGTCCGGGTTCTGGTTGAAATGCTGGAGCCTTACAAAGGCCGGGTCTATGACCCATGCTGCGGGTCCGGCGGTATGTTCGTCCAGTCCGAGCACTTCGTCGAAGCCCATGGCGGGCGCATCGGTGACATCGCTATCTATGGCCAGGAAAGCAACTACACCACCTGGCGGCTGGCCAAGATGAACCTCGCGGTTCGCGGTATTGATTCCGATATCCGATGGAATAATGAGGGCAGTTTTCACAAGGATGAGCTCAAGGACCTGCGGGCCGATGTCATCCTGGCCAATCCCCCCTTCAACATCTCCGACTGGGGCGGGGACCGTTTGCGTGAGGACGCACGATGGAAATATGGCGTTCCGCCCGTCGGCAACGCCAACTTTGCCTGGCTACAGCACATCATCCACCACTTGGCCCCGCAAGGCATCGCCGGCGTGGTGTTGGCCAATGGCTCCATGTCCTCCACCCAGTCAGGGGAAGGGAGCATCCGCCGGGCCATGGTGGAGGCTGACGTGGTGGATTGCATGATTGCCCTGCCGGGACAGCTCTTCTACTCCACCCAGATTCCGGCCTGTCTATGGTTTCTAGCCCGCAACAAGCACCCCGTTCATGGCTGGCGGGACCGGCGCGGCGAGGTGCTTTTCATCGATGCCCGCAAGCTGGGCCACATGGTGGACCGCACGCGTAAGGAGTTCTCGGATGAAGATATCGCAAAGATTGCCGACAGCTATCACGCCTGGCGCGGCGAGCCTGAAGCCGGTTCCTATGAGGACGTGCCTGGCTTCTGCAAGGCGGCCAGCCTCGATGAAATCCGGGGGCACAACCATGTCTTGACCCCAGGGCGGTATGTGGGCGTGGCACCAACCGAGGAGGACAGCGTACCGTTTGAGGAACGGTTTGCGGCGCTCAAGAAGAAGCTGGAGGAGCAGTTTGAAGAAGACGAGCAGCTCAATACGCTTGTCCGCTCATCGCTTTCGAAGGTGAGTGGGCATGGATGAGTGGATTGAATGCAAACTCGCTGACACCTGCCAATCAACCGAGGGCAAAGAACGGGAACCGCTCATTGCGGTACTAGCGAAGCAGCTGGAGGGACAATGAGTGAGTGGCAGGAACTGTGTTGGGGGAATCTTGCCACGCTGGAATACGGAAAAGCACTCCGTGGCTACCAAAATGCCGTCGGTCCCTACCAAGTCTATGGAACAAACGGCCCCATTGGCTGGCATACGAGCTCGCTCTACAACAGACCCAGTGTGATTATTGGCAGAAAAGGCGCGTACCGTGGCGTTCACTACGCACCAAGACCGTTCTATGTTATTGACACTGCTTTTTATCTGAAGCCAAAGAAAATCTTTGATATGAGGTGGGCCTACTATGAATTTCTGACGCATGACATAAATACTATGGACAGCGGTTCAGCTATCCCATCTACAAGCCGGGAAGATTTCTATCAATTGCCGGTTTTGGTGCCGCCTCTAGACGAACAACATACTATTGCCTCCGTTCTCAGTGCCCTAGACGACAAAATCGACCTCAACCGTCGGATGAATGAGACCCTGGAAACCATGGCGCGGGCGATCTTCAAGGACTGGTTTGTGGATTTCGGCCCCACCCACGCCAAGGCTGAAGGCCGACCGTCCTACCTCGCCCCCGAAATCTGGGAGCTATTCCCAGAGGCTCTCGATGAAGAAGATAAGCCGGAGGGGTGGAAAGTAAAGACACTAGGAGATTATGTTTCTCTTACCAAAGGACGGTCTTATAAGAGTGCTGAGCTTCAGAAGTCGGATACAGCACTCGTAACACTTAAGTCTTTCCAGCGAGGAGGTGGATATCGACGAAATGGGCTTAAGCCCTTTACAGGGAATTACAAACCAGAACAGATCATAACACCTGGAGAGCTTGTTGTTGCGTTGACTGACGTTACTCAGGCCGCAGATGTGATTGGAAAATCTGCGATAGTGAGTGCGGATTCAAGCTACAAAACATTGGTTGCATCACTGGATGTCGGAATACTCAGAGATCAAAATAATAAAGTGAGCCTGCCATATTTGTATTGCCTTTTCCGGACCGAGGAATTCCAGAACCACATCTACGGTCACTGCTCGGGAACTACTGTCCTTCATCTTGGTAAACAGGGTATTCCATCCTATGAGCTAAGAATGCCTCCAGCCAGCTTGTCGGCGTTCTTCGAAGATTTGGTAAGTCCAGTCTTTTCTCAGATAGCCGCAAACGAAAAAGAATCCCACACACTCGCCCAAACCCGCGATCTACTCCTGCCCAAGCTCATGTCCGGGGAAATCCGCCTCCGGGAGGCCGAGAAAGCCGTGGAGGCGGTATCATGAGTGAAAACACCGGACGCACAGTTCGACTTTTCTTGGCAGATGGCACGCCGTCCGGGCTTATCACGGCCGAGATCATAAACTGGACCGGTCATGTATTGGCCGGTGCACGCACTGGCCTTCCCAGATTTCTTGATCGGCCCGAATTGGATCGGACCGGAATCTATTTTCTCTCGGGGCGCGATCTCGAAGATCCAGATAACGCAATTGTCTATATCGGAGAAAGTGACAACGTGCGCAAGCGTCTTGCCCAGCACAATAGAGATGATGACAAGGGATTCTGGGAGCGCACATGCGTCGTTACCAGCAAGGACCAGAACATCACCAAAGCTCACGCTCGTTACCTGGAAGCACGTCTGATCACAATCGTCCAAGAGGTTGGTCGCGCAGCACTCAGCAATGGTAAGGCTCCGTCGCCGACTACCTTACCGGAGGCCGATCAATCGGACATGACGTTCTTCATTGATCAGATACGGCTCGTAATGCCGGTGCTCGGCTTCGAATTCCTACGTAGTCGTCCGCGTATTACGGTTCCGGGCATTGATGATATTCAAGCGTCTAAGTCCCCTTACGACAGCCCATTATTCGAACTGGCAAGCCGTAAGCATGGATTGATAGCGCAGGCGCGTGAAGTAGATGCCGAATTCGTCGTGCTCACCGGATCTCTTGCGAGAGATACCTGGATGCAGCAGGGAACGTCCAAAACTGGTTACAGCAATCTGCATGCGCGCCTTGTCGAGCAGGGCCGCTTGGTTCCCGATAAAGCAGGTTTGCTCCGCTTTTCAGAGGATGCCCCCTTCGCGAGCCCGAGCGCAGCTTCATCCGTCATATTAGGCCGCGCCGATAACGGCCGCCGTTCTTGGCGGGTAGTCGGGAAGAACATTAATTACTCCGAGTGGCAGGAAGCGCAGGTGGCTGAAGCAGAGCCCTCTGTATGCAGCGCTGAAGATCCCGAGGAGGAGGCATGAGCCGTTTGGCCGAAAGACACGTTGAAAAAGCCGCCCTCGATTGGCTTGAAGGCCTGGGCTACGAAGTTCTGTACGGCCCTGCTATCTCCCCGGACGGCCCCCATCCCGAGCGCGCAAGCTATGGCGATGTCCTTCTCATGGACCGCTTCCGGGAGGCCCTGCGCAAGCTTAATCCCCACCTGCCAGCGGAGACCCTGGAAGAAGTGCTCCGCAAGGTCCGGCAAACCGAAAAACCATCCCTTGCCGAGGAGAACCGCCGGCTGCACCGTATCCTGGTCGAAGGCCTGGATGTCGAAATCACCCGCGAAGACGGCTGCATCGGCGGGGACAAGGCCTGGCTCATCGACTTCGACAACCCGGACAACAACGACTGGCTGGCCCTGAACCAGTACACCGTCATCGAGCACCAGAATAATCGCCGGCCCGACGTGGTGCTGTTTATCAATGGTCTGCCGCTTGGCGTGCTTGAGCTCAAGAATCCCGGTGACGAGAGCGCCACTCTCGAGATGGCATTCAACCAGCTTCAGACCTACAAGGAGCAAATCCCGTCCCTGTTCCGCACCAATGCCGTGCTGGTGACCTCGGACGGTGTGCAAGCCCGTATCGGATCGCTGACCGCAGACGTTGAGCGGTTCATGCCCTGGCGAACCGTGGCTGGCGTGGAAATCGCCCCGAAGGGTAGGCCTGAACTCGGCACCCTCGTCGCAGGCGTCTTCGAGAAGACCCGGCTGTTATCTCTGGTCCGGGATTTCACGGTATTTGGCGACACCGGCTCCGGGCTGGTCAAAATCGTCGCCGGCTATCACCAGTTCCATGCGGTTCACAAGGCTGTGGAGCAGACCATCAAGGCCGCAAGCCCCGAAGGCGACCGGCGGATTGGCGTTATCTGGCATACCCAGGGCTCCGGCAAGAGCCTGCTCATGGCCTTCTATGCGGGCCGGATTGTGGTCCATCCGGGCATGGAGAACCCAACCCTGGTGATCATTACCGACCGTAACGACCTGGACAACCAGCTTTTCGGCACCTTTGGCATGTGCCGGGACCTCATCCGGCAGACCCCGCAGCAGGCCGCGAGCCGTGAGGACCTGCAACAGGCCCTGAGCCGGCCCTCCGGCGGGGTCGTCTTCACCACCATCCAGAAATTCTCACCGGCCAAGGGGGCGGGCGATTACCCGGTCCTGACCGACCGCCGGAACGTGGTGGTGATTGCCGATGAGGCGCACCGGAGCCAGTACGGCTTCAAGGCCAAAGTCGAACGGAATACCGGCGAGATTTCATACGGTTTTGCCAAATACCTGCGCGATGCGCTTCCGAATGCCTCCTTCATCGGCTTTACCGGCACGCCCATCGAGAAAGAGGACGTGAACACCCCGGCGGTCTTTGGCGAGTACATCGATGTCTATGACATCAATCGGGGGGTCGAGGACGGGGCCACCGTTCCCATCTATTACGAGAGCCGTCTGGCCCGCATCGAGCTCGATGACGACGAAAAGCCGAAGATCGACGCAGAAGTGGGTGAGCTCACCGAGGATGAGGCTCTCGACGAGCAGGAACAGCTCAAGCGCAAGTGGGCCAGCATCGAGGCCCTGGTTGGCTCTGAAAAGCGCCTACGCTTGGTGGCCGAAGACCTGGTCTGCCACTACGAGGACCGGGTTCAAGCCCTGGACGGCAAGGCGATGATTGTCGGTATGAGCCGGCGCATTTGTATTGCGCTTTACAACGAAATCATCCGCCTACGTCCCGACTGGCACAGCGATGACGACCAGCAAGGCCGGATCAAGATCGTGATGACCGGCGCGGCTTCCGACCCGCAGGACTGGCAGCCCCACATCGGCGGCAAGGCCCGCCGGGAGCTCCTCGCCAAACGCGCCAAGGACCCGGACGACGCCCTCAAGCTGGTCATCGTCCGGGATATGTGGCTCACCGGTTTCGACGCCCCCTGCATGCACACCATGTATATCGACAAGCCGATGCAAGGCCACGGCCTCATGCAAGCTATCGCCCGCGTCAACCGCGTATTCCGCGACAAGCCGGCGGGCCTGATCGTGGACTATATCGGCATCGCCCAGAACCTTAAGCGCGCCCTCGGCCAGTACTCAAAGGAAGACCGCAAGCAGGCCGGCATCGACGAGGCCGAGGCGGTTGCCGTGCTGATGGAAAAGTACGAAATCGTCCGCGCCATGTTCCATGGCTTCGATTGCATGCCTGGTTGGACTGGCACGCCCCAGGCGCGGCTTTCCGTCCTGGCCGAGGCTATCGAATGGGTGCTCGACATGCAGCAACAGGACGCGGCCCAGGAAAGCACGGAAGAAGGCAAGAAGCGCACGCGCCGCCGCTTCAATGATGCCGTCCTGGCCCTGACCAAGGCCTTTGCTCTCGCAGCTGCCAGTGACGAAGCGCGGGCCGTTCGCGACGCGGTTGGATTCTTCCAGACCGTCCGGGTGGCACTGGCCAAAAGTGCGCCCGGAACGGCCCAGACCACTGCCGAGCGGGACTTTGCCGTACAGCAGATCGTCAGCCGCGCCGTTGTCTCGACCGAAATCGTCGATATTCTGGAGGCCGCCGGTGTCACGACGCCGGACATCTCGATCCTATCGGATGAGTTCCTGGCCGAAGTGCAGGGCATGGGACAGCGCAACCTTGCCCTGGAGGCCTTGCGCAAGTTGCTCAATGGCCAAATTCACTCCCACAGCCGAACCAACGTGGTCCAGACGCGAGCCTTCTCCGCACGCCTGGAAGATGCCGCAGCCCGCTATCACAGCAACGCCATCACGACAGCCCAGGTTATCCAGGAGCTCATCGAGCTCGCCAAAGACTTCCGGGCCGCCCGCCAGAGAGGTGAGGAAGCAGGATTATCCCCGGAGGAGATCGCGTTCTACGATGCCCTGGCCGAGAACGAGAGTGCGGTCCAAGTCATGGGGGATCAACAACTCCGCGTCATCGCCTATGAACTCTTAGAGAGCGTGAAGAACAGCGTCACCATTGACTGGGCTCACAGGAAGTCCCTTCGCGCCCGGATGCGGACCTCGGTCAAGCACATCCTGCGCAAGTACGGCTACCCACCGGATCTTCAGGAAGCCGCGGTCCAGACGGTTCTGCAACAGGCCGAGGGACTTTCCGAAAGGTGGGTAGCATAAGACTCAAAGGTCGCGTTGCGCACTCTCCCACCAACGCTCATTTTTGTGACGCCCTGCGCTCCCGGCGCGCGCTATCCGCTTGGCTCTCGACGCAATGGTCGCTCCCTGTAGGCCAGGGATATGTGCCCCCAGGAGGCTCTGAGAGGCTCTCAGGGGACTTCCTGGCCCCAACCCCAGGTTTACCACCCACTGCCGAGGACGATCCCTCGGTGCTTGGCGTCTCTCTGCGCACGTTCCCGCGCGCACGCCGGCGAAACGCTCAGCCCGACGTCTACGAGGTCGTCGATCTCCGCTCGTCGCTTTCGCTCCCTCGCCCTCCTGTGCTCCTCCGAAGCAGTCATGAGGGGGTGGGGCTTCTCCCATCGTTATCTTGCTTGTGGCTCATCCATGAACACTAAAGGATGTTGTGGATCGTATTTTACTTTTCATGAGCTACAAACGACTTGCGGAATACTACTAATTCGATATTTATTAGTAATATTTTAATCCTTTCTTGCTTCAACAATGCCTCACCTTTTCCGCAATTTCCACGATGGCGTCCAGCTTCATGGAAACCTCCACGATCATCGATGCGATGTGGCTTGCCGACGAATGCGACCACCGTATCCCGGTCCGCCGCCTCATTCAGGATCACCTCCGAATGACTTGCGGCGATCAGCTGGTTATCGTGATCCCTCGCCATTTCCGTAAGCAGATTATAAATCTGTCGTTGGCGCAGAATCTCCAGGTGGGCATCCGGCTCATCGAGCAGCAGGATCGAGCCGGGGTTCGCCATCATGTGGGCCAGCAAGAGTAAGGTTTGCTGCAATCCCCTACCCGCGGATGACAGGTCGAGGCGCGCACGTCCCGTCGTATAGGTCATGGAGATTTCTCCACGCTCCGGAATATAACGCGGATCGTCCAACTCGACGCCGAACAGCGACTTGATCTTCAATGTGATGTCTTGCCAATCCTCCTTGCCGCCGGTCTCGCGGCTCAGCACCTCATGACACAGGTTGCGCAATACCTCCGCAGTCCTTCCTTCACCCAGCCTGACATTGATCGCGCCAGGGTCCAGGCGGGTCTCATTCGCGGCCAATCCCGACATGGGTGGAAGATACGCCATCCGAACGGCCGAGACCTGCTCCGGGATTGGCAACTGATCCGGATCCTTGCCCTCATTCAGGCGCAATGGCCGGCAGTAAAAGGACTCCTCGTTTGCGTAGTCGAACTCCAGTCCACAGCGCCAGCTTTCGCCATTGGTAACACCTTCCACAACCACATCGATACGTACATTTTGGGTGCCTTTCCCTGCGAGTTCACGGACGTGCAGATCCTTCCATAGCAGGTTGGTCCCCGGAACCGGTGCAGCGATGAGATCCCTGCGGTTGATCGTGACCCCCGGCCTTTTCTTAGGGACCTTGCCAGCTTCCCCCCTCTTCTCCAACCATCGCTTGATTCCGGTATCCCACAGCGCCAACGCCTGAAGCGCGGATGTCTTCCCGGAATTATTCGGGCCGATGAAGACGACACGATCGCTCAACTCGATATCCACATCGTCGAAGAGCTTAAAATTTCTGATGGTTACCTTGGTAAGCATATAAGTTCCTGGCTGTCTAAAAACTCAAGCCAGGCCGCGCGGTGCAGGTGAGCCCCGGTCCGACCAAGCTGGCTACGGCCGAAAGCCCATCGCCCCTGGCAGGAGAGGGGTTGGGGAGAGGGGGATTGGAGCGTCGCCATTTTTCGCGAAACCCGAAATGGGGTCCTATCCGATTTCGGGTGCGAAAAATTGGCGACGGCTTTTGCATTGTCCGCGCAGGTCGTCCCAAAAACGAACGTTTTTGTTGTGTCTCGAAGGCCGCAATCAGCGGCCTTTTTTCTGTACGGAATGAAAGAGCCTAGTTAGCGGCATGCGAGCCTGTCCACGACCGCTTACGTGAACCACCTCGGCGCGGAATCGGACGCCACCGCGCCGCGTGGTGAGGTAGGCTACAGCAGCACACCCTGAGAGGCCCATAGAGGCCCGTCAGAGGCTTTCCCGATGCGCCGGCACACCCGGGCCGGGCGAGGTCTGTTACGAGCCGTTCAACGGTTCTGGCTCACAGACCAACCATGGAGGACGGGCATGTGGTCATGCCCGAAGAGGAGTTCGAGCAATTCCTCGAACTGGCGGTTGAGCGCGGCGCCAAGCGGGCGCTGGCCGACGTCGGTCTGGTCGACGAAGACGCAGCGAGCGACATCCGCGATCTGCGCTCGCTGCTGGGTGCCGTTCGCATCGCCAGGTGCACGGCCTGGCAGACCGTCGTCCGCCTCATTACTACCAGCCTCATTCGTACTTCCCTGTACTTGCTTCGCCCTCCCTCAAGGTGATATCTCGCAGGAGGCAGGCCCTTGGTAGCGCCTAGATCCGTTACGGCTAGAGAGAGCCATTTTGGGGCCTCTGCGGCTGCATTCCACCCGTGGCGATCAGTGGCCCGCCAACCCTAAAGCCCAGCAGGCGCCCACAAGCTTTCCAAGTCGATAGATACCGCCTCGAACGGTGGTACGGCAATCCGGTCGGTACCGACAAAGCGGCCGATTTCATGCCAAGCGCCGGCATCAAGCCGGTATGCCTCCAGCACATGCTCGATTGGGTCGATCAGCCAGGCATAGGGCACGCTGTAACGCGCATACAGTGGCATTTTGACCTCGCGATCCTTGCTTTTCGTCGAAGGGGAAAATATCTCGCAGATCCAATCAGGGACTACCTGAATGCGGTGACTTGTTGTAGGCACAGGCATGTGCTCATGTCGCCAACCGGCCAGATCCGGTACGGTAACCTCGATATTGAGCACAAAGTGAATCTCAGGCTCATCAACAATCCACCAGCCACCGGGACCATCTCTACCTTTCTGGAATGGGCCTAATAATTCGTCACCCAAACTGGAACTAGTGATTCCATGTGGCATCGAAGGGCGCGGTTGTGTGTGGAGCTGCCCCTCTAGGAGTTCCCCGGTCACACCTTCCGGTAAACTGTCCAAGTACTCGTAAAGCGTCGGTTTGGTTTGCAGTTGCATTTTCATTGTCCGAAGTGCGTGTGGAATTCCACCCTTACATATATATCTCAAACAGTGAGATGGGGAGGCCGGCCTGCCTCACCACGCGGCACGATGAGGCCCAATTTCCACGTTCGCAACGCTTTACAGTGACGACCGCTCTCAGGAGCGGTTGCTATCCGGCGTGAGCTTTTTCAGCTTCCAGCTATTGCCCGGCGCCGTGGTTGGCGGCAGGCGGTGATTGTCCGGTACCGTGGCGAAGTTGTCCTTTTCACCGCCGCGAGGTCCAATCTCTCGGTAGATACCGCCCTGATTGCCGGTGTTCGATCCGGGTTTCTTACTCATGATTAACTATCCTTTTGTTTCGTTCGTCGTAAATCGGCGCCATGTCCGCCGGGAGTATCAAATCAACCCGCCCCCGGCACTACTTGCCGTTGTCGAGCACCAGAGAGTGGGATACGGTACATGACTTAAAGGTGCACCTTATTTGGGTTACGAAATAATCGATATAAGGTACTGACAAAGGATGTGGGTGTTCGTATTCGCGAAATCAAATGCTAAACAAACAACACTATCCTACCGATGGCCCCTTCCGCGCGGATCAGCTGCGTTGCGGCGATCCTTACGAACTCGACGACGGCCATCCCATCGAGTGCCTGCCCAGTGGGGGGCGGCACGCCCAGGCAAATGTGAACGGGGGGGCGGTGTTGGAGACCGATCCGGAGGTCGCGGCGGTGGGCTTCGATGCCGGATTCACGCCGGACGAGAAAAACCTGCGCGCCCCCGACATCGCCGTGGGCAATGTCCCGGACGAGCCGGGCTGGATTCCCGGAGCACCGCTGCTGGCGGTCGAGTATGCCGATACCGGTCAGAACGAGCGGGATCTCCAGGCAAAGATTGGCACCCTGCTCGGGGCGGGAACGCGCTACGTGTGGGTCGTGCGCCTGACCGGACCGCGGCGGGTCGAGGTCCACACGCCGGACGGATTGCAACTGGCCTATCCGGGAGAGGCGTTGAAAGCCCCTGGCATTCTCCGAAACCCGGTGCGCGTGGAGGCCCTGTACGATAAATCGGCGGCCCACGAGGCCGCCCTGCGTAATCTGCTACAGCGTCGCGGCTACGCGGACCTGGAGGCGGTGCTGAAAGCTGGCCGGTTGGCCCTGGTCCTGCGCCAACTCAAACGGGTGACCGGACCAATCCAGGAAGAGGATAGCCAACGGATCGGCCAACTTGGGCCTGACGGGTTGGACGCGCTGGCCGAGGCCCTGTTGGATTTCCGCGAGAAAAGCGATCTCACCGCTTGGCTGGAACGCCATTGACCTCAGCCATCATTTTTTCGTACAAATCAAATAAGTGTTCCACACGCTCACTTTCTGATTTGAAGGGCGTTTTCCGATAGAGCTTATCTACAGCGAGATCAATAGCTTTATGCGCTTTTCTCAATTTCACAGGCATATGATTTTGGTCATATAGGTCTGCAAGTGAAGAAGTGGGATATGAATTTCTAATATCCAGTATCTTTTTCGCCAAAGGGTCGAGTTTCTTATGTTGAGTATCAGATATAGCGGGGAAAGGAAAATTGTTATACACGAGCCCAATGGAGTATCTGTAATCACTTTTCAACCGACCGCCTATGTATCTCAACCATGCCATGTGCATAGCGGATGTTAAAACCGCAAAAATAGATCGATCAGTACCAAGAAGCACTTTTACTAGGTTACTTGGAATCACAGGCGGTTTTAACCATCCAATTGGCAAATACTCTCTGCGCTCTGAACTAACCTCTGGAAAAACCAAAAAAGGAGCATTCGGAACAACCGTTATATGGAATTGCGTTGGTGTATCTGCAAGCTTTTGAGTTGGCTTGCTAGTACTCGCTTTGCGATACTCTCGAGGGGTACCAGCGATCCGCAACGACAACCTGCCCACCACGCGCCGCGGCCTTATATTCCAACTGGCGGCGAAACTCATGAAAACTCATGTCGGCAATTGAACGGGCCAGATGATGATTGCGCATCATGCCCTTGATGTTCAGGTTCTCGATGCCAATCAGGGGGAACCGCCGTGCCAAATCCGTAGTCAACTTGTGAAGCGCGTCCACACGGATATTGGCAATCCGAGCATGCAGCCGGGCCAGCTTCCGCCGGGCCTTCTCACGATTTCTGGATTTCAGCTGCTTACGGCTTAATCCTCGTGAGAGACGGCGCAACCTGGCCAATAAGGCAGTATGCGCCTTGGGACCTGGGACGATCTCTCCCGTCGATAGTGTTGCCAGCGCGGAAACGCCGAGATCCACTCCTATCACGCCTTGGTTTTCAGCGTGGACAAGAGGATCGCGTGCATCCACAGTGATGGGGAGTCGATCACAAGACCGTGTGGCTGGCCGATCCCTCGCTTGGTAACCGGACTTATAGCCGGTCGCAATTTCTGGCGATGTGGGAAACCCGGACAAAAGAAGATGAAAATGCCGCGCTCAAGGGACGGATTTTAGGTGTGCTACCCGTTGGCCGCGCACTAGAAAGGAGGCTAGGTCCAGCCGATTTCTCTTCACCAAAACCCCGAGACGGCAAACGGCCTTGGCTGTGGAACGGCTTGAATTTTCCCCAAGGCTTGAATTAGGGCCGCCATCGTCAATCGCACACGCTACAAGCCTGTAGAAGCTCCCGTGGCGCGTTTCCGGCGCAGAGAAGGAAGTACCGGTAAGCAGCCAGGAAGCCGTTGTCGGGCCTCTCAGGACTTCTCGTGGAGCGCCGGGGGGCCTCGCCCAA
>Ga0209365_1000095_pt1 | contig 14494 bp, 15 predicted proteins | sample WorMetimpBELIZE2_FD_187389 | JGI IMG/M metagenome (GOLD analysis project Ga0209365, IMG submission 187389) | Marine gutless worms symbiont microbial communities from Max Planck institute for Marine Microbiology, Germany - Olavius imperfectus... | ecosystem: Host-associated > Annelida > Digestive...
GGTTAGAGCCCTCGGGGTGGTCGCACACTCCGGGGGCTCGCCCGTTCAGGTATCTACCTGAACGAGTTCAGCGATTATAGGGGGTTTTGCGAGGGAGTTAAGTATATAATTCCCAAAGTTTACCGTTACCTGAAATTACACTATCGGTAGTGGTAAATTTAGTAGTGATAGGGGGAATCGCGTAATCGCTCAAACCTCACCGTCATTCCGGCAGGGAGTGCCGGAATCCAGGTGCCAGGGATGGCCAGTTGCCAGGACCCAACCTAATCTATCATTTTGAAATTTACTACCACCATAATATCAATCAAATACAGAGTGCTATAGGTATGCTGGAGAATTCCCGGAAGCAACGAGCCGACGCCATCTCGATGACCGCCCTCGTCGGCGGCCTGGCCAACTTGGCACTGACGGCCGTCAAGCTCATCGCCGGGCTCCTCTGGTACTCCCAGGCGCTGATCGCGGACGGCCTCCACTCTCTCTCCGATCTCCTCTCCGACGCCGTGGTCTGGTGGGCCGGGCATCACGCCGCCCGGGCCCCGGATCAGGAGCACCCCTATGGACACGGACGCTACGAGACCCTGGCCACCCTAGTCCTGGGTTTCCTGCTGCTGGTCGTCGCAATCGGCATCGGCTGGGACGCTGGCGAACGCCTTTTCTTCCCCGAGGTGCTCCTGCAACCGCAGCTGCCGGCGCTGGCCGCGGTCGCGCTCTCCATCCTGGTCAAGGAATGGCTCTACTGGTGGACCCTCGGATACGCGCGCCAGGTCCGCTCGGAGCTGTTACGCGCCAATGCTTGGCACCATCGCTCCGACGCCATCTCCTCGGTGGTGGTTCTGGTCGGCATCGGTGGCGCCCTTGCCGGCCTGCCTTACCTGGACGCCGTGGCGGCCATCATCGTCGCCGTCATGATCGCCCATATTGCCAGGGAGCTCGGCCGCAGATCCATCCGGGAGCTGGTGGATACCGGGCTGGAAGAAGAACGCCTCGCCCTCATCCGGGACACCATCGATGCCGTGGACGGCGTGCGGGAAATCCATCGCCTGCGCACGCAAAAACACGGCTGGCTGGCCACGGTGGACGTCCACGTCCTCTTGGCCGACCCGCGGGTGAGCGTCTCGGAAGGCCACATGATCGCCCAGTTGGTCGAAAACCGGCTCACCGCCCAGGTGGCCGAGATCACCGATGTCACCGTCCACATCGACCCGGAGGACGATGAAAAAGAGCCGGCCCCAGCCGAGCTCCCCGCTCGCCCCCAGGTTCTGGAACGGCTCGAACGGCTCTGGGTCGAGATACCGGAGGCCGCCCGGCGCCGGCGGACCATCCTGCACTACCTCGACGGGCGGATCGACGTGGAACTCTACCTCCCCTTCGACCTCTGCGCCGGGGAATGCCCCCGCGCGGAGGACCTCCGGCAAAGGCTGCAAACCGCCCTTGCCGCAGACCCCACCTTCAACCAACTCTCCGTCCACTTCGGGTAGCCCAGACAAAGTGAGCGCCAATTGTAAGCTCGTAACCTACGGTATCAATCGACGCGGCTCGTTGCGCTTGCCCCACATCTGTGTGCGGCGGGTTTGATGGTAGACTGCGCCGACCAGCCACAACAAGAGGTAACACGAGGATGTCAACGAAACAGGTTTCCATTCTGGTCGGGGCAATCTGGTGCGTATTTTCGGCCCTGGCCTGGGCCGGAGAGGCCAGGGTTTATATCATTTCCCCCACCGACGGGCAGACCGTCATCAATCCGGTGCTCGTGCGTTTCGGGCTGTCGGGCATGGGGGTGGCCCCGGCCGGCGTCGACAAACCGAACACGGGCCACCATCATTTGCTGATCGATGTGGACGAGCTGCCATCTCTCGAGCGACCGATTCCGAGTGATGCCAAGCACCGGCACTTCGGCGGGGGGCAGACGGAGACCAGGCTCGAGCTCGAGCCCGGAAAACACACGCTGCAACTCCTGTTGGCCGACAAGAACCACATTCCCCATAAGCCTACCCTGCTATCGAAAAAGATCACCATTGAAGTCAAGTAAGAAGGCCCCTCTCCTTGGGAGGGTGTCGCAAATGTGGTGGTGTCGGCGACCGGTCCGTGAAGTTTCAGAGACTGTCTAAAAATTCGGTAGTGGTGAATTTAGTAGTGATAGGGGGAATCGTATAATCGCTCAAACCTCACCATCATTCCAGCAGGGAGTGCCGGAGTCCAGGTGCCGGGGACGGCAAAAGCCGGGGGATCCGAACCATTATCGAGCCGCTGGCTGGGTTATTACCACTCGAAAATCAACCACTACCAAAATTCAAGCCATGCCGCGCGGTCCAGGTCAGCCCCGTTCCTACCAGGCTGGCTACGGCCAAAAGCCCCTCGCCCCTGGCGGGAGAGGGGTTGGGGAGAGGGGGGGTCAATATCACCACCAGCTGAAGCTGGTGGCTTGAACCGTGCACTGTAAGCGCCTTTCTGGCTCAAGCCGGCTTCAAGCCGGTCGCCTGAAGGCGAGTCATTCCGACTCGAAGTCCGTTATTTTGAAATGATCTCCCGTATCGGTATGACCCTCAATGTAGGCTTTGATCATATCGTCGGTTACATTCCCTGTCGTACACGCAAAATAACCTCGTGCCCACATGCGCGGCCCCCAATATTTCTTGCGAAGTGCTTGATACTCACGCTGTAATTTGTAGGAACTCTTGCCCTTTATGCGTAGCACCAATTTACTTACTGAGACCTGCGGCGGATGCGGTACCAAACTGTGCACATGATCCGCAGAGACCACCCCGGAGACTACCTCTACCCCCAGATCCGAACAGCTTTGCCGTACCAGGTCGCGCAACCGATGACCAAGTTCTCCTCGCAACACCCTCTTCCGGTATTTCGTACACCACACCAGGTGTACGTGCCGCCGAAAAACCGAATGCGATCCGCGTCGATATTCGCTTATCCAGGCCGATTACAGCGGAGGCTCTCAGTAGCCAGCTGAAGCTGGGGGGGGGTGAACCCTCCCATGAGGAGACAATCAATGGGTTGGTTCTTAGACAGCCTCTCAACCACAGAGGACGCGGAGAATTGGCCGGTTTCCTTCTCCGTGTTCTCTGTGGTTCGATCGGCCGCTCCAGGCGAGGTCCGCGATTCCCATCGACAGTCCCCTTCCGAGCTTTCACAACCCACCCGTCATTCCGGCCGGGATGGCCGGAATCCGCCGGTGCCGCATGGCCGCAGTTAAGGGCGCCGCATCCGTTCCGGACACCAGACGTTGCGTACTGATCGCGCTGTGGGCGGTGCTAACGCCGGTCTACCGGGTCCTGGTCAACACCCGTATTCCCTTTGGCTCTTTATGGATTCCGGACTGGTAGGATATTTTGCGCAAATTCACCTTCTCAGCAAGCCAGCGGGGCGTTGTATAATTTGTTGTTGAAAAAAGACGGCATGTTCTGTCATCGGTCAGAGGGCTACGGACCACCGTCCTCTTCGGTCCGTCTGGAATCCATAAAGAGCCTTCCCTTTTCGCTCCCGGAGACCCAGCTCCTGCTCGCGGAGATGCTGCTCAGCGCGGCGGTGGTGGGTCTAGCCTTGCGGCTGACCGGACCGCGGGGGCGACTTGCGATACTGACGGCGATCCTCTTCGTTCACCTGGACCTGGCCGGCGCCTACATGGGCCTGTTCGGGGCGCTCGACCTGGGCAGCCGGATCCCCAGGCAGACCTTGAGAATTTCGCTCCAGGCGATGCTGTTGCTCCTGATTCTCGGCAGCATCGGCCTGGGCCTGTGGACCCTGCGCCGGCAGGCCATGCGGATTGCGGCAGCCTATTTCGTGGTGGTCGCCCTGGCGACCGTGGCCACCGAGCCGCTGCCGAGGCTGGCGTCGCGGACCCCCGCGCCGGCGCCGCCCCCCGTCGATACCAATGCCGTCTCCGACGAGGCGCCGCCGCTCATCATTCACCTGCTGTTCGATGGACTCCTCGCCCCTACCGCGATCCGCCGCGACATTACGGGTGGGAGGCGGCCTATGCGGCGATGCAGTGCCTGGCCGCGCGCTACGGGTTTCGGGTCTTCGAGCGGGCCTTCAGCCGGCATCGCTACACCGCGGCCTCTATCGCGAACATGATGAACGCGGGACACCAGGGGAGGAGCGAACCGCCGAGCCTCGCGGGCGAGACCCGGATCGAGGAGAACGCCTACTTCGACGACTATGCGGCGGGGGCTATGGAATCCATGTCTATCAAACCAGCTACCTGGATTTCTGCGCGCATGACTAAGGTAGCAACCCGCGTGGAATTCGATTCGTACAACCCGGCTTGGTTGATCGCGGACTGGTCGTACCAGGATAACGGCGCCGGTGCCTTCGCCGCCGTCGGAGCGCGGACCCTCGACCTGCTGCACACCCATATCAAGAACTACACCGGGTATTTTCTAGTTCGCGGCATTCTCGCCGCGCGGGCGCCGCTGGTCGCCTCCCAGGGCGATGAAGAACGCTCGCTACGCTCCATGTGGCTCCTCCCCAGGTTCGACGTTCCCGGCTTTACCCGCTGGTTCGACGACTTCACCGACGCCGTCCTGCGTAGCGACAGGGGTGCCCTGTGGTTCGCCCCATTTCATGGTTCCCCACTTCCCCTATCTGCTGACGAGCCGTTGCGAGCAGGTCGGGGTGCGCACGCAGGCGGGTGAGCGGCCGGATGCCGGCTATACCGAGGATCCCGGCCGCGGCGGCGTTACCATCGAGAAAATCCGGGAGCGGGATTTCATCGACAGCTACGCCACCTTCTTCGCGGTTCGCTCGCCGGGTCACAGCCGGGCCGGGCACGACTGCGAGCTGGCGTCCCTGCCAGATGTTCGCCCGCTACGCGAAGCACGCCGGGGAAGCGCCCGGTGCCGGGCCGGGGAGTCGGACCGTTTTCGTGCCGGTGGCGGGGGATGGAAATGCCCACGTCGAGCGGCCCATGCCGGAGTTTCCCTGTTTCCACCAGGGCGTACCGAAGAATTAGGGACCGTCTGGAAAGGCCGTCTTTTGGACCGTCTCGTATGTTGCAAGGTCGGGATGATTATGCGGTTGGAGAGGGAGCCGGCCTCCTTTCGTGATCCGTCGGGGCATGTGTACCAGGCCCAGGGACGGATCTTCCGGACGGTCACCGAGTACCATCGGGAAGACTATGAGTTCGTGAGGGATTCCGGCGCGCTCGCCGAGCCCATCCGCCGGGGTTGGCTCATCGACGCCGAGGAATTGCCGCCGGGCGCCCTGGCCGCAACGCCGTCCAAGGCGGTCTATGTGCTCGATCACTCCCGGCTCCCCGTGATCTCCTACCCCTACGAATGGTGCTTCGGCATGTTACGGGATGCCGCCCTGCTGCACCTCGACTTGCAGCGCTATCTGCTTGACTGCGGCCTGAGCCTCTCGGATGCTGGCGCCTACAACATCCAGTGCGCCGATCTTTATCGATTACCTCTCCTTCCGCAGATATCGCAACGGAGAATTCTGGCGGGGACATCGCCAATTCTGCGAGCAGTTTCTGAACCCCTGCTGCTCGACGCCTGTCTGGGGATCCCGTTCAATAGCTGGCTGCGCGGCAGCCTCACGGGGATCACTACCCTGGATCTGGACCGGGCCCTGCCCTTTTACAAAAAATGGTCCTGGCGGGTGCTCTCGCATGTAACCCTGCCCGCCCGGCTGCAACGGGGCGCCCTCGAGGGCAACAAGCCGGGATTTCGCGGACATGGCTCCACCAAACTCCCACTGGCCGGTTATCGCGGCCTGCTGACCCAGCTGCGGGATTGGATCGCGGGTCTTCGCCCCAAGGTCGCCGCCTTGTCGACCTGGGGCGATTACCGGGAAACCGGCCCCTACTCGGAGACGGAAGAGGCCACGAAGCGGCGGTTCGTCGCGGATTTCGTTGCCCAGGTGTGTCCGGGGCTCCTCCCGGATGGGGTGCAATACCGGCGAGTACGCCGAGGTCGCATCGGCCGCCGGCGCCGGGTACGTCGTCGGATGTGACGCGGATCCGGGGGTGCTGGCCGGCGCCTACGCCCGGGCTAAATCCAAGGGGCTGAAGCTACTGCCCCTGTATCTGAACGCCGCCAACCCCAGCCCGAGCCAAGGCTAGAACCGGTCGGAACGCAAGGGATTCGAGGCTAGGGCGTCCGCCGACGCGATCCTGGCGCTCGCCTTCCTGCGTCACCTGGTGATCGGTCGCAATATTCCACTCGACCCCCGGGTAGTGCAATGGCTGGTCCGGTCGGCGCCCTTTGGGGTGATCGAGTTCGTACCTAAATCCGATCCCATGATCCGCAGGATGCTCGCATTCAGGGAGGACATCTTCCGCGACTATGACGAGGCGCGCTTCGTCGCCGCCCTTAAGGATCAGGCGCGCATCACCGGGCGGCAAAGGATCACGGCAACGGGTCGCCACCTATACTCGTTCGAGCACAAACGGGGATAGACCCTCCCTGGAGTGCGGCGGCAGTCAGAAATCCCCGTGCTTTGGATGATCTGCGGTGATTGTCGGCCGGTGCTTGGCTATCGGTCGGCACGGACCCGATTCCGCCTTGGCTTCGGGCCAACCACGTCACGCCGTCCCACCGGTACACTCCGAACCATCAGGCCGTCATTCCGGCAGGGATTGCCGGAACCCAGATGCCAGGGATGGCCAGTTGCCGGACATGACTGCCGCCGCACTCCAAAGGGAGGCCGGGGACCGACACCTCTCATCTCCTGGCGTTCTCCGCGGTTCGACATCGGCAACCTATTGCCTTCTATCGAGTGATTATTCGGTGGTCCTGGGGTGACAAAGTAGCTGGGCGTCGATATACTTCACCAGCCTTGGGCTGAGTGGCAGAGTGGTTATGCAGCGGCCTGCAAAGCCGTGGACGCCGGTTCGATTCCGACCTCAGCCTCCATCCCCTTCCCCGTACCCGTCCCGCGGCGATCTCCGAACCGGGCGCTGCTGTCTTTGCACCGGCGATGAAATGCGGCCCGGTCATCGCTGCGGATCTTCAGGGACTGTCTAAAAACTCAAGCTATGCCGCGCGGTCCAGGTCAGCCGTGGTCCTACAAGGCTGGCTACGGCCGAAAGCCCCTCGCCCCTGGCGAGAGAGGGGGTTGGGAAGAGGGGGAATCAATGGCTTCACTTCGAGACGGTTAAGGACTCCAGACCAAGCCAAATCAACGGTTGGTTTTTAGACAGCCTCTCAGATTCCGACCCCTCCCGCCCAGGTGGCGAAATTGGTAGACGCAAGGGACTTAAAATCCCTCGGCTTCGGTCATGCGGGTTCGAGTCCCGCCCTGGGCACCACCAAGCAGAAACTCTGTCAAGTTTTTTAGATGCCCACGACGTACAGATGGTCCGCACAGCGGACCCCACAATAAAGCGGTTAGCGTAGGGTCCGCTGTGCGGACCTTTTATCAATGCACTCTGGACGGGAAGCCTTCGAGCCGCTGGCCGGTTATCGGCCACTGGCGGGGTAGTATCCCGTTTCGATTGACATTGCAGATTCATAACCGCCGCCGGCTTTACGGTCTCAATCGATGCGGTTCGCTTCGCTCACGGCCCATCCTGCGGGGGGGTATATGGTCAGGGCTGCAAAGGCGCGAAAGATTTGATCCGGCACACTTGGGGGGAAGCCGGTGCTCGTGTAGGATTTCCCTCGATTAGGGGCTGATGAATAGCGAGCCCGATCCGTGAAGAGTGTGCTGCCCACCATTCGGAAGGATAACCGCTGGTTGTTCCCTCGCCGATGTCTTGACCGGCGACCTATTCCCCATCCGGGGACCCCCGGAGACGGCCTGAATCCGAGCATTGCGCTTGCTTGCTCGCGGGAAGGTTGTTGCCTGTTGCGACATCCTCCGAGGGAGCGGGGTGTTGGGTCTCGGAGCATCTTACGGAACCACGGCTAACCTGGACCGCCATTCGAGATTGGCGCGGGGGTAGTGGTAGGATTTCAAGTGGTAATGGACCATCCAGCGGCCCGATAAGGGTTCGGAGCCTGCCGGCTTTTGCTATCCCTGGTGCCTGGATTCCGGCACTCCCGGCCGGAATGACGATGAGGTTTGGACGATTACGCGATTCCCCAGATCACTACCAAATTCACCGCTACCGGCGCGGGTAGCGCGGGGGGAATTGATCCATGAATACTTGCGGTCTCCTGGTCCATGTCAACCCCGATAAGGCGCGGGCGGTGGAACAGGAATTGCTGGCCCTGCCCGGTGTGGAGGTCCACGGCGGTTGGGCGGAGGGTAAACTGGTGGTGACGGTGGAGGATATCGGTCAGGGCGAGGTCGCCGATACCCTCGCGTCCATCGACAGCCTGGCGGGCGTCATCGGCACGGCTTTGGTCTACCACTATGGTGGAGAGGATTCAGCATTGGAGGAAAGCGATCGTGAAAGTCACGCGGCGTGAGTTCATCAAATCCCAGGCTGCCGTCGTGGCCGCCACGGCGGCCGGCGTCACCCTGCCGGCGAGTATTACCGCTCTGGCGGCCCAGGACGATGAGGGGGTGCGTTGGGACAAGGCCCCGTGCCGTTTCTGCGGCACCGGTTGCAGTGTGTTGGTGGGGGTCAAGGACGGCCGGGTAGTCGCCAGCCAAGGCGACCCGGATGCCCCGGTCAACCGCGGGCTCAACTGCATCAAGGGCTATTTTCTGCCGAAGATCCTGTACGGCCGGGACCGGCTGACCCAGCCCCTGCTGCGCAAGAAGAACGGCCGGTTCGCCAAGGACGGGAAGTTCGAGCCCGTCTCCTGGGACGAGGCCTTTGATGTCATGGCCGCCAAATGGAAGGAGGCCATCGCCAAGGACCTGAAGGACAATGCGGGCAAGCCCGCCGACCAGCTGACCTCCCGCGTTGGTATCTTCGGCTCCGGCCAGTGGACGGTGTGGGAGGGCTATGCCGCCTCCAAACTCATCAAGGGTGGAATGCGCTCCAATAACCTGGATCCCAACGCCCGCCACTGCATGGCCTCCGCCGTGGTGGCCTTTATCCGAGCCTTCGGCATTGACGAGCCCATGGGCTGCTACGACGATCTGGAGCACGCGGATGCCTTCGTGCTCTGGGGCGCGAACATGGCCGAGATGCACCCCATCCTCTGGTCGCGCCTCACCGATACGCGCCTGACCAAGCCGGGGTGCGAGGTGCATGTGCTCTCCACCTTTAGGAACCGCTGCTTCGAGTTGGCGGACAACCCCATCGTCTTCACGCCCCATACGGACTTAGCGATCCTCAACTACATCGCCAACTACATCATCCAAAACAAGGCTTATAACCAGGCGTTCATCGATAAGCACGTCAACTTCACCAAGACGCCCACGGATATCGGCTATGGCCTGCGCCCGGAGCACCCATTGCAGCAAGCGGCGAAAAATCCGAACAAAGGCAAGCTCACCAAGATCGGCTTCGAGGAATACGCCAAGTCCGTGGCCCCCTATACCCTGGACAAGGCCCACGAGCTGTCCGGCGTGCCCAAGGAGCAATTGGAACGCCTCGCCAGGCTGTATGCCGACCCGAACAAGAAGATCGCCTCCTACTGGACCATGGGCTTCAACCAGCACACCCGCGGGGTGTGGGTCAACGGGCTCCTGTACAACGTCCATTTGCTCATGGGCAAGATTTCCGAGCCGGGCAACAGCCCCTTCTCCCTCACCGGCCAGCCCTCGGCCTGCGGCACGGCCCGCGAGGTAGGCACCTTCGTCCATCGCCTGCCGGCGGATCTGGTAGTAAAAAAACCCGAACACCGTGCCTTTTCCGAAGGGGTCTGGCGGCTGCCGGAGGGGATCCTCAACGGCAAACCCGGCTACCACGCCGTGCTTATGCAGCGCATGCTCAAGGACGGAAAGATGAACGGCTACTGGCAGCTGTGCAACAACAACATGCAGGCCGGACCCAATATCAACGAGGAGATGTACCCCGGCTGGCGCAACCCGGACAACTTCATCACCGTCTCCGATCCCTATCCGACGGTTTCCGCCCAGGCGGCGGACCTGGTCCTGCCCACCGCCATGTGGGTGGAGAAGGAAGGCGCCTACGGCAACGCCGAGCGGCGCACCCAGTTCTGGCGCCAGCAGGTAGCCCCGCCCGGAGAGGCCCAGTCGGACCTGTGGCAGATCATGGAATTCGCCAAGCGCTTCAAGGTCGAGGAGGTCTGGCCCCCGGAGCTGATTGCCAAGAAGCCCGAATACGCCGGCAAGACCCTCTACGAGCTCCTCTTCACCAACGGCATGGTGGACAGCTTTCCCTACGGGGGAAAGGTCACCGACGACCGGGGCCATGAGTACCCGAACGACGAGAGCGCGCACTTCGGCTACTACGTCCAGAAGGGCCTGTTCGAGGAATACCGGCGCTTCAACTCGGCCCCCGACATCCCCAAAAAAGGCCATGAGATGGCCCCCTTCGACACCTACCACAAGGTCCGCGGCCAACGCTGGCCGGTGATCGACGGCAAGGAGACCCTGTGGCGCTTCCGCGGCGGCTACGACCCCCATGTAGCGGGGGACCGGACGGCGCTCGACTTCTACGGCAACCCGGACGGTCGGGCCAACGTCATCTTCGCCCCCTACGAGCCGCCGGCGGAGAGCCCGGACCAGGAATACGACCTGTGGCTGTGCACCGGGCGGGTGCTGGAGCACTGGCACTCGGGCTCCATGACCCGGCGGGTGCCCGAGCTCTACCGGGCGGTGCCGGACGCGGTGCTCTTCATGCACAAAAAGGACGCCCGAAAGCGCCGACTCAGAGACGGCCAGATGGCCAGGATCACCACCCGCCGCGGCGAGATCACCGCCCGGGTCGAGACCCGTGGCCGCAACCGCCCGCCGGAGGGCCTGGTCTTCATCCCCTGGTTCGACGCCTCCCGGCTGGTGAACAAGCTGATCCAAGACGCCACCGATCCCCTCTCCAAGCAGACCGACTACAAAAAGTGCGGCTGCAAAGTCGTCAAGGCGTAGGATGTGGTTAAGTGCCTGCCACTGAGAGGCTGTCTAAAAACTCAAGCCATTCCGAGCGATCCAGGTGAGCCGTGGTCCTACAAGGTTAGCTACGGCCAAAAGCCCCTCGCCCCTGGCGGGAGAGGGGGAATCAAGGGCTTCACTTCGATGCGGTTAAGGACTCCATACCAAGCAAAATTTCTCTCGTTCCCACGCAGCGCGTGGGAACGAGAAAACAAGCCGTTTTCACCATGAAGCTGGAGCCTGAGCTGCACGATACCTTCATGGCCGAAGCCGCGGTCGATGACTAGCCCGCAGCCCAAGTCGTGCGCGAGCTGATGCGCGGGTAGTGGTAAAATTTCAAGTGACAAGGTGTCTCCCTGAGTCACGTCGAATATCACACCAAGCCACCAAGAGAGACCAGGATGAAAGGGAAACGACCGTGGTCTCTAGGCCTGAGATAAAAATCGCGTGGATGATCGGCGACGGCCTGGAAAAAGGCTTCGTGTCTTGGTGGCTTGATGTGAGGAAAAACCTTGAACATCACGCAAGATTCACCCACGACCCAAGTCTGGCGGTGTAAATTTTGTAAGATAGGGGGAATTGCATAATCGTTCAAACCTTGCCGTCATTCCAGCAGGAAATGCCGGAATCTACCGATGCCGGGGACGGCAAAAGCTGGGAGATGTGAACCGTTATCGGACCGCTGGGTGGCCCATTATCACTTGAAAATCTACCACTACCGGATTCCAGACGGATCGAAGAGAACGGTGGTCCGTAGCCCTCTGACCGATGATAGAATAGGCTGTCTTTTCTCAACAACAACAGCAAGTTATACAATGCCCCGCTGGCTTGCTGAGAAGGTGAATCTGCGTACAATATCCTACCAGTCCGGAATCCATAAAGAGCTATCTTTTATTTCATGATTGGCGGAGAGAGAGGGATTCGAACCCCCGGACCCTTACGGGTCAACGGTTTTCAAGACCGCCGCTTTCGGCCGCTCAGCCACCTCTCCGGGGTGTCTTACGAGGAGACACCTTATCATTTGATAATTTACCACTACCGGTGCGCGAATACATCGAGCAACGTCGCCAGGCCCATGAATACGATGCCTACCTGCGTCGCAAGGTCGAAGCGGCACGCGCCGACAAGACCGCCGGGCGCGGCTTTTCCAATGAAGACATCGAAGCTGAGTTCTCCACCGCCCGTAATGAGCTACTATGACAGGCCGAAGCCTGAGCGGGCTAGGTGGCAACCACTAATAGGACAGGATTACAGGATTTTTTAATATGTTGTTTTCATTAAAAAAACAATCCTGTACCATTGGTGGGTACCTCCCTTTGCACCATTGTGGTTTAAACGATTCTTCCTTGGGTTATGGCAGCGAGTAGGATGGGCAAAGCGAGCGTCCGGTAGGATAATCCGGAGTTCCGATTAGGCCACAGTGATTTCCGGACCGCGATGGCTTGTCAGATCAGATGCACAAAACGAAGCGTGCCCATCGACGGAGCACGGGTATCCAATGATGCGGTTCGCGCGGGGAAGGCAAGCACTGGCCGGCAAGCTTAGAACCACCGCGCTCACCACATCCTACGGACTATCCACGCCAAGACCATGATCAGCAGCCTCTCTTTCCAGCAATTCAAGAGCTACCGGGACGCCATGCTCCCGCTAGCCCCCCTGACCCTGCTGATCGGCGCCAATGCCTCGGGCAAGAGCAATGCCATTGAAGGTATCCGTTTCCTATCCTGGCTCGCAACAGGACGTCGTCTGGACGACCTTATGAAGGCCGTGCAGGCGGAAGACCAAGGGGTGCGGGGTACAGTTCAAAACCTAGTTTATCGGGTCACTCCCGACGGGCACGGAGTCAAGGACACCTTCGGATTCGAGGCGGAGGGTGAATCCGGGAAAAAGTTTCAGATCCAACTGCAAGTGACCGCGGAAGATCTACGCGTGATTTCCGAGACCATAGAGGAGTTTGCTGAGCGTATCCCCCTGTATGAGATCGTTTATCCAGCAAGTCAGTTCGACCATGCGGTATTGGTGCGCTACAACAATTTCGCCCGGGGTGGGAAAAAGCCGCAAATCCTTTGCGGCAACCAACAGGCGATCTTTACCCAGTTGGACACCCTCGTCCGATTCAGCACCAAGATCGCACAAAGGCCAATTCCGCGGACAGTTCGCGCACGCCGCCGCGCTCTCGAACAGATTCTGTTTCTCGACCCGAACCCCCGCGCCATGCGGCAATACAGCTTCATCGTCGAGAAGGGTCTCAAGGACGATGGCTCCAACCTATCGAGTGTCTTGTATGACCTGTGCGAAGCAAAAGACCGGCAGGAGGAGGTGCTAGACTTCGTTCGCTCGTTGCCGGAACAGGACATCCGGGATATCGGTTTCATTAGAGACGCCGCGCCGGGAAGTCATGCTCACCCTGACCGAATCCTTTGCCGGTCAGGAGAAAATCCGGGATGCCGGGATCCTATCCGACAGCACCCTGCGCGTACTCGCCGTGGCCGCCGCGCTCCTATCCGCCCCCGAAAGATCCCTGGTCATCATCGAGGAGATCGACAACGGCGCACACCCGAGTCGGGTCAGAGCCCTGTTGGAAAACATCCAAAGCGTCGCCCAAGAACGAGGAATCAGCGTGCTCATGACCACCCATAACCCGGCCTTGTTGGATGCCCTCCCTACGGTGGCAATCCCGGATGTGGTGTACTGTTATCGTAACCCGGAAGTCGGTGACAGTCGGCTGATCCGGCTGGAAGCCTCGAACACTACCCGGAGCTGATCGCCCAGGGACCCCTGGGTCGGCTCATGACCCAAGGCGTTCTGGATCGTTATCTGAAAGACCGCACCGAGCTAGAACAGAAGCGTGCCAATGCCATGGCTTGGATCGAGACCCTGAAGGGAAGGAGCCGCAACTTGACGATCTGCATCCTGGACACTTCGGTCTTCTGTAACATGCTCGATGTGCCTGCCTCCAACCAGAACAGAGCGAACACACTCTCTACCCTCGAACGCTACCTGGAGGCAGGACATACGCTGCTGTTGCCCCTGGCCACCGTCTACGAGACAGGTAACTACATCGCCCAGGTCGAAAACGGAGACGCGCGCCGTAAAGCCGCCCAGCGGTTCGTCGAGCAGGTCACACAGCCCATTGCCGGCCGAGCCCCTGGACGCCGACGCCCTTTCCGGACCTGGAGCCGCTGACCGAGTGGCTTACGGAGTTCCCCGGTTGCACCATGCGAAAAACCGGGCTCGCGGACCTTACGATCATCAAGGAGTTCGAGCGCCAATGCGAGCTTCACCGGCTGCACCGGGTATTTGTCTGGTCCTGTGACCATCATCTGCAGGGCTATGATCGCAAGGTCGAGCCGAGACCTGGACACGGATAATTGAGGCACTGAGACGGCAAGGTATTGGTTAGCATATAAGTTAATCCTTAGCCCACAGATGGTAATAATTCAGTATTGTATCGGTGAAGACCTCATGCCAATGGATATATTTGGAAAAAGATAATGTCTTACGTACGAAGCGGGCTAAGTGCTGACGTAAGGTATTATTCTAACGCTCAATGTGGGCCGTCTCACCCGTTTCTTTACCTACG
>Ga0209365_1000096_pt1 | contig 14452 bp, 15 predicted proteins | sample WorMetimpBELIZE2_FD_187389 | JGI IMG/M metagenome (GOLD analysis project Ga0209365, IMG submission 187389) | Marine gutless worms symbiont microbial communities from Max Planck institute for Marine Microbiology, Germany - Olavius imperfectus... | ecosystem: Host-associated > Annelida > Digestive...
CGACAATGACCTGTCACACCTGCCGTTCGAGACCGGATAAGGCACGTTGAAATGTTCCCTCTCCGAAACTGCCAATATTAGCAACAGTTGATGCGGTTGCCCTGGGATTGCCATTGCTCGCTCAAATCATTGAGGCACGCCACGACGGGTGCAGCATTACTACCCAAACCGGAAAATTGTTGGTTTGGGCACGTAGCCAGGCTTCTATCTTCTGTTCCGCATCGTTGGGGGCCCGAACTCTGGTGAAGAGCTTACTCGCTTCTTTCCGGTCGATGACGAATGAATGGGCAGGGTACTCCATCAGCAGGGTATCAATGCCTTGTTGCGAGGTATTTTGAAACTTCTCGACCAGTCGTTCTCCATAATGAGCAGCGACCCTCAGCGCGCGCTGCTGTTCACCGAGCCACATCGGATCGATCTGACTGGTGATCGGGGCCATAATCTTACAGGCCATTTCGGAAGAAGGTTGGGTGGTAATTTTCGTACCCAATCCGCTTCCAAGGCTGATATCTAACAGATAGTCCCTGAAGATGGCCATTACTTGGTCCTAGATCGCCGATAGCGACTGCAGGATATCCAGCCCGGAGGAGGCCTCGAACAGCTCATCTTTCTTCCTGAACTGCACGTCGAGCGGCCCCAACTCGCCGCGATCGGACACGATAAGCTTGTTCGCCCCGATTGCGACCAGGGTTCCGGTACTCTTGCAGACATCGGGGATCATCAACCGGAAATCGTCTGGATAGCGATGCCCAAACGCCTGGGCAATTCGATAGCCCGCATCGGCGTTGCCGCCGAAGGTTACCAACACCAGGTAGCCACGAGAGTTGCCTCTCTCTTGAGCGTTCCTCTCCAGAAGATCCGAGAGGGCATCATAACCGGAAAAGTCAATCGGGCCGAGATAAACGATGTAGTCGTAGATTTGATCCAGCTCTAATTCGGAATCCATCAGTATTCTCATTCCTCAAACTGCACGGTCAGCCGGGAAGATTCTGGCCCGAAGGTCGCCGCGGCTAGACCCCATGGCGTTGTCGGTTGGTGTCTTCCTGGGCCCGGTATTGCTGGAAGCGGGGGATGAATTTGTCCCAGTCGATGCGGTGGGCGTCGATTTCCGGGCCGTCGATGCAGGCGTGTTTGCGCACCAGCTTGCCGTCGTCGTCGATTACCGGAACCATGCAGGCCCCGCACATGCCGGTGGCGTCGACCATGATGGAGTTGAGGCTGGCGATGGTGCGGACCCCGTAGGGTTGGGTGAGGTCGCTGACGGCCCGCATCATGAGGGGCGGACCGATGGCAACGACCTCGCCGACCTCGGGGCCGGCGCCGGTCTTGGCGTCTTCCAGCATGTTTTCCAGGGGGCCGGTGACGAAGCCTTTGACGCCGAAGCTGCCGTCGTTGGTGGCGTAGGTGACGGTGAGGGTGTCCGGGAACTCGGCCTGGAGCTGGCCGATGCGCGCCTGTGGTCCGTCCCAGAACATGAGGTCCTTGGTGCGGAACCCGGCGATGAGGGTGACCCGATTGCCTAGCCGCAGGTGCTCGCGCATGATGGGATGCACGGGGGGCAGGCCGACGCCGCCGGCACAGAATACGACCGGCTCGCCTAGCTCGTAGCGGTGGAGCTGGCTCGGCAGCCCGAGGGGGCCGGCAATGCCGGTAAAGGCCTTGCCTACGTCCATCCGGTTCATGACCAGGGTGCTGCTGCCCAGGCCTTGGATGACCAGGTCGATGGTGCCGGCCGCGGCATCCCAATCCGCCAGGGTCAGGGGGATCAGCTCGCCCTGCTCCCAGGCCAGGACCCGCACGAACTGGCCGGCCTTGGCAGCCTTGGCGATCAGGGGCGAGTAGACGACGAACTCGACGATGCCTTCGGCCAGCTCGATTTTTTCCAGGATCCGCTGGGGGGTCTGTCCGACCTCGGTGTAGTGCTCGGCGTGTTCCACCAGGGATTTGAGCTCGCTCGGGGTGAAGGGGTTGGCGCCCATGATTTCCCGCGCGGCCTCCTGACCGTCGCCGGCAGCCTTGATCGCGGTGGAGCCGCCCCGGGCCGCGTCGCCGCCGGTGTAGACGTCGTCCACAGAGGTTTCCTGGGTGCCGGAGCGGATCTCGATGGTGCCCCATTTGCTGATTTTGAGCTCCGGCTCGGCGTCCTTGACGATGGGGTTGGAGGTGTTGCCCAGGGCCATGATGACCAGGTCCACGGGCATGTCTTCAGTGGTGCCGGTCACCACGGGCCGCCGCCGCCCGGAGGCGTCGGGCTCCCTGAGGGCCATGACGTCGAGCGTGGTCCGGGTGACGAATTGGGTCTTGTCATCGCCGATGAATTCCCTGGGCGCCCGCAACACCTTGAGCCGGATGCCTTCTTCCAGGGCATGATGCAACTCTTCCACCCGCACCGGCATTTCGGCCTGGGTGCGGCGGTAAACGATGGTGACCTCGCCGCCCAGGCGGCGGGCGGTGCGGGCCGCGTCCATGGCGGTGTTGCCGCCGCCGATCACCATCACCTGTTGGCCCGCGGTGGCGGGCAGGGGGGTCTCGTAGCCCTCCTTGTGGGCCTGCATCAGATTAACGCGGGTGAGGAATTCGTTGGCCGACAGGATGCCGAGCAGGTGCTCGCCGGGCACGCTCATGAAGCGGGGCAGGCCGGCCCCGGTGCCGATGAAGATTTTCCAGAAGCCGGCGCGTTTCAGGGCCTCCAGGGTCGCGGTTCTGCCCACGATGAAGTTGCGGACGAACTTGCCGCCGAGCTGTTCGACCTTTTTGACCACGTCGTCGATCAGGGCGTTGGGCAGGCGGAATTCCGGGATCCCGTAGCGCAGGACGCCGCCCAGCTCGTGAAAGGCCTCGAAGACCGTGACCGGATAGCCTTCCTTGGAGAGCAGGTAGGCGTTGATAAGGCCGGCGGGACCGGAGCCGACCACCGCGATGGGCGGCCGTTCGGCCCTGGCCCAGGGGCTAATGGCCTTGGGGAGCTGCCGGTACTTGTCCGGGTTCAGCACCTTCTCGCTCTGGGGCAGATACCACTCCAGCTGTCCGATCTCGATGGGGCGCTGGTTATGGGTGCAGACCCCCTGGCACTGGATTTCCTGCGGACACACCCGGCCGGTGACATTGGGCAGGGGGTTGGATTCCTTGATTAAGGTCAGGGCCTGGCGGAATTTCCCTTCGCCCATCAGGTGCAGCATCTCCGGGATGTGAATCTTGACCGGACAGCCGCCCCGATTCTCGCCGCCGTCCATCGTCGGCAGACCCACCTCGCAGGGGCGGTCGTCGCACTGTTTGTCCCGCAGCACCTCCAGCCAGACGAAGAGCTCTACCTCGCGGAAGCTGTAGCCGAGCCCCATGTAGCCCAGGTATCCCTGGTTGACCAGGTCGAAATCCCCGGACCGCTCCTCGGGGGGGCGGATGTAGGGAGGAATCGAGTTCTCCCCCGGCCAGCCCACAGACAACCCCTTGAAGAGGGGGTAGTGGTCGCATAGGTGTTCATCGAGGGCGCGGATGAACTTGCGCTTGAATTTCAGGGGGATGTTCCACAGGAATCGGAGCAGGAGGGTGCTAATGTCGTCATCCCGGAGCAACAGGCCCCAGAGCCGGTGGATAAAGTCCGCGTTCAATTCCTCCTTGCGGAACTCCCAGGCGACGGCGTCGATCCCCTCGGCAATGAAGAGCTGGTTGAAATACTGGGGATCCGTGACCAGGCGCTTTTGCAGCAGATCGACCTGCTTCTGAAAAAGCTCCACCGCCTCGCTGTGCTCCAGCGCCCGGATCTCACCCTGGGCGTCCTGGATCCGGTCCCGATTGGAGGCGACCTCCCGGTTCGCCTGGTAATAACGCTCCAGGTCCTCGTGATGATAGGAGCCGGGCGGTGGCGGGGCGGCCCCCGGCGTCGGTGATTGAGCGACGGACTGTTGTGACATGGGTGCACCTCGACCGCTTGCGGTGACCAATTATCTTGGGTCATTGTACGCGCATATCGACCGCCGGGCCGACTCGTCTCGGTACCGAATGAATAGTATAATCGGGGATGGCGCAAACCCCAGCGTCCCGCCCTGGGATTCGCTGGGGTTCGCCCACTCACCCCAGCCTACGCGGGCGGTGGCCGCTCGTTCCCATAGGAATAGGCGGGTAGGATGGGCAAAGCGGAGCGTGCCCATCAAAAGGGCACATAGCCGTGTGGGGCGGGAAAGTGCAGCGCATCCCGCCACAGGTGCTCCGGATTCCGGCAATCCCGGCTGGAACGACGGTGGAGTGGGAACCCGCCGAGCCTGACGGACCCAATGCCGCCTTAAAGGCTGTCTAAAAACCAACCCATTGATTTGGCTTGGTCTGGAGTCCTTAACCGTCTCGAAGTGAAGCCATTGATTCCCCCCTCTCCCGCCAGGGGCGAGGGGCTTTCGGCCGTAGCCAGCCTTGGAGGACCACAGATCACCTGGGCTGCGCGGCCTAGCTTGAGTTTTTAGACAGCCTCTTAGCTCCGGACCGACCAAGACCAAAGCGGCGTCGGGCGCGTGCCGGCTAGTCATCCGATACGACCAACCGACCACGGAGGAACACTCGAAGCTTAGAGGTACCTGACTGCTGCCGCACTCCAAAGGGGACCGTAGGGGCGAAAAATCTTTAGCCCCTACGGGAAATTGATGGGCACGCGGCGCGCTTTGGATATCCGGTCAGCCGTCGCGGTTCGCAAACCCTATGGCCTGACCGAAATGCTCGACCGGCTTGCCGGGCGCTGGCTTTGCCCATCCTACCCACTCGCCCTGTGCCGGCGCGCTAAATAAGCACGGATCGGCAGTGCGTGCTATGTTCTCCGCTCGGCCAATCGGGTTTTGAGGGGGTCTTTATGTCTACGAACTAAGGCAATGGCCCTGGTGGTGGCGTTCGTCGCCGTTGTGATGGTGGGCTTCATAACTCGTCTTCCGCGACGGTGCAAATATCCGCGTGAACCTCGACCTCCCGTTCGGCACCAAAATAAGCCTGGAGGGACCGAGTGCCTTCTCGCCAGGTCCAGGCCGGATCGAGGGTAAAGGTCTCAAGGCGGGCGGCGACCTGACCGCGCCAAATCGGGTCGGCGGTGACGTCAGAGTCGAAGGTTCAACAGCGGAGGGCGACATCGAGCTCTCCACCTAGGCTACCGGGGGTGGTGGCGACCCAAAACATTAGCCCCCGCGTCCGGAAAGGGCGCGGGGGCATCCCGGATTGATCTCGACGGGGTTTTCGCGGGCGGTGATCTCATCCGTCACTAGCAACCATATCCCCGAGCAACTCGTCCGCGATCTGGTGGCCGATCAGCGCGCGGAGCATCAGGAACTCCAGGATAAAGTTCACTGAACTTAAGATCCAGCTCGGGGTCACGGAGCAGGCGCTACGCGGCTTCTATCAGCATCCTGGAGCAGGAGGTCCCGGCCGAGCAGTGGGCAATACATCTCCCCGAGATCGCGTTGCGCCACAAGCAGGTCCTGAAGCGCCTGGTGACCCTGGAGACCGAGGACCCAAGGGCGCGGGTGCTGGCCAGCTAGGCCCGGGCCGCCATCGAGGCGGGCGGTTATGACTGGGCCGAGGATTTGCTGGACCAAGCCAAACAGCGGGAGCTGGCCGGCATCCAGGCGACGGAGGAGTTGCTGCAAGCCGCGCAGTCGGCGGTCGAGCGGCGTAGGCTCTCCGCCGCGACGGTCCAGGCCGAGCAGGCTGAGGTCCTTCTGATCCAGCTCCGCTAACGGAAAGCCGCTGCGGGGTTCGCCGCCGCCGCCGAGCTGGTCCCCGGGTCCGGGCCGGAACAGCGGTTGGAGTATCGGGAGCGGTCTGCCGACGCACTCTACCGCCAGAGTGACGAGAAGGGGGACAATGCGGCCCTGAAGGCGGCGATCCGGGCCTACCGGGACCTGCTCGGGGAATACCCCCGCGAGCGGGTGCCCCTGGATTGGGCCATGACCCAGAACAATCTGGGCAACGCCCTTTTGGGGCTCGGAGAGCGTGAGTCGGGCATCGCGCGTCTGGAAGAAGCCCGTAGCTGTATCGAGAAGGCTTGGCGGGTGGGTAGTGGTAAATTTTAAGTGATAAGGTGTCTCCCTGAGTCACGTCGAATATCACACCAAGCCACCAAGAGAGACCAGGATAAAAGGGAAACGACCCTGGTCTCTGCGCCTGCGATGACAAGCGCGCGGATGACCGGCGACGGCCTGGAAAAAGGCTTCGTGTCTTGGTGGCTTGGTGTGAGAAAAAACCTTGAACATCACGCAAGATTCACCCACTACTCGCCGCCGTCCTGCTCGCGGGTTGCCCCCCCGACAACAGAACCGACCCGAACTCCCCCGATGTGGTCAGGCAGGAGCTGCAAGTATACTACCATCAGTATTGGTAAATTTTTAACTGTTTTCTCGTTCCCACGCGCTACGCGGGAATGTGGAAGCTCCGCGCCGAGGAGAGAATCAACCCGTGTCCACATCATTTGAAAATTTACCACTACCCTACCACCCGACGACCAGCCTGGACAATGCCGGCGCGGATACTATCCTGGCCAACGCCACGCGGATCCTTCAGGTCGATCATGGCGAGGGGGATGTGGCCTACGGTGTACGGAGGGGAGACGGTACGGCGGCCCTGCGGTGTCCATCTTGCTGAGGATGCTGAGAGACCCCAGGGAGCAACTCTATTGGTTCAACATCGTCACCACCCTCGGCATGATCGGCGATAAAAGGGTCGTGGAGCCACTCATCGGGTTCATCGAAAAAGAAGTCAGGGCCGGCGCAAGGGCCCAGAGCCGGGAGCAGGCCTGAACCGGGGTCGGGAACGGGCTAAAAAGAGCGCCATTACCTCGCTCGGCTACCTCATCAATCGCTCCAAGAGCCGCAGGGCCCTCGACTACCTCATCAGCCGCGCCTTCCTCTGGACCCTGTCCGCACAGGATTCCGAAAAGGGTTTAAGCAAATACGCCATCCAGGGCCTAGCCCTGTCGGGACATCCCAAGGCCGCCGGGACATTGAGATCGCTCCGCCAGAACGAACTTCTGCACGCCGATATCGACGAGGCCCTGCGCACCAACTAGGAGATCGCCGCAAAGGGCTTGGTGAGATACCTGCGTGGATCGTGGCCCTGAAGACCAACGGGTTTCCCGGGCCCGATCGGCTCTTTGCCTGTGTCAACCTCGCCCGCTGCCTGGGCATTGATGCCGAGCAGGCGTTCGGACCGCCAATCGCCGCTTCGAGACCCGCTTCACCCGGGTGGAAGCCGGCCTGCGGGATGGCGGCAAGGCGCCTGGTCCCGAGGTGCGCGTGGAAATGGAACGCCTGTGGGCACCGGCAAAGATCGAGGAGCAGGACGGATGCACGAGCTGATCCGATTACAGACGAATACCCGTGAAACCCTGGTGGACATTACGCCCCAAGTCCGCGACTTGGTGCGGCGCAGTGGTATAAACAACGGGCTGGTGGCCGTCTATGCGCAAGGTGCCACCGCAGCCCTTATGATCCAGGAGAACTGGAACGACAGTGTCCGGCGGGATGTCGTGGAACTGTTGCGCAAGCTGATCCCACGGGGCATCTGGCAGCACGATGCCGAGGATGGAAACGGCGATTCCCACCTCAAGGCTGGTCTAGTGGGACCGTTGGAGACCATTCCCCTGATCGACGGCCAGCTGGGCCTGTCCACCTGGCAGAACCTCTTCTTCTGCGAGTTCGACGGGCCGCGCCGTGACCATATCGTCATCTGCACCATTCTCGCCGACGAGGAGGGTGTCGCAAAAGGCGACACCCGACACGGCCCAGGGATGGGCCGCCATTTTCGATCGCGGTAATCGGTTGAAAATGAAAGAATCGGGAAATCGCCATTTCCCGATTCGCCAGTCGCAAAGCCCAGGGATGGGCCTTTGCGATATCCTCCCAAGCTTCGAGGACCGCAATCAGGCCTTGCAGGATCTGTTGGCGGAGCTGATGGCGGATAGGATCGTCGATTACCTGCATGGGGAGCTCTACCCGGTGACCCCCGGCGACCAGGCCCAGGCGCTGATGCTCATCGATCGGGCCTGTGCCCCCTATTTCGGGGTGCGCACCTTCGGCCAGCATGTAAACGGCTTCGTCCGCGACGGTGAACGGCTGCACATGTGGGTCGCCCGCCGCGCGGCCAACCGCCGTACCTACCCCGGATACCTGGACCACCTGGCGGCCGGCGGCCTGCCCTGGGGCCTGATGACCCTGGCGGACAACCTGCGCAAGGAATGCCGGGAAGAGGCGAATATTCCCGTGGCCCTGGCGGATCGGGCGCGGCCGGTGAGCCTGGTGACCTACTGCCGGGATTCGGAGCGCGGCCTCAAGCCGGACGTCATCTACTGTTACGACCTGGAGCTGCCGCCGGACTTCGAGCCGCGCGGCGCGGATGGGGAGGTGGAGAGCTTCTCCCTGTGGCCGGTGGAGCGGGTGATGGAAACAGTGCGGGAGAGCGACGAGTTCAAGCTCAACTGCAACCTTGTCATCATCGATTTTCTGGGCCGCCACGGCTATATCTCTCCCGACTCGCAGGACTACCTGCCGGTCGTCCAGGGATTGCGCGCCCCCTGCCCTGAAGCCGGCACTGTCCCGGCACGGGGCCGCAAACAAATACCGGGGAGGGTAGTGGTAAATTTAGTAGTGATAGGGGGGAATCGCGTAATCGTTCAAACCTCGCCGTCATTCCGGCAGGGAGTGCCGGAATCCAGGGGCCAGGAATGGCCAGTTGCCGGGACCCAGCCTATCTATCATTTTGAAATTTACCACTACCTACGATCGGTAGTGATAAATACCTAACTGTTAAAGTGGCGGATAGTCCACACAACTGAATAGGGCAAGATTCACAGGATTTTTTAGGATTGACAGGATTTTTCTTGGTTGTAGCGCAGGTGTTCCCGCCGGTATTTAATCTTGATAAAAAATCCTGTTAATCCTGGATCATCTTATTTATCCTGTCCGATTAGAGCGTTGCCATGAGCATTTAGCCTGTAGGACTGTCGTCTGAAGTTTGGTTATCCGCCACTCCGACATTTAGGTATTTGCCAAAATCCCGGGGAGAAAGGGCGTAGAGTCCGCTGTGCGGACCGGTGAATTCCGGTGTTCCTGCCGGTATGACGGCCGGATGTTTTGGTGAGGGAATCAGAGAGAGGCTAAGCACATGCAGGCGGCACAAGAGAGCCCGGGGGGCTCAAAGGCATCCTATCTGGAGCAGGCGCGCCGGGTGCTGCGGATCGAGGCCGCCGCCATCCATACGCTGATCGCGCGGCTGGATTCGGACCTAGCCGCCGCCGTGGACGCGATCCTCGCCAGTCCGGGCCGGGTCATCGTCTGCGGCATGGGCAAATCGGGCCTGATCGGGAACAAAATCGCGGCGACCCTGGCGAGCACGGGCACCCCCGCGTTCTTCGTGCATCCGGGCGAGGCCTCCCATGGCGACCTGGGCATGGTGCGCCCGGAAGACATCTTCCTGGCGCTCTCGAACTCCGGCGAGACGGACGAAGTCATCCGCCTGATCCCCTTCCTCCAGGACAACGGCAACCGGCTTATCGCCATCACGGGCCGGCCGCACTCGACCCTGGCGCGACACGCGGACTTCTATCTCAACGCCGCCGTCTCCGAAGAGGCCTGCCCCCTCCAGTTAGCCCCCACCGCCTCCACGACCGCGGCCCTGGCCCTCGGTGACGCCTTGGCCGTCGTGCTGATGGAGGCCCGTGGATTCCGCCCCGAACATTTCGCCCGCTTCCACCCCGGCGGTAACCTGGGACGTCGCCTGCTGACCCGGGTCGGCCATGTGATGCACACCGAAAACCTGCCCATCGTCCACCCGGACGACCCCGCCGCCCACGTCGTCCAGACCATCAGCGCCGGGCGCCTGGGCGTCGCGGTAGTCTGCACCGGCCCGGAGCTGCTTGGCATCATCACCGACGGCGACCTGCGCCGCACCATGGAGCGCCACCGCCGGGACTTCTCGGAGCTGTCGGCCGCCGCCATGATGACGGCCAACCCCATCTGCATCGACCGGGAAACCCGCCTGCAGGATGCCGTCGACCTCATGACTGAGCGCAGCATCACCAGCCTGGTCATCACCGAAAACCGATGCCTGCTCGGCCTGATCCACCTCTTCGACTGCACCCTATAAACCAGGCGCGGTAGTGGTAAATTTGGTCGTGATCGGGGGAATCGCATAATGGTTCAAACCTCACCGTCATTCCGTCCAGGAGTGCCGGAATCCAGCGCACAGGGATGTGAAGATTCTCCTGATTTCAGAGCCTTTCGGTTCAGGCAATCCTTGCCAATTGGCCGCATTGCCTTCACTCAATGGTATTGGGGTGCATAAGTACAGGATCGGTTGCGTCGGTGCGTGGATGGTGCTGCGGTGGTCACCAGATACTACGAGGGGGTAACTACCAGGACGGTAGATGCGACACTGTCGCCAAGGTTGCGGAAGATGAACGGGTAACCGTCTTCTCATAATGCACGATACTCCTCCGAGCGAGGGCAGGTCGATGATATGCCACCCCAGAAGTGAATCTCGTAGGCGTCGCCGAGGGTGTGTCCAATTTTCCATTCGTTCGACGAGAGAAGGAACCGTACCTCGTTTCTCTGACTCCCTTTTACCTTGATGCAACGCTCCGGTGACGTGCCTGTGTTCCTGATGTCATAGCCGAGCGAGTCATCGTCAAGGACTACCCACTGGACCCGCGATGGGTCGCTCGTCCTTTCTTGCTCTAGGCGGTAGGAGTAGGCCTCGGCCCGGTCTGCGACCTCATGTCGGAGTTCCCCGCTGCGGAATCGCGGGATGGGTTGCAAAGTCCAAGTCGCGAGGAGTTGGTCCACAAGAGCCGCCGGGATTCGGAGGTGGCTGTCCAGGATAGCCCCGTGCCAGCGCCGAAGAATGCCGGTAAGTTGTGTCGCTACTCTAATTGCGGACGACCGCTTGCAGACTAGATCACCATCAGCCGTGAACTCACTCGACGCGAGCGGCCTGCGCGACTGGTTACGGAAGTAGCCGGCGTCGATGAGCGAGCGGGCCAGCAAACACCCTCCTTGCTGATGGTCCTGAGTAGCGATATGCCGACCCCGCGAGGTGAGATAGGTAAGATTTCCGCGGCGTTCAAGTAGGCTCGCTCCGAGCAACACCTCGACCAGTCCCGCAACTTCATCGAACGGACCGTCGCATCGGTTCCAGACCACCCGATTGGCACGCTGCTCCGGCACCCCTATCGGAGAATAGGTCCGGACCGCCGACAGTACCTCGGGCAGCCGCCGCAACCTGACCGCGGTGAGCCGGTTGTCGATCTTGATCGTCACGAGCCCTCACCAAGCAGGTAGCGCAGGAATGCCTCTAGGTCCCTTTCATTCCCCTCCGCGTCCGATGACGGGTTGTCCGATAGAGCTGATAGGGCCGAGGTTGGCACCCTCAAGGAGAAGGTGCATCCGGGCATCCTGCGCCAGAAACGAAGGGTAGTGGGTAAACCTGCGTGATATTCAAGGTTTTTTCACACCAAGCCACCAAGACACGAAGCCTTTTTCCAGGCCGTCGCCAATCATCCGCGCGATTGTCATCGCAGGCGCAGAGAACACGGTCGCTTCCCTTTCATCCTGGTCTCTCTTGGTGGCTTGGTGTGATGTTCGACGTGACTCAGGGAGACACCTTATCACTTGAAAATTTACCATTACCAAGCGAAGTATCCACCAAGTGGTCAATCGTCGGCTCACCATCGAACGTCGCGAGCAAAATATGGATGGCCACCTTCGCGTCGGGAGGTAGACCCAACCGATGGATCCGGTCGATGGATTGGAGGAACAGGACGCAGTCGTAGGTCCGGTCAAGGTAGATACCATTGTGGCAGGAGCTGTGGAGGGAGATCGACTCGGAGCAGGATGTCGGATTCGTCACCAGCATGGCCGGACCCTCTCTGGAGAGGAAGCGCTGGATGATCGCCTCTCGGGTGTCTTCCTCGCCCGGACGCTCATCTCCCTCGTTCGGATCGTCGCGCAGGGCGTCGGTGCCGACGGGCACGCGACCGTCTCTAGAGGCAGGGAACACCCAACCGCTCATGCACAAGCTTTCGAAAGTGGTCCAGGTTCGCGACGAAGTTGCTCCAGCAAACGACCTTTTCCCGCCGATCCATGATCGAGGCAACCAAGTCGAGCGCGGCCATGGACTTTGCCGGCAGCTCGCTCTGTTGGTAGACAGCCAAGCGTTCCATGAGCGTCGGCGGTCTCTCTTCCAGGCGTAGGAGTTGGTAGTATGAATCGTGCCTGTTGGGAAGCGCGGGATTGACTGCGGCCTGCAAGAAGCGGATCGGCCGGCCGCGTCGCAGTGCATTCAGCTTGCCCTGCCAAGTCTGCGCGTCCCGGAGCTGGCGGCGGAACTGGTTGCGAATCAGCTTATAGATATCGGCCTGCGTGTCGCGAAGCTCGACTTGGTGGCGGACTACTTCGTAAGGTGGCAAACTGAGCGCCTCTTTCGGTGTGCGTGAGACGAAAGGACCAACCTTGTCCAAAACGACATTACAGGAGCTGACGAACCCGTGCATACCGAGCCAGCTCCATCAGCGCCGGTGCCCAGACACCGCCGCGAAAGCGTTTGATGCGGTGAGACTCGTCGACCACCAACGTGATCTTCCATGCCCCGAAAAGCCGCAGGAGGAGAAATTGATCTGCTTGCCGGCTTGCGGCATTGCCCCGAATCCGGCGGATGCGGATGCGATCACCCATCGCAGCACGATGCCTCCTGCTCCCAAGGGTCAAAGCAAGCGAGCGGCCCGACCACCACGATCAGATCAGTCGTGCCTGACTGGATGTGGGTGACGGCGGTTGCCAAGGCGGTGACAGTCTTTCCAGAGCCGGGCACCGAGAAATTCGCGGTGTTGATCGCGGTGGCGGTCGCAGTATTCGCGATGCCTGCCAGCCGAACTCGGAGAGGGTCTATTCCAAGCTGCTACGGTCAAAATCTCGCGTGCCCGCCTTCAGTGCCGAGGCGGCTTCCCACGTACGTTGCAGGTTCCGCCGTCGTTCGATCTCCTGCGCGATCTCCGAGTCCGCGATACCTTCCGCTTCCACGTCGTAGCCGTGTGACTTGAGCCAGTCGTGGACCCGCATGATGAGCTAAGTCACATTATGGTGTCGCCGGGGGACATGCCACCCGCCGTCGACCGGGGCAGCCCCAAGCGAGGCGCGGAGATACAAGAACGCGGCGCGGTCCTTGGCGATTTCCTCGCCTATAACCAAAGAGTCCGTTCTCCCTAGGCCGAAGGGTGACGGACGGCACTGCATCAGCCTTCGTCATCCAGGAGGCCACAGTGCTTGTTTACCCATTCGACTATCTCCTTCAATGCCTCCCTGATGGCCCCCTTCCCCGATGTCTGCGATTGCGCTCGCCAAGTGGTCTCCTTGTGTGAGAGGCTCCAGGCGGTTGACCACTTCACGGATGGTCTTCAGGGTGTCACTCTGCCGGGATGTTTGGTATCTATTGATCGCGATATCAATCACCCGCCCGATCGTCGGCGAGTAGTTCGTCACGGGTGTTCCACTGTCCTCCACGCCGTCGTCCTCCTCATCGTCCGAGTCGTCGGGGCTCGTCTGTGTTAGAGAAGCGAGGGTGGGCCTATCGTCGGGCTGAATTTGCGTCTCAGCGTTGGAGATGTCTCCCGCGAGGCGATCGAACTGCGGTCGATCCTTCCGGAACATTTGCCTCACTTGACGGATATCCTCGTATTTTTTGCCGGCGCGCACGCCAGCGAAAAGCACCTGGAGCACACGATCGAAGTCATCGGGATAGTCCGATTCCACCGTGATCATCATCGGCCGATGTCCCGAAACATTTCCAACGTGCGGAGCAGACGATGGTACTCGCCGGGTTGTTTGGAGTCCTCCAAGAAGAGGTCCATGTACTTGACGGCGTAGAGGTCACGGACAACCTCCGACTTAGACTTCTCGACCGTCGTCTGGAGCTTGCCTGCAACCCCATCAATGGAATCGCGGTCGAACCAGTCGATCTCTCGAATCTACGCCGCCTCGCGTAGCGCGAGTAGGTAGTCGGGTAGTGGTTAATATATGAGTTAATCCTTAGCCCACAGATGGTAATAATTCAGTATTGTATCAGTGCAGAGAGATCCTCAAAAAAACCTCATGCCAATGGATACATTTGGAAAAAGATAATGTCTTACGTACGGAACGGGCTAAGTGCTGGCGTAAGGTATTATTCCAATGCTCAATATGGGCCGTCTCTCCGGTTTCTTTACCTACGGGACAATGTTGTTCTGGGGGAATAACAGATGGATACGCCTTCCAATAATCGGTGAAAACCAGGGCCTTTTTATACGCCGGTGGGATACGATCCCAGAGTATTTGACACGTTTTCTCACCGCGATCACCGCAGGTGTAAGTCACCACTTCTCGGGTCTCTCGGCTCAATGCAATCCAGAGCCAAACTTTGGTGTGGCTACGGAAGACAAAGGACCAGACTTCATCCG
>Ga0209365_1000098_pt1 | contig 14411 bp, 6 predicted proteins | sample WorMetimpBELIZE2_FD_187389 | JGI IMG/M metagenome (GOLD analysis project Ga0209365, IMG submission 187389) | Marine gutless worms symbiont microbial communities from Max Planck institute for Marine Microbiology, Germany - Olavius imperfectus... | ecosystem: Host-associated > Annelida > Digestive...
TGTGAGGGCTGACGTCCAAGGCCTGAAAGACTGACAGCAGAATGGGGTTCTTTGGGAGGGGCACCAAGCATCTTCCATATAGACCTAGAGTTCACAGTCTCGAACAGAGCCCCAGTCACCAAGGTTTTTTCTTGCATTCAGTCAGACGGCATTTCAAGGAAATTCAACACCCGAGTAATTTAACTTCGAAAGCTAAAAAAAACTTACATGAGAATATTTCTCCAATTCAGTCAATTCAGTAAGTAGACAAAACAAACGACTCAATTAACTGGCATATGTATTCAATCACAAACCGAACTTAACTTTTTACAGCCAGAGAGTCTCATGTTGGTGTACTTTTTACTAATGCAACATAATCTGCAAGCTACTTGAGATGCTTTTTACAGATCTGTCAACAAGCAGTTGAGTCGTGAGGCATGCAGGCTTCTGCTAAAGACAATATCAGCCATATCGTCTTTGTCTAGGTTAGTAAGCATGTTTATGTGAATCCGTGACAGTGCACGGTGTCTATCAGATCAGCACATAATTTCCAGGAGATTTCAAGTGACCACAGTCCTGTCGAATTTGCAGTACTTTGGGAATGATAAATTATTTCACTGAAGCTAACATTTACCGAGGACGGTTGCTAATGCCTGAATTCACAATGATCACATTATTCACTGCTATTTTTTGCTGTCTACTAACAAATATTAAACAATAAATAAAAGAACTGTTGGTCACATTAATGACAAAACAGTCAAAAAACACTATCGTGGCAGGCTGTGCAAAAATCCCGGTAGATTGCCAGAAGTATTAAACACCCTGCAGTAAACCAAATCTGCGTCGATGGCCCATGTAGTACAAAAGGTGAAGTTCAAAATTACTCCTGTCCCTCTTGACTAAGGGACTAAAATGCAACCTACCATCAGCAACATAACAAAGTTCCGTTCACAACTTCACGTGCATCTCAACTTCAGTTGTAATGTTATATTAACATAATTGATTATGATTCACACCAACATTTACGTACAATGTCATCAGCAACTAAATCAGAACAACAGCAAACGAGCAGGTCAGTAAAACTAGCATGAGCCAAACGTTGCGTCCATACCAGATTACTTTTTGGTTACTGATGACTGCATATGTGCTTTGGCCGTTGAAGATCATCAACTTACACACAAATCGAAAACCCATACATGATTTCCTATTAGCGACTAAATGTAACCTTTGCTTTATCTCGATCCATCACCCAGAAAAAGACAACTTTGGCCATACAAGGTCATCAGCTAATCGAAAGCCCATATACAACTTCCTATCAGTGCCTGTGACCTAGGCTCTATCTTGCAGAATTTTAGAAACACAGCGCCGTGATGGAAGTCGAAAACCACCACACCGTAGTTTGAGCCCCGGAGTCAATGGGATCCATGTTAAATTTCGCAGTCTAACTTGCCATGCTAAAAGTTCAGACATGTCACCGTTTTCAGTGAAAACTGCTTGATCCTAGCCCCGGACTGTTAGTAGTTTTGTCACAATACACTTGCGTTACACAGACAGATAAAACACTATGACATTAGCCAAACTTTGCAATGTTATCACAATGTTCGGCTGAAAACTATTACATACATAACATCTACATGAATACTTATACATTACCTATGCAACAAAAAACACAATACAACATGAATTCTAATAGCACGATTGCTGCAATGGTTGGTACTAGCACTGATAGGTTACACTGCACTTAAGTGAGATTCACAGACTTACATTAGGCAACTGGCTAATTGGTGCTAATAACCAAGCTCTTCTACTTCCTTTGTTCGTAATCTAACATTGCATAATATATAAGCTTGTGGTGCATTAAAACAATAGCTTGCTGATAAACATTAAGAACTGTGTTACTAACACATTATCGCATGTTAGTGCAATAATGTGTTAGTAGCATACTGGCGAAGACATCTAGTCGCAGTCATCAACTATACAATGTGACCTAATTCAGCATTCAGTTCAGCAAAGCTGGGTACCTCAGGCAGTACATAACAAATAATGTGAAGTCACTCAGCTGTGTGATTCAACCAGGTATTAAGTCGTATCTTATAACACAGAACTGTATCACGTTATGTTCTAACTACGATAGTTATTAGTAAAGTGTTTTGCAATGCACGATCAGTTTTACCATGGCAATAAATCAAAACAATTATATTACTGCACAGCACTGGTAAAACCAGTATATAGCAAATGGTACATATACCAGACAATGTTATCTGGCATTCAATAGAAAATAATAATAATAATAATACAAAAAATTATAATGCACACATAGTCACACATTAAGCATGAATCAGAAGTGCAGAAGACTGTAGAAAGAGAGATGAAATATAATATATACTTTTAAGTCATTTTAAACTACTGTACAAGGTCAAAAAATAAAAAAACAGATAAAAATTCATTATAAAATAAGACAGTTAGCAGAAGCATTAGTGTTTTCTGCTAAATACATATATATTATATGTTAGTTCTACTTCACAAATATTGGCAAGTACATTATAAATTTGCAACATTAGCGCATTGTGACAAGCTCTTCAGCGGAGGTTGGATGGATAGCAACAGTATCATCAAAGTTGGACTTTGTGGCACCCATCTTCACAGCCACTGCAAATCCTTGAAGCATTTCATCACAACCCATTCCGATCATGTGAATTCCAACAATCTGCAATTATTCACACCGACAGTACCACTACAGTAATAATGCCAGCAGTGATCATCTATCAATGAAATCCACAGAAATAACTTTCAGAAGCAGTAAGCAGTACATTACAACTGTTGCCCACTTCTGTCTGCATGTGGCTCACAACCTCCCCCTACCTGCGGACGTCCACAACTTAAGTATCCTTAGAATTACAGTACATCTTATGGCAATCTGAAAACTCTGAGATGGCGAAGGCAGAGCAAGTGCAGTCAACCAGCAGCTAGTTAACAGTGTTAGGGCCGATTTCACTAAACTGACCGGCTGTTAAAGTTGACTTAACTGGCCGATTTCACAAAAATTTGGTCATTTGTGTTTCTCCAACATTTATCTGAACGTCAACTTGACAAATTTGACAGGCTGTAAACGCTAAGTAAACTAGAATTCAACAATGGCCAGCATTCAACTCCCATGCAATCAGCCTTCCACGCCGCCTCGCGGCCTCTAATTCAATATCAACTCTATCAGAAGCTCCTTTTCAGATGCCGCTGTATTGGCTTATCGAACGACATGTTTACAAACGAAGGGTGTTACCATGGCAACAATTAATCACCAATCTCGCAGGACATTATCCAGCCAATAAGAACGCGCGTAACATTTTACTTGTCAATCAGCTGACTGATAGTTGACTTAACGTGACGTACGTTGGTGAAACGGAAACTAAAATTTGACTTGTAGCCAAGTTGACGCTCGTCAGTTGACGGCCGAGTTGACTTAACTTTGGAGAAACACGCCCTTAATGTAATATGATATGACTGTGGTCTGTTTGATTCAATGATACACTGCGTCTGTGAATGTGATGCTGATTCCATCAAACCCGCTTGAATGCTTCTGTCCGCACTGGATTTAACCATCCTTCCCATCTGTAACATCATCCTTCATAGATGATCCCTTACGGTGCAAGACAAACTAGGAATCAAACTAAACTAGTACGGGTCTGCCAACTAGCTAATGTCATAATAATATTAACAGCCAACCAACACCATTAAATGCTAATTGGCAAACCTGCATGACTATATGACTACTGAATATACAAAATGGGCCAAAAAATAAAGCCAGTACACATTTTTGTTAGTATATTTTTATTGGTTCGGCTACTTGTTTTTTAATGACATCCTTCACAAACGTTTCAGTACATTTTGGTGTGCTTCAAAATGAACTATGTGAAAACAAATTGATGCTTTAGAACACGCAAAAAAATGAACCCAAATTCTTCTGCCAATTTTCCGTACCATGTGCCTCTAATTCACACGTGATAGTGTTACTTACATGTATTGACTGACTGACAAAAACAATCTCTAACATTATTCCATTAAGCTAAACAACTGAAAATCCATACTTTCTGATGCTATAGTAACTTAAAATACTTACCTTTTCAGTTGGGAGAAGGCAAATCATTTTCATGTACGTTTTTATCTTTCTCTGTGTTACTGCATGGTACATAGGAACAAAAGTTGAAGTGTAAATTTTCAAAGAGCTTCGACCAAATTTATTTTCTGCTTCAGCTGCACAGAAAACAATTCATACTATGCAAAGCTTGACATTATGCTCATATATTCAAGCAATCAAGCTGGAACTTTTCCCAGAGCAGATCATTCTGCTTAATGGCATTTCTTATGCCACCAATGATTCATACCAAAATCAATCCATAGTCTGGATCATATTACGATCCCATCACTTTAATCACTCCTGCAGTTCTGTTTCACATATTTACAATCCATGTGTGAAAAACTACCAAACTAACGACAGACGCAATATTTTTGATTCACAATTTCATACTGTTGTACGATGATTATAATAATAATAGTACAAACGAAATGTACTACTATAAAACCCAAAATATTTTCATGCCCATGATCGTGATATTTTCGTGAAGTAAACAAAAATGTAAATCTACACTGTGTTTCAAAAAAACTGCACCCTTTTTATTTTTGTAATAACTTTGTCAATCCTGGGCCGATTTGGATAATTTTTGGCGATGATACACCTGACGAAAATTACAATAAAACCTGTATTGTATTTCCCACCACACCTATTTTCTGTTCCCCTACTGTACCTTGTAACACAAGCAACAAATCTGACTGATATTCACAGTGATGAACACCAAAATCGGATGGTACAGTCAGGTAAGAGTCAAGACAAAAACGTTAACAAAACATTCAAAAACAAGTCCAGACAGTCAGAGCAAGTGCTCAAAGTGTTGTCCGTTAGCTTTCACGCAGGCGCGCAGCCGTACACGCCACTGGTCAATGTCCTTGTCGATGACTGATTGCCTGGCTGTGGTACCAGTGTCCCGCAATTTCTTCAGTAGGCTAGATAGTTCAGACCACTAACATTAGAACCTTTGTCAGGAAATTCACGAATAAGTCTTTTTGCACCATAAGCTTTGCATTTATACAAATTTTCAATTAAATGCGATCTTCAACGCTGAACACCATGTTTACATTATGATGTAAACATGACGTCGTCTGCTAGGTCAGCAACACTTAAACTGGTTCCCAGTTGTAAGATACAATAATAAGTAAGTAAGCGTTAGCAGGTTGTAAAATTCATTGGCAACATTTCTGCCAAAAATTATCCAAATCGGCCCAGGATCAACAAAGTTATTGCAAAAATAAAAAGGGTTCAGTTTTTTGTAAACACAGTGTAGATGGTAAAAATATGTCAATATGCTATATCGGAATTAGTATCGTAAAAACCCTTTATGCTAAATAGAAAGCAGCAAAACTAATTTTGTATATAGAACTGCTGAATGTAAGAGCAGCAAAATGTAAGAGTTTTCTCTCAGCTTTCAGTTAGACTAAGAGCAGACTAAATATCGATGAAAGATTTGTGCAAAACATAAACCTTCAGTGAGGCCGACAGTGCCGACAGGTGGATGAGTAAACACAACTGTTGGAATGTCACTGTAGTCCAGTTTAGCATCCGTTTCATTGTTGAACAGTCGATGTGCAAGTCGACGTCCGGCAGCAATAGCAACTGCATACCACAACAACTGCAATGACTGCTAACTGCTCCTATCCTTACTTACGGGAATATTATTTATGTTGTCAAAATATTTACTTTCTTTACTGTACTCGGCACTGTATTGACTTAGTTAAGCACCAGGAAGGGCACGTGAGCTAAAACAAATATCATACAGCAACCTCTATACATTGCTTTTCATGCTTTAGGAAACCACCCGCTAACCGAGAGAACATGGAAAAGATGTGTAAAACACTTTTACCAGAACTGGTTAAAGTGGACATTTAGCCGTGGCTGAACTGCACATTCAACGTTGGGACTCCGTCGGTGGTCGTGGACCCTAGCATCTGCAAAACTTAAAAAGTTACCCACTCTATTATCACTAATGTCTACTTTTATTAACAGAATCGACTATAAAAACAGTCAAATTCTAAACCGTGCAGCGTTCGTTCACATTGTTCAGTCATAAAGTCCATAAATCAGTCCACTAATTTACTTCTAAGTAGGTTTATATACAGTTGCAAACATTCCCCTCACCATTTCCCTGTGTCTTTAGAACATTTGAGGTCCGGGAACGCCATGAGATAAAAATTGCAGGTGGGACTAAAAGAATGGCATTCCCTTGCATCGCATTGGTAACCACTGTTTGCCAGTATCTTACTGTACTCTTTTTGCCAATATATGTCTTCTGCTATTACAGTAATCAAGTATGTCACACATAAAGCAGCACCTGGGGTAAGCAAAGCTTTGCCTGCAACGTCACCAAGTGCATAGATGCCACTCGCTGTTGTATTTTGAAACTCATCCACTTTGACGTGGCCATTCTCCAACTCCACGCCCTAACAGACCAGATTAACAATGCATCCAGACACTGAAACCGTCACTTAGCACAGAATAACTTTCTGAATTAATTCACCTAAAAGTCAATACCTGATAGTTTGATACCTGATACAATGAAAAGTATATTGTCCTCGAGTTTTAGGCCTATAAACTATAATTATCACTTGGATAGACAAATGTATGCTAATTTTGATAAACTTTGATCAACATTTGTCAAAGTTGTGGTGAAAAATATTTGGCTTACTTTTTGAGATGCAGTGTACAGTATGAAAGACTCACCACACGGTCAAGACGTAGGCTTTCAATATTCGGTGAACGACCAATTGCCCACAGAAGACAGTCAACATCATTGATTGTTCCAGTGTTTGTTACAACTGACACTTTGTCACCATCACCCATTTTAGCCACTGACGACACCTGCAACAATACAAGACATGAAATACCATGCAAACACAGCGAATACCATAAACAACAAACCACAATAGGTTGGTTGGTTGGCTGAATGTTTAACGTCCAATGCAACACATCATAGGTCATATCGGACACGGTCTTCCCGGGCAATCACTTGACAGGTACTAGCAAAATTATACCAAAATACAACCAACTACAGTTAACAACTCAAAAACCTAAACAACCTCTAAAAAACTACAAACATATATAAACGAAACCAGATGAAACTAAAACCTGGATTGTTCAGGATTGTTCTCCCGAGTCTGTGCAATTTTTATCCTCTTCAAGTTCCAACTAATTTTATTCAATGCTCGTAACATTATCAGACCCAATGAACTCACATCATTATGCATCAGTTCAGTCAAACGCAAGCATACGTTTTCAATAGTCGATCAATCTATGCAAACACACAAATAAAAGAAAACAATACAATGGACTAGTATAGTGTGAACTGAACACAATAACAAGGAAGCCCTCAGTATAGACATAAATAGTGTTACCTGTGTGTTACGCAACAGTTTCACGCCAGACTCAACTAACTGCTCTGTCACTGCAGTGGAGATCATTGTATCAAAATTCCGCAGAACCTAAAGCATCATATTGTATATACAATTACGGCACCAGTAATACACTGCAACTAAATTCTGCCTTAATGTTTGCACTAACTGCAACTTCACGATGGCATGCCCCGCTATTGCTAGCAGTATGCCTTACTGTTTGAAGACTGATTTCATTTGATAATTTGAATATAGATTTGTATTCATGAACGATAATGTTATCAAAAGTAGAAGGCTATGGCATTTCATGTGCATTTTGCAAGATGGAGACACCCTGGCACGCTATTGATAGCAGTAGGCCTACATTCTGCTTACTGCTGAGAGCTGTTTTGGTTTTGAGACTGATGTTATTTGGTACTTTTAATTGGCCACCTCAGCAGCGAAATAATGTAGACTTTTGCAGTTATTCATAAATCTTTGTTATAAGGATTAGTAGGCTACCAGTATTTAGCCTGAAAATGCTTACTCGCTTCCGCATCTACAGCTGTGTTTCGGGATTTGACCCCCTAAATGGGTAGCACTATTAACGAGACCCCAAAGGGCACATCTAGATGATAATTCCTTTTGGCTATAGCTGCTATAGTTCCTGAGATATCGCCCAGACATAAATTGGGCAAAAAATATGACAAAGAGGACAAAAACATACAAATTTCATGCATACATAGTTCAGCTGAAAATAAGTTTTTTGAGCTATATTAACTTGCATTGTGTTCAATGTGTCCAGGAGACTACATAGGAACAAAAATTTGATGAGTAACTTCTATATGAGCTGTACAGCTGACGTTCAAAAAAGGCTGAAATTGCCAGCATTAAGACTCCTTGCAGGTAGCATTGTCTTTTTTATTCTTGGCTGACGATTCACATCAACAGCATAGCAAGTACAAGAAAGACGCAAAAATAAGTTCAACTAATTACAGTTGATAAAAAGTTACATATCATGTAATTATTTGGTTTTAGATATGCAAAAAATAAATTGTGTTAAGAACGCATAATACAGACACTCAAGTAAGTACATTTATAGAGCGTGCTATATCTAGAATAAGTCACTAGGCGCCGCAATCTTCAGCCAAACAAATGCATACACTTTACTAACACTCCAACAGTATTACAACACTTCACAAAGACAAGACAGACTACAACAAAAACATAAAACCCAAAAACCAAAATTACGTAAATATATTACGTAACCTTGTCATATCGAATGAGCAAAGACACGTCTGAACCAAGTGCTCTGAGAATGCCTGCCAGTTCCACAGCAATATAGCCAGCACCCACAATCAGTGCTTTCCTGTTATACGCATTCAACATACATGAGCTTACAGTGCACGCCATGTGCATGTATGGTTTTACAAATTAAGTAAAATAGTTCTTTTCTCTCCTTTATCTCCCAACACCAATGACTGACAAAAGAAGCCAATTACTTCATATTTAGTACATTGTACAGTAAAACTAAGTTTGGATATCAACGGATTCATAATTGTTACACATCGTTACCGACTGGCATCTAGCTACAATGACACTGATATTTACAGTAATACCATGAACCAGTTGCAACGAGCACTTACAAATACTGCAAACATACTGTGGCAGTTTCTCCAATTCAAAGAAGCCATCGCTGTTAATTCCAAATGCTGCACCTTCAAAAATACAAAACCCATTATGTAATGCAGACCAACATTTGCAAAATCATTACCCAAGTAAATAAATGGATTCAAGTTTCAAATGTGGAAATTATTACTACTCAGCCTAATATTAATGCTACACATTTTGGATACTAAAACAATTACAAAGTACAAGTGCATCACTCAGATATGGCACGTTTTACAAGCGATCAAACAGTTTTACAAGCCATAACACAAACCATAACTGCCTTTACTCCCAACAGCACAGCATCACCACACACTGGCTGGTACTCATATTTCCAACCCATGGAGGGATGGCCAGGCTGTGTTGACCTGATGTCAAGAAGCTGAGTTTAACAAGGCTCAAGTTGTTTCACTAGTGCTTTATGGTCTCCTTCTACTTGCAACAGTTGCAATGCTAATAGGAAACTACATCATGAATGTCTTCTTTGTTAATAATGGTCATGCTTTTAATGCAGTTGTCAAACTGTTTAGTATTTCAGAACTAAATACTTTTTGTCTAAGTTTTATAGCTACAGACTATTGGTAGCCTAAGCCTACACACAAGAGACGCAATGCAATAAACTTCATATAATGCAGCGTGGCTTTTAATAATCTTCTATACTTACAGTGGTGCAAATTAATGAACAAAGTATAAAATACATATAGGCCTATTGCGACTCAGAAGAACACAATATGGTAAACAAGACATGGGTGCTGCAGTCACCACTCAGTGATAACCTGATGCTGCAAGAAGTCACAAGCCAGCCATGACAGCTTATGGCTATGAAGAGGCACACAAATTACAGTAAAACACGTACATTTTGCAACCACACACATTTTCACATTTGAGTAAAATCACAAAATTAGATACAAGCTACTTTTTGGAACTGCCCATCACCATAAGGAAACAAATTGCTTAATAAAATCAATAGGAAAATCCGCCAAATTAAAATGCAGCAGATTTTATAAATAATTAAATAGCGAAATTACGATTCAATAAAAAAATAATGCTTTACAGTATACAGTAGTCCCGAAAAGCATGCACAGTAATAATGCCAAATATCACACCATCTGCCACACTTGAACGCAGACCCATGCTGGCAAACTGTTCAGGTTGCCAACCAACCATGACAAACACTTATCGTATTTGTATCTCTATCATCACAATGTATTATATAAGTTTCATATGGCATAAATCTACGTAATTAATTTCAGTACAAAAAGGCGAGTACCAGGCAGATTAGGGGTCACTGGTGCACCACCTGTAGCAATTAATATGTGATTTGCAGTATACTGTTCTCCATTAACTTCCACCACTCCGCTGCTAACAAACTGTGCTACTCCAGTCACCAGCGAAACCTCACTCTGTTAGCAAATGCAAACAGACAATACACGATTATAGATGTACACAGTGTCTCCCTACAATAACACAAATTATTATATTATGATTATATACATAATCACTAATCAGGGTGCATTTATATAGAATTATAAAAAATTATAAATTATAAAAAATAAATTATAATGAGCAAATATCTACCGGCAGACTAAAACAAGTACATTGTAACATCTGATTGGATTTATTTGATATTTTTAGTTTTATTATTCTTCTTATTCAATGCTGTAGAAAGGTCTGAAAGTCTGAATGTGGCATTGAATTTTCAGCTGTACTACTTTCAAATAATATCCAAATAGCACGATTGTAAGAAAGCAAATATTTATACACTGTGAGTCAAAAAACGACCAACGAAATTATTCGTTCACATCTATAGCAAATATTGGACGATTTTCACAATTCATTCATCTGTGGATTCAGCAAAAATTTGCAATAAAACTGTTGTCATGTTCTCCACCATACGTTAACTACGTAGCTACACTACTGAAACTTAAAACGCCACTTTTATCATTTTACCTCTACAGCTGTTACATAAACTTACATCGAAATTCAGTTATTTTTTTCACTTACTGTAATCATATTAACTGATACATATTACCATAACATACTTCTGACTCAACGGCAACTGCCTGTCATGTGCGAGATCTGTTGTGCGTTCTTTATCTTCCAGCGAAACAATGTCAGCTGAATGAGTGCACACAGCCTCAGTATCAGTGTCTCCCATTTCAAACTCATGAAACGGGAGATATCCACGTTTATTTCATCAGGCCGGTGGCTCCAACATCTCAACCCAGTAAACTATAAAATTTGCTTAGAAATTTAGCAGCAGATCTGCCTAAAAAAATTCACAACGTGATTACGTGAATGGAACGACAATATGGTATGGCTGGCATGGCTTTGAGCAACGCATCATCATTAAGCTTACAGACGAGTGGTGTAAACATCTCTGAGTGTGTGTTCATGTAAAAGGACAACTTTCTCAGTATTTAATTTGACTGCAGATTATACTTTGGTAAATTTTAATGTGTTAGTTTGGTGATAATTACAACTAATGTTATTGTGCTGCAATAATCAGAATTTCATCATTTTTGATTTTTTTACATTTCACATAATTTTTACATTTTACAACATTAAGGTGTGGTGGAAAAGATTACAACAGTTTTATTGCAAATTAATTGCCGAATCCAAAGTTTCACGAGAATTATGAAAATCAGCCAACAGTTGGCAAAGTTATGGCCGAAAAATATCGTTGTCTTTTTCTGACTCACAGTGTAGTTTATCAATGTAAGAATAACAAACTGGTTAGCTCATTGTTCAAACTGGTGCAGCAGAACATTTGCCACTGTAATTGTATCCTATTTAGTACTCTTTAGCTCCGTCATAGCCATTCACCTTAATAGCTTTCCTGCCCTTCGATATAAATTTGTGATAATGCATAATAAGCACGGAGTTACTGTTGTGTTTTCACTCTAGTTCATATTTTCTAATGTTACAGGCAAGTGACAAGCATCATCCAGTAATCAAACCTTAATGCATATAACATACCTTACTCAGGTTACTGGCATAAATACCATTAAGACGATGAACATAATCATCTCTTGATTTCTTCAGCTCACTTCAACATGCATTAAAACATCATCACAAAATAAACTAAAAATACTACAATCAATACTGTTGAAAAACACTTTCAGTTCATCAAAAACATTGTGTCACTTTATACACCGTGTCTCAGAAAAAACGTGCCAACTTATGTTTTGCTCTGTGTCGGTCAAATATGAACTGATTTTAATAAAAATTGGTAGGCATGTCCTGGAAGAAACACTTAACAAAATTATACACACAGTGCCCACTTGAACTAAAATATGTGCTAGCACTACCTTGGAAAATTTGAGTTGACAGATTAAGCTGTCAACGCAATATACTTACATTAATCATGAAAATCAGCCAACAGCGACAAACCATGCCAGCCATAAATAGCAACGAACACAACTGGCAGTTATTGTTTCAAAAATCGTCAAACGTGTAGTAAGTCACATCATCTTTACATCGTATGCTCAAAATGTCTGCCTCCGCACATTCAATAAACAGCATGATTCAGACTGTTCACGCATTCTTGATGTGTCGTTTCAATTCGTCGACATCTGAGATCTTTGTACATGCCGGAGGCGGATATTTCGAGCATGTAGTGTAAAAATGATATAACTTACTACATGTTTGACTGTTTGACGATTTTCGAGGCAATGACTCCAGTCGTGTTTGTAGCTATTCAATCATTCATTAAAATGTACATGTAAGTATACTGCATTGATGGCTTGATCTGTCAACTCAAATTTCCCAAGGTAGTGCTAGAAAATATTTTAGGTGAAGTTGGTACTGTTTGTATAATTTTGATAAGTGTTTCTTCCAAGACATGCCTACCGATTTAAATTTTTATAAAAATCAGTTCATATTTGACCGACACAGAGCAAAAAATAAGTTGGCACGTTTTTTTCTGACACATGGTGTAGAAAGCTATCATTTATTATTAACTCAAACAAATCAGACTATCCAGATTCGAGATAAAGTAAACCCTAATTAATATCCATGACCATACAAACATCACATATATGGTTTAGCATTAGTATAAGTCATAAAAAATATGACAACAAATTACAATCAAGACTACATCTATGTATATGCAGTCTGTTCTTCGTGAAATGTGTTGCAGATATGCACAGCATAATAATGTCACTAACTTGCACACCAAACAATGTTAAGATTGATCTGAAATTATCCAGAACTAGTGGATTATCTTTAACATAATCTAATCAGTATCCGAGATAACTCCAGAAGCATGTCACTGCTTTACAAATAAATGCAAATTATAGGTAATGCGAAAGTTTCAGTCGAACAATAATTGATGTTCAACAGAAATAAAAACATTAGTGCGTCAGTACAACTCCAACCAGTACAAGTTTTTCATCAACAGCACATAAACAATGCCTCAAAAGATACAGTAAAAACAGCAACTTCAAACGGTAATAAGAAATAAGACCTGTAACAAAGATCCAAGTATTCACCTGAAGTTAAACGAGTTCAAAGACACATTAAAACCATAGTCGCTGTGATCATGAATGAACTCAGAATGTACTGCTGCATTGTACATCACTTTCTTTGGAACACATCCGACATTTACCTAAAATACATTTTCTTTCTTTAATCACAGATGGATAAAAGCAAGTAATTCAAGTATTTTCACTACCATGCTTAAACAATCTGTTTTAAAATATGTAGTACCGGTATTGTTCTACGATTTCCATTTTTGGCCCCATTTTGCCAAAAACACCTCAGAATTGGTTTCTTTTTGTTGGTTACTTAAATTGATTGTTTCTGTTGTTGTGTAATGAGTTCTCACACAATTCACTGTCATGCAGTCTGTTTCTGCATGATGCATAATCACATTTAAGAAAACAGTCAACTTCACTAAGACAGCTTGATAACCAGGACTGTACCGAATATTCTATTTGTATTCTATTCGGTCAGAATAGTAGGCTCAAAACGATGAAAAATGACTTCACTTTGTGGCCGATCTGGCTATCTATTAGCAAAAGTTTACCCTGGCTTGAGCCTAGGACCGCCCACTCTCCCATGGCCACGCCTATGACGACGTCGTCATGTGGAGAGCGGCAGACATGAAAGACTGCACTAAGGGCAGTTAATTACAGACTGTACTAAGACGGACCGTCGCTACGGTCCGCGTTAGTACAGTCTGTAATTACATGCCCTGATGCGTATAATTCGTCATCAAGACAGCGATACAACAAAAAGTAATAAGATAATAATACTAACAATAATAAAATAAGAATAATAATAGGCTA
>Ga0209365_1000099_pt1 | contig 14094 bp, 4 predicted proteins | sample WorMetimpBELIZE2_FD_187389 | JGI IMG/M metagenome (GOLD analysis project Ga0209365, IMG submission 187389) | Marine gutless worms symbiont microbial communities from Max Planck institute for Marine Microbiology, Germany - Olavius imperfectus... | ecosystem: Host-associated > Annelida > Digestive...
CAGCATCGGGGAACATCTGAAAAAACTCGAAGGTTGATATAGTAAGATTATCGTTCATGGTATTGTCTCCCCCTGTTTATGTGGTAATTATACCTGGTTTTCTGTGGGAGTCAAGTATATAACTCCCTAACTTTTCATGTCTTTGTGGCTTTGTGAGAAAAAATGTTGAACATCACACAGGACTCACCCACTACCCCACAGGAAATATACCGCCTAAATCCGCTTCCGGCGGGTCGGTAAGGGTGAAATGGTGCGGTAAGAGCGCACCGCGCCGGTGGCAACATCGGCGGCAGGGTAAACCCCACCCGGAGCAAGACCAAATAGGGGAACAGGCGACCTCGAGTCGCGATGTGCGGCCCGCACGGGTTCCCGGGTAGGTCGCCCGAGGTACGCGGCGACGTACATCCCAGATGAATGGCTGTCCACGACAGAACCCGGCTTACAGGCCGGTTCCCACCTTAATTCCCATTTTCAATCGGGTAGTAGCAAACATTCAAGTGGTAATGGATCACCCAACGGTCCGATAGTGGTCCAGAGGCTGTCTAAAAACCAACCCATTGATTTGGCTTGGTCTGGAGTCCTTAACCGTATCGAGGTGAAGCCATCGATTCCCCCTCTCCCCAACCCCTCTCCCGCTAGGGGCGAGGGGCTCTCGGCCGTAGCCAACCTTAGTAGGACCGGGGCTGACCTGGACCGTGCAGCATGGCTTGAGTTTTTAGACAGCCTCTCACAACGATTCCGTTGTAGCGGTTTTAATGTGAAGGTTTTTTCTAACCAATGAGGGATCAGGATGCTTGTTCTGCACGGCGCTCCTACCCACTCCAAATTCCGTCTGCGTAAGCTGGCGCAACGCTTGCTGGAGGCCACTGGCCAGGCCCCGCGGGTCTATGCCGAGTCCATCTATTTCGCGGACCTGGAGCGGGCCCTGAACCCGGCGGAGGAGTCTCTGTTGGAGCGGCTGCTGCGCTATGGCCCGCGCTTGCCCCGGCAGGAGCGGGTAGGGCCGCTGGTGCTGGTGACGCCGCGACCGGGGACTATTTCCCCCTGGTCGTCCAAGGCCACAGAGATCGCCCGCAATTGCGGCCTCGGCAAGATTCGGCGCCTGGAGCGAGGCCTCGCCTACTATCTCCGGGGCCTGCCCGATCCGGTCGATGAGGGCCTGCTGACGGCCGCCGCGGCCCATCTCCATGATCCCATGACCCAGCTTCCCTGGTTCGATCTGGAGGATGCCGACCAGCTGTTTCACCGGGCCGCGCCCGCTCCGCACCGGTCGGTGGAGCTGCTGGGCGGGGGACGCAAGGCACTGGTGGCCGCCAACCGGGAGTTAGGTCTCGCCCTGTCCGAGGATGAGATCGACTACCTGGCGGAGAGCTTCCAGGGCCTGGGGCGCAATCCCACGGACGTTGAGCTGGTGATGTTCGCCCAGGCGAATTCCGAGCACTGCCGGCACAAGATCTTCAACGCGGATTGGGTCATCGACGGCGAGCCTCAGGAACAATCCCTGTTTGCCATGATCCGCAACACGACGGACCGCACTCCCCAGGAGGGTGTCGCCACAGGCGACACCCGACGCGGTCCAGGGAGGGATGAGCTGTTGCGACATCCCCCAAAGGGCATCCTGTCGGCTTACCGGGACAACGCCGCCGTAGTGACGGGTTGGCCGGGGCGGCGCTTGCTGGTCTCGCCCGAGGATGGCGTCTACCGCGAGCACGAGGAGGCGATCCACCTGCTGATGAAGGTGGAGACCCACAACCACCCCACGGCCATCGCCCCCGATCCGGGCGCGGCCACCGGTTCCGGCGGGGAGATTCGGGACGAGGGGGCCACCGGCCGCGGCGGCAAGCCCAAGGCCGGCCTCTGCGGCTTCTCCGTGTCGAATCTGCGCATTCCGGGCCACGAGCGGCCCTGGGAGCGGGATTACGGCAAGCCGGGGTCCATCGCCTCGGCCCTGGACATCATGCTCGAGGGCCCCATCGGCGCGGCGACCTTCAACAACGAGTACGGGCGCCCCAATCTGTGCGGCTACTTCCGCACCTTCGAGCAGGAGACGACGGGGTCCGAAGGCCCCGAGCTGCGCGGCTACCACAAGCCCATCATGATCGCCGGGGGCCTCGGCACCATCCGCGCCGAACATATCGCCAAGCAAGTGTTTCCGCCGGGCACGCCCCTGATCGTGCTGGGGGGACCGGCCATGCTCATCGGCCTCGGGGGCGGGGCCGCCTCCAGCCTGGCGTCCGGGGCCTCGGCCCAGGATCTGGACTTCGCCTCCGTGCAGCGGGCCAACCCGGAGATGGAACGGCGCTGTCAGGAGGTCATCGACGCCTGTCTGGCCCAGGGCGCGGAGAACCCCATCCTGTTCATCCACGATGTTGGGGCCGGGGGGCTCTCCAATGCCCTGCCGGAGCTGGTACAGGAGGCCCGGCGGGGCGCGCGCTTCGAGCTGCGGGAGATTCCCTGCGCCGATCCGGGCCTGTCGCCCATGGAAATCTGGTGCAACGAATCCCAGGAACGCTATGTGCTGGCGGTGGCCGCCGAGCGGCTTGCGGAGTTCGCGGCTATCTGCGCGCGGGAACGCTGCCCCTACGCGGTGGTCGGCGAGGCGACCGAGGAGGCCCAGCTGCGGCTCGCCGATCGCCACTTCGGGGACACCCTCATCGACCTGCCCTTGTCCCTGCTCTTCGGCAACCCCCCGCGGATGCTGCGGACCGTCGAGCGGCTCACCGGCCGGCGCCCGGATCTGGACCTATCGCGGGTCTCCATAGCGGACGCCGCCCGTCGGGTCCTGCGGCTGCCCACGGTGGCCAACAAGGGCTTTCTGATTACCATCAGCGATCGCAGCGTCACCGGCCAGGTCGCACGGGACCAGATGGTCGGCCCTTGGCAGGTGCCGGTGGCCGACGTAGCGGTCACCCTCAGCGATTACGCGGGGATCACGGGCGAGGCCATGGCCATGGGCGAGCGGCCCCCGGTGGCCCTCATCGACCCGGTGGCCTCCGGGCGTCTGGCCGTGGGCGAGGCCATCACCAACCTGGCCGCCGCCGCCATCGAGCGGCTCGGCGACATCCGGCTGTCCGCCAACTGGATGGTCGCGGCCGGCCATCCGGGGGAGGACGCCGGGCTTTTCGACACCGTGCGCGCCCTGGGCCTGGAGCTCTGCCCGGAGTTGGGGATCGCCATCCCCGTGGGCAAGGACTCCATGAGCATGAAGACCCTGTGGACCGACGGCGACGGATGCTCGCGGGAAATGACCGCCCCCCTCTCGCTCATCGTCTCCGCCTTCGCCCCCGTGTGGGACACCGGTCGTACCCGCACGCCCCAGCTCCGCACGGACCTGGGGGATACCAACCTCATCCTCATCGACCTCGGGCGCGGGCGCGACCGCCTGGGGGCCTCCGGCCTGGCCCAGGTCTACGGACAAGTCGGCCGCATCGCCCCCGACCTGGACGACCCACGGCTGCTCAAGGCGTTCTTCGCCGGCGTGCAGGCGCTCAATCGGGCGGACCGGCTCCTGGCCTACCACGACCGGGCCGACGGGGGCCTCTTCGTGACCCTGTGCGAGATGGCCTTCGCCGGGCGTTGCGGTCTGGAAATCGACCTCGACCCCACAGGACCGGACGACTTGGCCCAGCTCTTCAGCGAAGAGCTGGGGGCCGTACTCCAGGTACGCAACACAGACATGGACGCCGTGCTTGCCGTGCTCGGCGAGCAGGGCCTGGGCGATTACAGCCGGGTCATCGGCGCGCCGCAAACATCGTCGGAAACCATCCGCTTCCGGCGCGGCGCGCGGGATATCTTCTCCGCCACCCGCGCCGAGCTCCAGCAGCTCTGGTCGGAAACCAGCCGGCACATGCAGGCCCTGCGCGACCACCCGGACTGCGCCCGCGAGGAATTCGACCGCATCACGGACCCCACGGATCCGGGCCTGAACGCGACCCTAAGCTTCGACCCCGACCAGGACCCCGCCGCTCCCTACATCTGGCGCGGCGCCCGCCCGCGGCTGGCGGTGCTCAGGGAGCAAGGCGTAAACGGGCAATTGGAAATGGCGGCGGCCTTCCACCGGGCGGGCTTCGAATGCGTAGACCTCCACATGTCCGACATCATCGAAGGCCGTTCGGGACTGGAGAACTTTCGCGCCCTCGCCGCCTGCGGCGGCTTCTCCTACGGCGACGTCCTGGGCGCCGGGAAAGGCTGGGCCAAATCCATCCTCTTCAACCCGCGGGCGCGGGACCAATTCCAGGCCTTCTTCGCACGACCGGACACCCTCACCCTGGGGGTCTGCAACGGCTGTCAGATGCTCTCCAACCTGCACCAGCTGATTCCAGGCGCGGACCATTGGCCCCACTTTGTGCGCAACCGCTCGGAACAATTCGAGGCCCGGCTGGTTATGGTCGAAGTCACCGACTCGCCCTCAATCCTCCTGGCTGGCATGACCGGCTCCCGGCTCCCCATCGTAGTAGCCCACGGCGAGGGACGGGCGGAATTTCCCGATTCCGCGGCGCAAAAACCCACGGATGGGCCTTTTCGACACTCTTCCAGGGAAGCCGCCGACGCCGCGGCCCAGGTAGCCCTGCGCTACGTCGAAAACAAGGGCGACATCGCTGTGCGCTATCCCGCCAACCCCAACGGCTCTCCCCAAGGTATCACCGGCCTGACCACCACCGACGGCCGCGTCACCATCATGATGCCCCATCCCGAACGGCTCTTCCGCGCCCTCCAATACATCTGGCGACCGGACCACTGGCAACAGGATGGCCCCTGGATGCGGCTGTTCCGAAACGCCCGCGCCTGGATCGGCTAAGAGCCTGTCTAAAAAGGCAATCTCTTAAGGGAATGTCGTAAACGTCCCTATATGGGTCCTCACGACCTTTCCTACCGGGTAGGGGTACTAGAACCTCTCTGTTAATCCTGTCCGATTGGAATTTTGCAAGGAACCTTTAGAACACGGTCACTACATATTGAGCACTACCCCAAAGCCTTTCAACAAATTCCGGAACGCCACAGCGGACGTTCCTTGTCCGGCAGAATGAGGATGAAAGAGGGTACTCGTCCCCCCGTAGGTCCGAGGGTTTCGCAGAAGGCGACATCTTCTTTATAAGGGAGCAACCCAATGACCACCGAAGAACCGCGCACCATCCTGATTACCGGCTGTTCCAGCGGCATCGGTTATGCCTGCGCCCATGGCCTGCGGCAACGGGGCTACCGGGTCTTCGCCTCGGCCCGGAAACCGGAGAACGTGGAGCGCTTGTCCGGCGAGAGCCTGGAGGCCTTGCGCCTGGACCTGGACGACTCGGCCACGATCCGGGAGGCGGTGGACCAGGTCCTGTCCCGGACTGGCGGCAGGCTCTTCGCCCTGCTCAATAACGGTGCCTACGGGCAAATGGGCGCCGTGGAGGATCTGTCCCGCGCGGTGCTGCGGGCCCAGCTGGAAACCGGTCTGCTCGGCGGCCATGAGCTCACCTGTTTGTGCCTGCCCGTCATGCGCCGGCAGGGCTACGGCCGCATCGTACAGATGAGCTCCGTCCTCGGACTGACGGCCCTGACCTACCGGGGCGCCTATGTGGCCGCCAAGTTCGCCCTGGAGGGGTTGACGGATACCCTGCGCCTGGAGCTCGCCGGCAGCGGCGTTCAGGTCTCCCTGATCGAGCCCGGTCCCATCGAGAGCCGATTCCGCGCCAACAGCTATGAGAAATTCCGCTCGCATATCGACCGGGAGCACAGCCCACATCGGGAGTCGTATCGCGCCGTGGAAGAACGCCTGCTTGAGGAGGGTCCAGTGATGTCCTTCACCCAGTCCCCCCAGGCGGTGCTCGCAAAGCTGATCCATGCCCTGGAGAGCCGTCGGCCCAAGCCCCGCTACTATGTCACTGTTCCGACCTACATCCTCGGCGGATTGCGTCGGGTACTGTCCTCCCGGGGACTCGATCGGGTACTGAGGCGGGTTTCCGGTGGCGGCGCCCGATGACGAGCCAGTCACATAGTACCCAGTTTCACCGTATTTTCCGGTTGAAAATCTCCTGTAGGGAATGGCCTCTGCGCCGTTCCCGTCGGGCTGTGCCCTTGTGCGGGTCATTCGGAACGCCACGGAGAGCGCTTCCTACGAACGTGTAGAATAGGATGAAATGGGGTAATAGGTACAATTGGCTGCAATTCCCATCCTGTTGCTTTCTATCGAGTTATGATCCGGTGTCCAAGCCACGGCTTCGGCACCGCGCGTCTTTGCGGTCCCAATCGATTAGTATTGCTTGTTGATGTGCGGCCGTTTCCGGCCACGACCTGACAAACGACGAACAGCAGGACGGATGAATATGCGCAGTCATTATTGCGGGGAGCTGAACGGGGGCCACACGGGCGAGGAGATCCGGCTCTGCGGCTGGGTGCACCGCCGGCGCGACCACGGCGGGGTGATCTTCGTCGACCTGCGGGACCGGGAGGGCCTGGTGCAGGTGGTATTCGATCCCGACCGGCCAGAGATCTTCCGGCTCGCCGAGCGGATACGCAGCGAATACGTGCTGTACGTCCGGGGCCGGATCCGGCCGCGCCCGGAAGGAACGGTGAACCCGGACTTGGCGACCGGCGAGATCGAGGTGTTGGCTCTGGAGCTCGAGGTGCTCAATACCGCCGAGACTTCACCCATCCAGCTCGACGAGCACGGCCAGGACGCTGCCGAGGAGATCCGCCTGCGCTACCGCTATCTCGACCTGCGCCGCCCGGAAATGCAGGAGCGCCTGCGTACCCGCGGGCACATAACTGGCGCCTTACGCCGTTTCCTGGACGACCACGGCTTTCTGGACCTGGAGACCCCGATCCTCACCAAATCCACCCCCGAGGGCGCCCGCGACTACCTGGTGCCCAGCCGGACCCATCCGGGCCAATTCTTCGCCTTGCCGCAATCGCCGCAGCTCTTCAAGCAGTTGTTGATGATGTCCGGCCTGGATCGCTATTACCAGATTGCCCGCTGCTTCCGGGACGAAGACCTGCGCGCGGATCGCCAGCCCGAATTCACCCAGCTCGATATCGAGGCCTCCTTCATGACCGAAGACGGATTCATGATCCTCATGGAGGCCATGATCCGGGAGCTGTTCGCCACCGTCCTGGATACGGAGCTGCCGGACCTCTTCCCGCGTCTCACCTACGCCGAGGCTATGCGCCGCTACGGCTCCGACCGCCCGGATCTGCGGGTGTCCCTAGAGCTAGTGGACGTGGCCGACCTGATGCAACAGGTGGACTTCAAGGTCTTCGCCGGACCCGCTCGGGACCCGGCCGGGCGCGTAGCGGCCCTGCGCCTGCCGCGGGGCGGCGAGCTCAGCCGCAAGGATATCGACGAGTACACCAAATATGTCGGTATCTACGGCGCCAAGGGTCTAGCCTACATCAAGGTCAACCAATGGACCGCCAAGGGCCGCGACGGCCTGCAATCGCCCATCCTCAAGTTCCTGCCGGACGCGGCCATAGCCGGCATCATGGCCCGCACCGGGGCTGAGGACGGGGACCTGATTTTTTTCGGTGCCGACCGGGCCCGGATAGTCACCGAATCCCTCGGCGCCCTGCGGGTCAGGCTGGGTCGGGATCGGGGACTGCTCACCGGGGACTGGCGGCCGCTGTGGGTGGTGGATTTCCCCCTGTTCGCGCGGGACGAGCCGGCCGACCGCTGGATGGCCCTGCATCACCCCTTCACCGCCCCGCGGGAGGACCAGATCGAATTACTCGCGCGGGATCCGGGGGCTTGCCTGTCCCGTGCCTACGACCTGGTCATCAACGGCACCGAGATCGGCGGCGGCTCCATGCGTATCCACCGCGAGGCGGTACAGCGGCAGGTCTTGGCGCTGCTCGGCATCGGCGACCGGGAAGCGGACGAACGCTTCGGCTTTCTGCTCCAGGCCCTCGAGTTCGGCTGTCCGCCCCACGGGGGCATCGCCTTCGGCCTGGATCGATTAGTCATGCTGATGACCGGGGCGGGATCGATCCGCGACGTTATCGCCTTTCCCAAGACCCAGACCGCATCCTGCCCACTCACCGCCGCGCCCTCCGCGGTGGACCAGGCCCAGCTCGACGAGCTGGCGCTACGCCTCCGCCCCAAACCCGGCACCTGACATCGACAACACCGAGGGAAAATACTCGACCATCCTGCCGGACGCCCGTTTTGCCGGTTGTCGGTCAGGTTTTCGTTTGATTTCACTCGCCCGTGATCGGATCGGGGCTGGCTCGCGCTTCTCTCGTTTGGTGTCGGCGGGGGAGGTCTCTGGAACGGGGGCCGAGGCCGTGACTTTTTCGTTGGTGGTGGTTTCCGTGGCCTGTCGGCGGGGTGGTGTCGGCTCGGATTCCGGCGCCCCCACCGGGGTTGGTGGGGGCGTGGGAGCCTGGGTTGCTGATTCCGGCTCCCGTCGGGTGTCCGGTGTGGCTTCCGTCGTTTGCCGAGGTGCCGAGGCCGCATCCGTGACATCCGGTTTCCCCTGTGGGGTGCCGGTCGCCGGGGTCGGTCCGGTACCGGGCGCGGGCGGGGTTGTATCCTCGGGAGGGCGTCGGGTGTCGCCGGTTGCGGCACTCGCCTCGATTGTCGGGCCGGATGCCGATTTTGGCTTGGCCGTGTCCGGTTGTCCGTCGGGTCGGGATTGGCCCACATCGGATTCAGCGGGGGGTTCCGACGGCGTGGTCTCGCCGTTGCCGCCGCGGGCCGCTGCCTTCTTTCGGCTGTTGCCGCCGCCACGGCGGCGGCGCGTGGAACGTGGTTTGGGGCTACCCTGGTCCTTGTCGGCTTCCTGGGCGGGCTCGTCGCTGACCGCTTCCGGCGAGCCGGCGTCGGTGGCCGGCCCCGTGGGTTTTGCCGACTCGGCCCTTGTCTCGTCCGGGGAGGATTGGGGAGGCTCCAGGGCCTGGGGACCGGGGGCTTGGGCGTCGGGTGCGGAGGCCGGGACCAGCTTTTCCGCCGATGTCGGCTTGGACTCGGAGGGTGAGGCCGATTCCGTGGTCGGCTCGGGCTTTTCCCTGGCCGGTGGTGACTTGCGGGCCCGCTGCCCGTTCCGGTCGGTGACCTCGCGCGCGTTCTCGTTCGAGGTCCCGCGCGGCTTTTCATGCAGGGTCTCGTCGGTCGAGCCGGTCTGGCTGCGCTGACCGCCCTGACGGCGGCCTTCGCCGCCCCTCCGGCCACCACGTCCGCGACTCCCGCGGCGCGTACCCTTGGGGTGGTCCGTTGCGTCCGGTGTGTCCTTGTCGGTCTTCTCGCCTCCCGTCGCGCCTTGGCCAACGGGTGTCGCCGGGGCTTTGCCCGACCGGCTCGGGCGCCGTTCGGACCGGACATTGGACCGCTCGGCCTCGGCCGCGGAGCCCCCTCGTTGCCGCGATGGCCCGCCGCGTCGGTCGCGGGAGGCCCCGGTGGGTTGCCGGCCGGGGGCCTTGGCCTCCGGCGCGGGCGTTTCTTCTTCGCCGCCGCTGCGGTGGGTGACCAGGTTGGTCCAGATTCGCTTGAAAAGGCCCTGGGTGGGCTTTATGGTCTCCCGGTCCTGGGTCGGGATGGGCGCGGCGGGGGCCAACGGTTTGACCGCGGGCTCCTCTTGCCGGCCGCCGGCCTCGGCCCGGCGTGCGGAGCCGGGGAGCTCGGCCTCCGAGGCGGTCGCCAGCTCGTAGCTAGCCTGTTCCTTGGCCTGACGGCCCAGATCCTGAGTACGGATGCGCTCAATCCGGTAATCAGGTGTCTCCATGAATCGGTCGGGCACGAGGATGACCTCGATGCCTTGGCGTTGCTCGATTTCGAGAATGGCGCGGCGCTTCTCGTTGAGCAGAAAGGTGGCTACGTCCACCGGCAATTGGGCCAGGATGCGCGCCGTGTTTTCCTTCATCGTCTCCTCTTCGGCGATGCGTAGGATGGACAGAGCCAATGACTCCACGCCGCGGATGGTGCCCCGACCGCGGCAGCGCGGGCACACGAGCTGGCTGGATTCGCCGAGGGACGGGCGCAGGCGTTGCCGCGACATCTCTAGCAGGCCGAAGCGGGAGATGCGGCCTAATTGGACTCGGGCGCGGTCCTGTTTGAGGGCCTCGCGCAGTCGGTTCTCCACCTCGCGTTGGTTGCGCACGGGGGTCATGTCGATGAAGTCGATGACGAACAGACCGCCGAGATCACGCAACCGCAGCTGGCGGGCGATCTCGTCCGCCGCCTCCAGGTTGGTGTTGAGGGCCGTCTCCTCGATGTCTGCGCCCTTGGTGGCCCGCGCGGAGTTGATATCGACGGAGGTCAGGGCCTCGGAGTGGTCGATGATGATGGAGCCGCCGGAGGGGAGCTGGACCCCGCGCTGGAACGCGGATTCGATCTGGCTCTCGATCTGGTAGCGGGTGAACAGGGGCACCTCGTCATCGTAGAGGCGCAGCTTCTTGAGGTTGTGGGGCATCACTTGGCGGATGAACTGGTCCGCCTTCTCGTACATCCCCCGGTCGTCGACCAGGATCTCACCGATGTCGGTGCGCAGGTGGTCACGGATGGAGCGGATGATAACGTCGCTTTCCTGATAGATCAGGAAGGGGGCCCCGCGCTCCGCCGCCGACTGCTCGATGGCGTTCCAGAGCTGGGTGAGGTAGTCGAGATCCCATTGCAGCTCCTCGGCATGTTTGCCGACGCCGGCGGTGCGCACGATCAGCCCCATGCCCTCCGGGATCTCGAGCTGGCTCATGGCCTCGCGCAGCTCCGCGCGCTCCTGACCCTCGATGCGGCGGGACACCCCGCCGACCCGCGGGTTGTTCGGCATCAGCACCAGGTAGCGGCCGGCCAGGGAGATGAAGGTGGTCAGGGCCGCGCCCTTGTTGCCGCGTTCTTCCTTGTCCACCTGGACCACGACCTCCTGGCCATTGCGCAACGCCTCCTTGATGCTGATGCGGCTGCCAGGCGTGACGGCCCCCGGGTCGAAATAGTTGCGGGCGACCTCCTTCAACGGCAGAAAACCGTGACGTTCGCTGCCGTAATCGACGAAGGCGGCCTCGAGGCTGGGCTCGATGCGGGCGATGGTTCCTTTGTAGATATTGGCCTTTTTCTGTTCCCGGCCCGGCGCCTCGATGTCGAGATTGAAGAGCTTCTGGCCGTCGACGATCGCTACCCGCAACTCCTCCGGCTGAGTCGCGTTGATCAGCATTCTTTTCATGTATTCGTGAATCCCGTGTAACAAGGCATGCGCCCGGACGACGAACCGTCGCGGCGTCGGCGACATACTCGGTGGTGGTCCGTCTCCATCACGCGGAGAGAGCCCCGGCCGCGATGCGCATCGCGCCCGTTCGCCGGCGGCACAACGGCCGTTCACGCCCAGCTCTCGGGCAGGGGGGGCGTCCCGCGCTCGTCGCAATACCCATGGGAGACGGGTGAGTGATGCGCCACCTCGGGCCATACCGGCCTCGGCTCGTGCCGGGGCGCATACCTTGATGTTCCGTTGCGGCCGCCATCGTCGGGCGACCGCGCAAATGAGCTCCCCCCCCCGCAGGAGGGTGTCGCCACAGGCGACACCCGACGCGGGCCAGGGATGAATCGCCATGTTCAACCGCGGCATGCGGTTGAACATGTAAAGAATCGGGAAATCGCTATTTCCCGATTCGCCAGTCGCAAAGCCCAGGGATAGGCTTTTGAGACGCCCCCCACAGAGCCGGGGCGCCGTTGAAAATTCTGGGTTTGCAGCAAAGGACGGCGCGCATTCGACGGACCGCCAGGGCCTGCGCGCCACGCCCGGTCCCTCCCGGCATCCAGTCCATGGTCGTCCGCGAAAGACCCGAGACGCGCGGCCACGCCGCCGCCGATGAGGAAATCGAGCTATCGGGAAGTCTGGGATCGTGCCCGGGTACGGGAATCATCCTGGTGCAAGGTCTCGCCGTCCCTACTATCATCGCTGCAAACAACGTAAGCTTTCAATAATATCAGTGCACAACTATCGCTTCAATTCACCGCCGCAAGGGTTTAGGAGGAATAGAACTTATTGCTGAAGGGCCGCGTCAGACTACCGAACTTGCACAGCACCTCCTCGGGCGTTGCCGTCGGCGGGCATACCCGTCAAACCCGCGAGGGATGTGACGGCGCGGCGGCTTCCAATAATCGGTGAAAACCAGGGCCTTTTTATACGCCGGTGGGATACGATCCCAGAGTATTTGACACGTTTTCTCACTGCGATCACCGCAGGCGTAAGCCACTACTTCTCGGGTCTCTCGGCTCAATGCAATCCAGAGCCAAACTTTGGTGTGGCTACGGAAGACAGAGGACCAGACTCCATCCGCTTCCAGCACGGGTGTTTTCCAGGGATCAACGGGTTCAGAGTAGTTTCAAGGGGGGAGCTGTTCCGCCTTTTTTTAACCAGGCACTCAAGGTTTGGCGACAAACCCCAAAGGTACGTTCGATTCCGCGCATACCGGAGCGTTCTTGATAAGCTTTGAAAATGATCTCTTTATTCTTCTTCGGTATAATCTACTCGAGGTTCCAGGACGCCATAAGGCCCACAAGTTTTACAGTGATATTGTGGACCTCCACTCCATTGGTACCATTTTTGACAATTTATTTACTCTGACATTTACGCAAGTATAGCTTTTGTTTCAGTCATCATAGCTCAAAACCCTGTGATTGAATTGGCATCTGAAGGTGATAGTTCAAACCCCTCGGCATTGTTCCGAAAAGGAACTTTGAAATCCAGATGAAGAATTAACTATCTTACTCTGTCACTCTAGTATTTATCACTACTCCGTTATAAATTCCACTCCAAGATTTTTCTGCTGAGCTTCGTATCGTGCCGCCGCTTCGATAAACTCGGTGCGGGCTGCGCGACGAAACATAATCGAAAGACTCATCGCTCCATTCAGGCGAGAGCTAACGCCTTGACTTCGGACCAGGGCACGGCATCGTTCGGGTTAGCATCATGTTCAGCAAGTCGCCGGTCAAGCTCCATCTTCTGAGCATCCGTTAAAGGTTGCACGACACTTCATTCAACAATATTGAACCAGAGTGCTTCAACCATCTCAAGCTGTTCTTCCTATGCTTAGCTGTCGAGCTTGATCATGGAGATGCATATTCATGAGCAATCCTCCTTACACAAAAACAAGATGGGTGTTCTTTTACTTAGTAGTGCCAGACAAAGTGGGGGTCTTTTCGTTTGTTACCTAACGATTCTGGCTCTTCTGACATGATTAATAGCTTTTATTAGGTTACTTACTTGTCCTTTACATGCCTCACTATCAGCAATTGCTGCTATCATATTATATTTATATAAGAATTTTCGCTGTGCTTCAATTACCTCATCAGCAAAGATTACTAAATTTGACTCTAATAGAAGCCCTTGTGCCTCAATATATTCATTGGTAATATCAACATATTCCTTAGTTTGTTAGTCTATATAGCTTTGTTCGTAAGTGCATCTTTTTGATGTTGAATGCTACTATTCCCTGAACAAGCAACGATAAAGAAAATCATAAAAGCCCATGAAATGTTTCTTTCATTATTCACCTTCACCAACGGTTAACAGAAATGATGGGAGCGGTCTTCTTCAGCACCCGTTCGTCCTACTCGTTCACGCCCCACCACCCGCGTAGCTTGGGGTAAAGAACGAACCCCAACACAAAGACCACGCGACTGGAATCACGACAACCACAAATCCCGATTCGTGCTTATTCGTAGTTTTTCGATGCGGTTCGTTGTACTCAACGTATCCTACACGATACTTCTCAAGCTGTCGCAGAGAGCACAGAGAACCGAATGAGTCGGCTCTGCGCTCTCTGCGTCTCCGCGGTTCAAATCCTCCCCTGTCCAGACTGACCCGCAATCCTCGGAGACTGCCTCTTTAGGCAGTCTCCAAGACCGATTACAACCTGAACATCCGCAAGGAGTGCATCTTTGCGCCTTTATCTTTGCGGTTCAACCCTTCCTCCACCTAATCGTAATTCTCAGGCCTTCGTAGCGTGGGGGTCGATGTCGCGGTCGGCGAGGGATTCGGGGAGGAACTGGAGGACGCGGATGCCGACGGCGGTGATGAGGAGGGCTACGGCGACACCGCCGATGCCGAGCAAGAGTTCGGGCAGGCTGGGGGTGTAGAGGGCCATAGCGCCGTCGTCGTAGAAGCCGGATTCGAGGACGGTTTTGCCGGG
>Ga0209365_1000100_pt1 | contig 14061 bp, 9 predicted proteins | sample WorMetimpBELIZE2_FD_187389 | JGI IMG/M metagenome (GOLD analysis project Ga0209365, IMG submission 187389) | Marine gutless worms symbiont microbial communities from Max Planck institute for Marine Microbiology, Germany - Olavius imperfectus... | ecosystem: Host-associated > Annelida > Digestive...
TTGAAGTGAAATGCAATGAAATCAAAATATTCTGGAATAAACAAACTAAAAATGAATAAGAGCAGAACATTAATACAGTACTAAAGTCAGCGTGCTTCCGTTTAAAATATTACGAACACCGATGACTATTTATAAATTCTTTATTGGCACTGTGGGAGAGAAGGCACAAAGACAATCCTGGAGCTTCATGGGGACAGACTTCACATGGAGAAGTAATTGGTAAACACAGTGAACCGTGGTCTAAACAAATTGGTATCAGCATCCTGAAGGAGTTCAGAGAAGAGTTTTAGGTTACCATTGTAGCCCCATCGGATGGCTTTACACAAAATAGCATCAATCTTGCTGAATCACAAAGCTCTGTGCCCTCTTGTGTGACATGCCGACTACCCGTCATCTCCCAGCATCAAAGGCAGCTTACAAATTTCTGGAGGCCCAAATTTTTGGTAATTTGTCTATGATATTGCGACTTATTCTGGATTATCTTTGCAATACCATGAACCAACAGTGGGCGATCGAACTGCAAGCGGTAGATCACCTCAAAATTTGGTGAACTTTTGGCACAGTAACGGCTAAGATTGAGGTGCTATTGTTAACCTGTCTTCATGCAATATTGGTATTTTCGTAATTGCCGGTCCGTTCGACGCCAGTTGACGCCTCAAATGCCCTTCCTGCCAGGAAGGGCATTTGAGGCGTCATGTTTCTGTAGTAGTCGCTAGTTGATGCCAGTGTGTACAGATAGGACACGGCTAGTACGATGCCAGTTGATGCCTCATACGCCCTTCTTGTAGTAGTTGCCAGTTGACGTTAGAGGACTGGTTGCAGTGGGACACGGTAACACGACGCATTTCCATGGGCCGCAGAATATTGAGCCTAGTCACGCAATTTGTCCCTTGCAGCGAAATTTGCAATATAATACGATACAAACAGGTTCTTTACAGTTGACAGGCACAACTTTTAACAGTGGCATTACATACATTCTAAGCATGTTAAATGATAAAAACAGAATAAAAGCTTTGTGCACGTTTGCACATAATATTTAGCAATTTTGCTCTGTGCAATTTTTTTGCAGGTCAAAGGGGGCATGGCCCAAGTGTCCTAGTAGGAAATACACTAGTGGTCCCCTCGGCCAATCCTCCCTTCCATTCCTCCTCTGCCCTTTCCCGCCCCTCCACAGAAAGCAAAGTGGGGGATGTGGGGTCGTTCCCGGAAAAAAGATTGAAATTCTAGATTGCTTTAGCTGAGCTTGAGCGCATTTGGGCATGCTAAAATGGTTTGGAAATGTGTTTTTGTACGTCACAATGTCATTAATTTATTTTGCCTACAATAAAACACAGTAACATGTAACTAACGATCAGGTGGTAAAAAAAATTCTGGGGCTGTCCACAATCCACATATAGGTGGACACCATACGGCCTAAAAACTGGGGTGTGCAGACACCGTTGAGTAGACACCAGTCGATTGATGCCTATGATCTGAGTTAATGTATATTTATGTCTCCACTCACTGATAGGTGCCGGAGGCATTATGTTTTCGGGCTGCCGTCTGTCCGTCCACCTGTGGTCATATAGGTGGCGGTATGGCGACGTTGGTCAGATCAACGAAGTTGCTCTGCGCCGGGCGGGCCTGGTTAGTACTGGGATGAGTGACCATATCAGGGTTCAACTCTCGGTGCGGGAGACTTATCTTGGTCTAACCAACCACCCAGGTCAACTCAGCCTTGCATTGCATCCCTGCGGGGTCACTAAATTGAGTACCAGCTTCTGCTGGGATAAATGCGGGAAAGTCGCCACTGCTGGGTGGCAGGTAACACTGAGTGATCCCATATGGTATGTGATTTCTCGTAGCAGTGTGATGATTTTGATTATGAACTGCTATATCCGACTTACTTTACTATATATTAAAAGTTTGTGAACACAGTATCTTATAAACTGCTTAAAGGAATTTCACCAAATTTACAGCGTTGGTGCACTTAGGGACAAAGATGACCTGATTAGGTTTTGAGGTCAAAAGGTCAAGGTCTTGGTGAGACCAAATATGCTCAGAAATTCACTTTTGTGGCCATTTTGTCACCGTGGAAAACTATGTTGTGTTTGTTTGAATTGAATTCAACGTGTTGCGCGTGCTTATACAACTGTGAGAAAAATTAGGTCAAAGATCAAGGTCACAGAAACGTTTTCCAACAGAGGTGTACTTATCGACCATCTAGTTGTATTACTAAAGTTTTGTTTGCTCACTTTGTGTGTGTTTGGCAGAAGTCAAAAATTGTTACACGTCGGGTTTCACCATTAGAAGATGCTGAAATGCATATCAGATCTCAGAGAGACAAAGACGGATTTGAGAAAAAATATATCAACAGTACAGTAGGTTGGTAACTGTGTGGATATCACTTAGCTTGTCTTTAGTTTATTGTTATTTAGTGGCTTTGGTTAGTTGTGGCTAAGACAGAGATTCACCAGTGCTTCTTACTACTGATCCTCGGTTCTCTGTGATGGATATTGCATCAGTATGGCATAGTGTAATAAGTTGACACCAAGCATTCTTCCTGATTATGCAGTCGACTGTAAATGTAAATTGCATTTGTATTTGTGATTTAGGATATGGCATTTTTGCTACAAGAGATTTTGACCATCAGGAATTTCTTTTAGAGTATTGTGGCATACTTATTGATCCTCTAACAGCTGATGGACTGTTTGATCAGACCTTTCTGTATTATTTTGACAAAGGACGACAGAGTTACTGGTAAGTAATCGTAGCTGTATGATGGTGTGTATTTAGAGTGATCTGTATGCAAGGAACTGATTTTTGTAGTTGGCATGAATGTCGAGCCTATTATTCTGCCTTCCATATAGGCAACACGATTCTTTGACTACTGGGCCACTGGGCCCACTGTGCGCTATACACATATCTACCAACCATAGATTGCCTAGTGACGATGCCTTATATGACTTAAGCTTTCATTTAAGTACAGAGTGCCGTTAAGTGGGCAGTTAATAGACCGTTTTGTTTCGAGTTGATTTAGTTGAGCTTTTGTACCTACTTTCATATTTATATGAATTTTATACTCATTCACAAGTGATTTTACCGGGTAGTTATAATAATAATAATAATAATACTAATAATAACAATTGTTTTGTAATACTTGTTTTCAGTTTGTATTTAGGTTGACTCTTCGACATAGTCAACCTAATAAAGCTGGTCTCAAATGTCCGTCTGTCCATCCGTGCATGCATACGTGTACGTACACACGTGTACGCGCGTACGTGTGTACGTCTGTCCACAAAAGTTTTTCCGATTTCAATGAAATTTGGCATGTAGATAGAGGTTGATGAATGATGCACAACGGTATGCAGTATGACCCGATCCAAGGTCAAGGTCAAGCTCACGAGCCCTTCCAAAGTTACAAATCCAGCCATTTTCAACAGCTATCTCCGCCATCTACAATGGGAGCTGGCAACTGAACACTGATTCTTAAACTAGGGCACAATATGTAAATTGGATCGGGCCGGATTTTTGATATTTGGCCTTGTTTGAGTGTCACGTGACTGTGAATTTGGCACGGTCCATCTATCCGTGTGTACATCCGTCCGTCCACAAAGTTTCTTCGTTTTCAAAGAAATTTGGCATGTATGTTGAGGTCGATGAATAATGCACGATGGTATGCAGTGGGAGCTGGCAGCTGACCACTGATTCTTAAACTAGGGCACAATATCTAAATTTGTTTGGGCCAGATTTTCGATATTTGGTCTAGTTCTTGTGTCACGTGACTTTGAACTTGGCACGGTATGTCCGTCCGTGTGAACGTCCGTCCGTCCACAAACAGTTTTGTCGATTTTAATGAAACTGGGCATGTACGTACAGGTCGACGAGATATGCACGACAGTATGCAGTATAACCCGATCCAAGGTCAAGGTCACAATTCCTTCAAAGTTGGAAATCCTGCCATTTTCAGCAGCTATCTCTTTGCCATTTACAATTGGAGCTGGCAACTGACCACTGATTCCTAACTCAGGGCACAATATCTAAATTTGATCAGAGTGGATTTCTTATATTTATCCTAGTTTTCGTGTCATGTGACTTTGAACTTGGCAGAAACGTCAGTTGTGATTCTCGAAATGTTTTTCTTCCGATCTCAATGTCAGTGTTCTCTATAAACTGTGATCCTTGCTTACACCTTCATCTGCAGCGTGAAGGCTGTTTGCCGCACCGGTGTGAGCTGAAAGAAATATATTTGGCTGGTCACTGACTGGCACAACACACAGCGCCAGTCAGGGCTAAGCCAGATAGTAGGCCATGTCTACAGGGGGTGCATTAGAAATACCTGACAAGCTGTTCACGTCCTACTAACCCCATCTTCCCCGCACTCATGCACACATCCACACACACCTACAAATTCCTCTCCTCTCCCTGGGCTAGCGCACTGGACCGTTACGTGGTCTCAGACCTGAGGTCCAGTAGTAGGCTGGACCTCTGCCCGCAATAAAGAAAGAAACAAACAAAGAAAGACAGAAAGCAAGGGAGGGAGGGATGAGGGGAGGAAGGAAGGTCATTAGCCCTCGAAAATCTGGTTTCTTTATGTTCTGTGTTGTCCCGCATCCCTAGAAGAGTCGACCATCACTCCCGCACGTGCCTAATTTTTGTTTTTAATCCCTGGTATCTATACTACCGGGATATTAGAAAGATAAAATATATTAATAATAATAATAATAGAAATGCATCCTCTTTATAGTGAAACAATTGTCCTCAGATGTACTTATAACAGTTCACACAAATATTTCTTAAGCTTTTTGACAAACGTTTGCAATAACACAGTGTTGTTAATATGTGTGTTTTTAGTGTTGATGCAAGAGACAACAACATGTTGGGCAAGTTTGTCAATGACAGTCCTGCAAAATTTGCAAACTGCCTGCCGAAAGTTTTGGTGGTGGATGGCAAGCCACATGTTGCTTTGTTTTCTGTTAAGAAAATACTCTGTGGAACGGAACTGAGATTCGACTACGGTGGTCATGTTCCTTGGCGAAAGGTAATGATGACTGTAACGCCTATAACAGAACCAACTGCCCTTACCTTCCATTATAACACCTACACTACTCCACGTGCACATAGTCTGCCAATCAAATTTGTTGAAAATTAGATGACGAAAGTGGAATATCATTCCATTTCCGTGTCAGATCACATTTTTGTACTGCAGAGCTGTTGTTGCATTTTCGACCAAGTCGAGGGCGTAGAACACAAACCTGAAGTGAAAGCCGGAACCGGAAGTAGTTTTCGCCGCCATTTTGGCGAAAAACCGATTTTTGTTTTTTTTGGCTTTTTTCAACTCGGTTGCCATTCCCCGTACAAGGTCCGTATTTAGGGTTGTTGGTTGATTTTGTGTGGCGATATCTCACCATTTGGACTGCCCCTGTTAGACTCCCATCATGCAAAGTGTCATCAAGAGTTACCATATTGTTGTTAATTCTCTGCCGTTAAAGCGCTCTGTGTTCTGATCTGAGAGTGCAATTTCTGCAGAGCAAAGTCTGCAGCCAAATGTAGTTTAATGGCACTGTCAAAAATCGAAATTACAACAAAACGTTCAGCCTGCGTGTAATTAATCGATTGTTTTACTGAGGTGTAAAACTGCAGCATTGTGTTGACATTGACAGTAACTTTTCTCTAGTCTGCCCAAGCATTGCATCGGAGTAATCGGACCACTAATTGGACTAATGGGGTTAGCGTTAGGCATATTATATATTTAGGGCCGATTAGTCTGATTAGTGGTCCGATTAGTCCGATGCAATGTGTGGGCACACCCACTTTTCTCACTTCCAGAAATTTGTACTTAGAACCATTGTCATGTTTGCAGTTGCTTTCCGCAAGTCTGCAACCGCTGACTGTAGAAGACTGTTGTGAAGAAGCTGATGTTGATGTTGAAAGAGAGTCCATATCAGGTGAAGAGGTGCCAAGACCAAGACCAGGCGAAGGAGCTGATGTCGATGTTGAAGAAGAGCCTGTGTCGGGTGAAGAGGAATCCAGACCTAGACCAGGCAAAGCAGCTGATGTCGATGTTGATGGAGAACCTGTATCAGGTGAAGAGGAAGCCAGACCTAGACCAGGCGAAGCAGCTGATGTCGATGTTGAAGAAGAGCCTGTATCAGGTAAAGAGGAAGCCAGACCTAGACCAGGCGAAGCAGCTGATGTCGATGCTGAAGACCCTGAATCCCGTGAAGAGGAGCCCAGACCAGGCGAAGCAGCTGATGTCGATGTTGATGTAGAACCTGTATCAGGTGAAGAGGAAGCCAGACCTAGACCAGGCGAAGCAGCTGATGTCGATGTTGAAGCAGAGCCTGTATCAGGTGAAGTGGAGCTTAGACCCAGATCAGGCGAAGCAGATCATGTTGACGTTGACAGAGAGTCCGTATCAGATGAAGAGGAACCCAGATCCAGATCAGGCGAAGCAGCTGATGTCGATGTTGAAGCAGAGCCTGTATCAGGTGAAGTGGAGCTTAGACCCAGATCAGGCGAAGCAGCTCATGTTGACGTTGACAGAGAGTCCGTATCAGGTGAAGAGGAGCCCAGAGCAGGTGAAGAAGCTGATGTTGATACTGAAGAAGAGCCTGTATCAGGTGAAGTGGGGCCCAGATCCAGACCAGGCGAAGCAGCTGATGTCGATGTTGAAGGAGAGCCTGTATTGGGTGCAATGGAGCCTAGACCCAGATCAGGCGAAGAAGCTCATGTTAATGCTGAGGGAGAGTCCGTATCAGATGAAGAGGAACCCAGACTTAGACCAGGAGAAGGAGCTGATTTTGATGTTGAAGAAGATCCGTATCTGGTGAAGAGGAACCCAGACTCAGGTGAAGAAGCTGATGTTGATATTGAGGAAGAGAGCATTGTTTCTAATTCTACGTGTGGATCTAGTTGTATTCCTTTTCCGGTCAGCATGAGCTAGTGACATTCTTGTTGCCATTTTAACACGGTGCTATTGCAATTTCGTTTGTGCATCCGTCTGTCTGCCTGTCACACTTCTAAGCCACGCATAAGTGGTTCAGCCTATCAGAATTCTCTGCAGCTTCTGCTCTAGTTTCTTGGTGCAAAATTTTTATGGTCCTAGCCAAAGCTAGTTTTTTGGTGTTTTATTTTGTATTCGTGGGTTTATGGATTCCCCCAAACAAGTGCATTAAAAGCAGCCACTGCGACGTGTGCTATATCAGTGGTAGCTGAGTTTCTTGTTAAATTAATTGTAGCACATGTGGTTTTCGCTTTGCAAACTTATGCTGTGATATTTCTATTACTAATAGTTCCGTCTTCTGTTTTCTCTTCAATCAGCCAATTGACAATGATGAGGCTGAAACAAGATCTCTCCAGCATACATAATCTGTTTCTTGCCGAATCAGTCGCTGTCCTTATGTTCATGCTGTAGTCTTTTAAGTCCTCTTGGATTTTGTTAGTCTATTTCTTTCACCACAGACGGCGCGACTTTGCTAAGATACAGGCCCGGTTGACAGTTGGACACGATTGAGCGAAGCGGAGGAACGGGGGAGAGAGAGTGCCCTTAATTGAGCACACATCAAATAACATTGGATGCATTTAACCACAGCCTCTGTCTCCCCCCTTTCCCGCTTGCCATAATTGCCCATTTTCTTCTGTGCTCTGTGTCCAGTCATGCATGTCCGTCCAACCAGGTCTGAACCATGTTGACATAACTATGGTCTAACTATATGCAGCAGAAGTTCAGAACGGCATAGCAAATAGAGTAAGCAAAAGTACGAGCTAATTAACTCAGCTAATTAAAATTCCAATTAGAATTAGCAAATTTGCCAATTAATTAGCATTAGCAATTAGCTTCCTTACTTGCTAATTGATTACAATTACAATTGGCAGTTTGGCTAATTGATTAGCAAAGTAATTTAATTAGTTTAATTAATTACCCATCACTGATCCAAACCATACACAGCTCAGATTCAGGATAAAACTGGGTGCACAGGGAATGCCAACATGGTTATCTGTTGTAGCTGGAATGTCTTGCAACATCTTAGTTTGACAGAGTGACATACAGGTGGCAGAATGACATACAGATGGATGTAGACTATAGGCAGAAGCAATGTCTCCAGTGCTATAAGTGGCACAATCTCTGGGCACATTGACACCGATGAAGCTGGACAGAAGTTATGATGTAGAGGTGCAGCACGCTGTTGTGTGCGTGTTGCGTTACTTAAAGTGTCTAATTTGTTAATGTATTGACAGTTTGACACTTTAAGTAAGGCAACACTGCCAATGTATGGTGTGCTTTGTGTTGTAGAATTTTGACAAATTTCTGAATATGAGGAGCTGTACTGATGAATCTGTATCAGGTGAAGTGGAGCCCATACCTAGACCAGGCGAAGCAGCTGATGTTGATGTTGAAGTAGAGCCTGTGTTACGTGAAGAGGAGCCCAGACCTAGACCAGGCGAAGCAGCTGATGTTGATGTTGAAGTAGAGCCTGTGTTACGTGAAGAGGAGCCCAGACCTAGACCAGGCGAAGCAGCTGATGCCGATGTTGAAGGAGAGCCTGTATCAGGTGAAGTGGACCCTAGACCTAGGCGAGGCGAAGAAGCTGATGTCGTTGCTGAAGAAGAGCCTGTATCATATGAAGAATCAGAAGATGAACTGTCAGTCCAAGTAAGAAAAACACACAATACTGGCAGAAGGGTGCGTGATAAGAAGTATTTTTGTGTGTTCTGTAAATTGGAAGTTTCACAGTTACCTCGCCATATGTATAGTTGCCACTCGAATGAATTAGAAGTTCAAGAGTTAATGGCTATTCGAGATCCATTGCGGAGGAAGCGTAAATTGTCTCAACTGAGACACGTAGGCAATCATCAACATAACCTGGAAGCAATACGACAAGGTACAGGTGATCTGAATGTTGTTTATCGACCGTCGCACAGATCCAGAAAGGATGCCTCTTCCTATGTGCCATGTCAATACTGCTTTGGTTATTATGGTCGTAAACAGCTGTGGCGACATGTGCACCGTTGTCCACTTGCACCGGTGTCCGCAGCTACGCAAGTTGATAATGGAATGAAACCAGCAAGGGCAGGTGATCAAATTCTGATTACAGGATCAGCAGACGAAGTCTCATCAGTGATAGACAACATGCGGCAAGGTCCAGTGCGTTTGGCAATACGCAATGACACACTTGTACACGAACTGACAAGGAAACTCATGTGCAGAGTTGGAAATAATCGAAATCACATCAACTATGTACGTGCTCGATTAAGGAAGCTTGGAAGATTGCTGCTTCAAGTGAGAAGTGACAATGTTACTTTGCAATCTGCAACACTCAGTACACTGTTGGCACCAGAGCACTTCAAGGCAGTTGTGCAAGCAGTCAAGGTTATCTCAGGATATGACGATAAGTTGCACATGTATGAATCGCCATCTGTCGGAGTGCATCTAGGTCACGATCTAAGAAAATGTGCTCTTACGTTGAAGAGCCAAGCTCTGCAGGCTAATGATCTATCAACTGTTTGGAAAGCCCAGTCGTTTGTTGATCTATGCACATCTGAGTGGAACTATGAAATTTCAGGTGGTGCACGAAGAAATTTACAGAATCGTAAATTCAATTGCCCGAAATTGCTTCCACTCACATCGGATGTATCAAAGCTTACCAAACATGTGAAAGATGTACAGGCCACCAACTTGGCAGTTGTGAAGTCAGATCAAACAGACGCACGTTTCGGTGAAGCTTTCAAGAGTTTGAGTGATGCTACATTGGCACAGCTGATACTTTTCAATCGTAGAAGGCAAGGAGAGGTGAGCAGACTGACAGTGGAGTGTTTCACAAAGCATGCAGGCAAGTTAGCACAATGGGCCGACATCCAGAACTGTCTGTCGCCACTTGAAAAGCAGTTGTGCCAGTTCTTCACTCGAGTAGAAATCCCTGGAAAGCGCAACAACTGTGTGCCGCTGTTGCTGACAGATGAGCAAGTTGAAATTGTCAACTACATCTGCAGTTCTGATCTTCGAAGACGCGCTGGAATTGATGAACACAACCCATTTGTATTTGCACTGACTAAAGGCTCAGTCTCGCATATTCGAGGACATGATGTACTTCGAAACTTTGCAGATTCAAGTGGGGCAGACAAACCAGCTCAGCTTCGGTCTTCACGTCTTCGAAAACATATAGCTACTATGAGTCAGCTATTAAATCTCAAGAATAATGAGCTAGATCAACTTGCACAATTTATGGGCCACGATGTCAGGGTTCATAGACAATTCTATCGACTACCCAATGATATTGTGCAGACCGCACAGGTGGTCAAAGTACTAATGGCGATGGACAGTGGCACAATTGGACATTTTCGTGGAAAATCGCTAGAGGACATCGATGTTGCTGATCATATTGGTATGACTGATGGTGCATTCAACTTATTTTTATGTATTGATTGTACATCACAACTTGGTGTTTATTTGCATTATTTCTAGGTATACTTAGAAATTCAATTACAGTAGTTGTCTATGATTTTGACATATTTATTAGAATTGTTTATTAGTGATATAACAGTATATGTCTATATACTTTACATGCAGTATAACTGCATGTAACTTGAGAACAGTCTCACACAAGAAAGAATTGATTACTAAAACATCTGAACTGAACCAGAGACTTCACCATAAGAATGTTGCATAAAACTGTTACTGACAATGCTATTATGCAATACTACTAACTTTGTATATATTTGTATACTTGTATTTTATGTATTCGAGTTGTGTATGTCAACTTTTTCATTTAAACGAAAATGTATGATGATGATGATGATGATGATGATGATGATGATGATGCAGTTGGTGAAGGTCAAAATGAGAGTGAGTCAGACACGCCACCAATCAATCGTCAGTCTTTTGCAGGTGAATGCAAAATGACTACATTTGCTGTAGATGCTGATTTTGTTATGTGTAGTTTTGAAGAGATTTTAACATATATAACTTAAAATGCATATGAGGACTATATTTAAGTTGTATTTTAGTGATAGTGTGTGCTGGTGTATATAGTAAGTTTTCATTGATGCGTCATGCAGTGTATTTTTCTGGCAGTTAACGAAGATGAAAGCAATGTGGAGAACCATGCAGTTTGTGAAGATGAAAACGAGAGTGAGCCAGATGAAAACACGCCAACATTCAACCGTCAGTCCCTTGCAGGTAAATGCAAAGTGTACTGTAGATGACTTTGGTAGTTGCCACAACATTCTTTGTTCCATAACAAACACTAACGAAAAGTCAGTGCATCACTTTTATTTATTTTGGCCTTTCTTCAGCTGTGTTGGTAATTTTAGTACTCACCGTGTACTACTAGTGAGATGTACTTACCGGTATGTTTACACTGGTATACATGAGTTTTCAGAGATACATCACATGGTGTTTTGTCTTTTTTGAGTTTTTAATAAAGCTGAAAGAAAGGTAGACAGTGATGTGTTTGAAGTACTGATCAAGAGTGTGTGTGTGTACAAAGCTGTGGACAATACATGCAGCCGTTCTCGAGCACGAATGAAGGGACCACCGACGACAACAAAGCCATTGAAACAGCAGCGTAAGAGACCGACAGATCCAGAATGGAGGCCAGACACAGGCACAGGTTGTAATTGAAGTATACGAGAATGTACATGTTAGACTCATCTAAGATTACACCATAAACATTGTGCAGCTAATGATATATAAATCCAGCTGCTGCAATGCTCTGTGGCAACTGGGCTTAATAGCACGTTTTTTGTGGTAGCCTTATTGGATATCAGCTGATTTCTTAAATTCCCTGCAGAATAGCTAAGAATGTGCAGAATAGATGTTTCAACTGTGGTTTGGTTTTCCAAAACTCAGTTTATATTTGGTTTCGGAGATAACCATGGTTTTGCCTTGCTTTTCATATTATTTGTTTGACTTGTGACAGTGCACATCTGTGATGGACAAATAAAAACTAGCTTTTACGTACTATCTGATGCTTGGTGGTGGAAATACAAATTGTAATTTACGTCGGTTGCATTGCAGGTGTTGCATCTAAGAAGAAGTTGAATACCACTGTCACTGCTACACAACAGTCGTCACAGGAATTCCAGCAACACAGGTCATCCTGTCCCACAACAAATGCTATTCTGGTGGCTACCTCCAAAACGTCCGGCATGTATGTTGCTCCCTCAATCTATCAACTCATTCTTAGTATACCTGTGCGCCAGCTATGCTGGCAGGTTTTGTTTTGCTAATTTCTGTGTGTGTGTGTGAATGTAATTATTTGAAAATTAATATATTCTGTCTGGACCTTTTTTACAGCGCTGCCGCATTGCAAAGCGATGCAGAGCGCTGTATTACCTATGGCACATCTCTCTCTCTCTCTCTCTGTCCGTCTGTCTGTTGCATGCCGGTATTGTACCCAGACGAATGAAGATAGGAACATGCGGTCTTCACTGTGAGGTAGCCCGAACACTTTAGTTTCTGTGGGGGTAAGGTTCATCTCAATATTCACAGGGGATCATCCCGTATGAATGCGTTGAAAAGGATGACCAACAATCGCCAATAACTCATAAATGGTGAGAGTTAGAGCAAATGTTACTATTACTCACTAATAGGAAGTCACATACGGGCTTTCCATTGGTAACAAAATCAGTGACCTTGAATGACCTTCAATGGAAAAATGGCCGCCAAGCGTACCAATAATTGGCAGCAACTTGGAAATGGTGCGAGATAGGACGTTAGTTTGTATTATTCACTAATAGGAAGTTACATATGGCCTTTCGATTGGTACCAAAGTCAGTGACCGTTACTGACCTTGGACTGTGTAATGGCCATTATATTGTGGACACACGGCAACTAAACCACGGCAGCGCTGTCCTCTTAGCGGTAGCGGAGCTTCTTGTTCTCTTTCACAACCCTAACTTCATTCTACAACTTTTTTGACAGTTGGTTATGACAGATTAAACTGACTCATATTGTTAGTTCTTGATCACAACTTTAATATTAATACTATACTTGTATGTTAACCATTAGGTCAGCCCAGCATGATGTGGAGGCATCTGTATCTACTGATGAGACCATGGAATATGAACAGGCAGCTAACAGAACTGGTGCGAAAATTCTATTCTTCTTTTGAACTTTATAATCCATATATTTCATATTTAGGCATGGTTGAGCTGTTGACATTCATGTTTCACATTCACGTTTATATATGAATGTTCAGTTTAATGTATATTGTTACGTTTCTCATGCATTATACTAACGCTTACACTTAAGTGACAAGCGGCAAGATATCGTCATGATGCAGTAAATGCACGTTTAAACAGAAATGTATTCAGCTGGCATCTGAATGCACAGTGTGAAATACTACATTTGCTATATGTAAGCTGGGTCGTATGAGGCTGATAGAAATGGGTGCTAGCAGATCTAAGGCGTATCTTGGATGAAATGTTCGCTGTGGCAATAATGAGACTTGATAGATATGATGGACTGCTGCATTTGCACCGGATGCATCAGAACACACAGATTGTAAGTGATTTGATGCTGAATATGTAGCCAATGCAAGTCTTGTATCGCTGATGTCACACGATCTCGCGGACTAAGACCTTTGATTTCATTAGTCGTGCTGCCACATTCTGAGCCTGCTGTAGTGGTGCAACGGTAGAGGTTGGTAGATTGGCAAGCACCACATTGCAGTAATCCAGTCTGCTGAGAACGAAAGCAGACACAAAACTGGCAGTGATCTCAGCCTCAAGAATGGATTGGACTTTCCTGAAGCGTTGGATGTGATAAATGCATCACTGCGTGGCCACCTTGTTGATGTGCAGTGCAGCTTCGTCATTTCTTCGCCAAGAAAGACGCCAAGGTCACGGACAACACTGACTGATTCAATAGTATTTATCGCACCTGCAGAGAGAGAGGTCTGTTCATTCTATCTTGCGATGATTGGTTTTGATCCAAACCAGATACGCTCGGTTTCAACAGAATTTAGCTGCAATCGCCTTGATGCACATCACTTTGAATTTCTTGAATGTAGGACTGCAGTGTCTCAGTGACTGATGGAATCTCTGCAACACGGACATGCTTCATACATTGTGTGTCAT
>Ga0209365_1000101_pt1 | contig 14015 bp, 10 predicted proteins | sample WorMetimpBELIZE2_FD_187389 | JGI IMG/M metagenome (GOLD analysis project Ga0209365, IMG submission 187389) | Marine gutless worms symbiont microbial communities from Max Planck institute for Marine Microbiology, Germany - Olavius imperfectus... | ecosystem: Host-associated > Annelida > Digestive...
CTACACAAGTTCCAAGGGGCCGTAGGGGCGAAAAATTTTTCGCCCCTACGGCCCCTTGGAACTTGTGTAGGATGCGGTGAGCAAAGTGAACGCATCGATGGATACCCAGCCGGCTGTCGGTCTCCTTTGGAGTAGGGACGGCAAAGGCTTTACGCCCTTCGGCGATCCGCTGGATGCGCGCCAGGCTTGCCCGCGGCAGCGAAATCTGGCATACCTTCGGCACATGATGCGATTCAACAACATCTTCCTCGTCGGGCCTATGGGGGCTGGAAAAACCACCGTCGGACGCTACCTCGCCGCGGCCCTGTCCCTCGAGTTCAGAGACAGCGATCAGGAAATCCAGCGCCGCACCGGCGTCGATATCCCCACCATCTTCGAATACGAGGGCGAGGAGGGATTCCGGCAACGCGAGCGGCGGGTGATCGGCGAGCTGAGCGAGCAAAGCGGCCTCGTGATGGCGACCGGCGGTGGGGCCGTACTCCGCTCCGACAACCGTCGGGCCCTGACCTCCCGCGGGGTCGTCATCTACCTGCATTGCAGCCCTGAGCAACAACATGCGCGCACTAGCCACGACCGCAACCGCCCGTTGCTCGACACCCGGGACCCCCTGACCCGCCTGCGGCAGCTCATAGCAGAGCGGGGCCCCCTCTATCGCCAGGTCGCCGACATGGTGGTCTCCACCGAGCGCCGGGGCACCCCGTCGGTAGTCAACGAAATCCGCCGCCGTCTCGCGGGCGAGGCGCCCTGAGCCGGAGGTCCACGCATGTCCGCAACACTCCACGTCGGCCTGGGTAAGCGCAGCTACCCCATCCACATCGGTCCCGGACTGCTCGAGCGAGCCGAAATCCTCGGGGCCCGGATCGCCGGGCGCCAGGTCATGATCATCACCAACGAGACCATCGCCCCCCTCTACCTGGACCGGGTAGAGGGCGCGCTCGGCGACTTCCGGCTTGCGCGGGTGGTGCTCCCGGACGGAGAAAAATACAAAAACCTCGAAATCTGGAACCGGATCATGGACGAGCTGCTGCGCCATCGCTACGCCCGCGACTGTACCCTGGTGGCGCTCGGCGGCGGCGTGATCGGCGACATGGCCGGCTTCGCGGCGGCCTGCTACCAACGGGGCGTCGCCTTCATCCAGCTCCCGACCAGCCTCCTCGCCCAGGTCGACTCCTCCGTCGGCGGCAAGACCGGCGTCAACCACCCCCTGGGCAAAAACATGATCGGCGCCTTCCACCAACCCCGGGCCGTAATCGTAGACACCGACACCCTGGACACCCTCCCGGACCCCGAGCTGGCAGCCGGTCTCGCCGAGGTCATCAAGTACGGCCTGATCCGGGACCCGGAATTCTTCGCCTGGATCGAGGCCAACATGTCAAGGCTACGGGGCCGGGGTAGGGAGGCGCTTACCTACGCCATCGAACGCTCCTGCCGCAACAAGGCGGAAGTCGTCGCCGCCGACGAGCTGGAGGCCGGCGAGCGGGCCCTGCTCAACCTGGGCCACACTTTCGGCCACGCCATCGAGACCGGCGTCAGCTACGGCGCCTGGCTCCACGGCGAGGCGGTTGGGGTCGGCATCGGCTTGGCCGCCGACCTTTCCGCCCGCCTCGGCTGGCTCGATGCCCTCTCCGTCCGGCGTATCCGGTCACTGCTCGCCACCGCCGGGCTCCCCACCGACCCCCCGGCAGAAATCAGCCCGGAACGCCTGCGTGCACTCATGTCCAGGGACAAGAAAATCCTGGACAATCGTCTGCGCCTGGTACTCCTGCAAGACATTGGCAAGGCCCTGGTCACCGCCGACTTCGACCCCGCTAAGCTCGACGCGACCCTCGCCGGTGCCGATCTAGGCCAATGACCGCAAAACACGTTATCCGCTTGCAGGATGCTAAGAGGCTGTCTAAAAACTCAAGCCAAGCCGCGCGGTCCAGGTGAGCCCAGGTCCTACCAGGCTCGCTACGGCCGAAAGCCCCTCGGCCCTGGCAGGAGAGGGGTTGGGGAGAGGGGGGAGTTAATGGCTTCACTGCGATACGGTTAAAGACTCCAGACCAAGCCAAATCAATGGGTTGGTTTTTAGACAGCCTCTAACGAAATCCGCTCATTTACGGGCACCTTAAAAAATTCGAGGTGCCCTTATCGGGATACCGGGGATCGGAGCTGGGGTTATTCCCGCTCCTCGATCCAGGTGGCCTGAATCGCCTCCAGGATCTTCTCACCGGAGCGCGTGGAATCGTCGTCGAACCCTTCGAGGGCCAGGGTCCAGTCCCGCAGATCCACGAAGTTCACATAGTGCGGATCCACGTCGGGATGCGCCTCGTCGAGCGCGATTGCAATCTCGAGTGTATCGGTCCACTTCAAGCTCATAAAATGCCTCATCATAGGAAATCCAGATTACAGCCTTCATCGGACATTCACCTACTGCTCAATGCTGCTCGGACACCATATTGATGGTGTATTTGGGGATCTCGATCACTAGGTCTTCATCGCCCACCAGGGCCTGACAGCTCAGGCGGGACTCCGGCTCCAGTCCCCAGGCCTTGTCGAGCAGGTCCTCTTCGGTCTCGTCCGCCTCCGCCAGGGAGTCGAAGCCCTCGCGGATGATGACGTGACAGGTGGTGCAGGCGCAGGATTTCTCACAGGCGTGCTCGAGCTCGATACCGTTCGCCAGTGCGGCGTCGCAGAGGCTGATGCCGGGCTCGGCCTCGATCAGGGCGCCCTCGGGGCAGAACTCTTCGTGGGGCAGGAAGATCAGCTTGGTCATGGGCTACTCGAATTCCTCGATCTTGTGTCCCGCCATGGCGGCCCGGATGCTCCGGTTCATGCGCCGCTCTACGTAGAAGTCGCAGGTTTTCTCCAGCTCATCGACGGCCGCGCGGATCGCCTCCGGGTCCGTACCGGCGGCCACGGTCTCCTCCAGCCGCGACAGGGCCGCCTCTACCCGCTCGCGCTCGGCGGAGTCGAGCAGGACCTCCCCGTCCTTCACCAGGGCGGCGCGCAGGGCTGCGAGGGTGCGTTCGGCCTCGACTTGATGCTCGCGCAGGCGCCGGGCCACGAGGTCCTCCCCCGCCCGGGTCATGGAGTCCCGCAGCATGGACTCGATCTCGACGTCGGTGAGCCCGTAGGAGGGCTTGACCTCGACCTGGGCCCTGACCCCGCTCGATTGCTCCGTGGCGGTGACCTGGAGCAACCCGTCCGCGTCGACCTCGAAGCTGACCCGAATGCGCGCCGCGCCGGCCACCATCGGCGGGATGCCGCGCAGCTCGAAGCGGGCCAGGGAACGACAGTCCGCTACCAGCTCCCGTTCGCCCTGCAACACATGCACGGCCATGGCGGTTTGCCCGTCCTTGAAGGTGGTAAATTCCTGGGCCCGGGCCACGGGGATGGTGGTGTTGCGGGGAATGATCTTCTCCACCAGGCCACCCATGGTCTCCACCCCCAGGGACAGGGGGATAACATCCAGCAACAGCAGATCCTGGTCGCTCCGGTTGCCGGCCAGAATATTCGCCTGGAGGGCGGCGCCGATGGCGACCACCCGATCGGGGTCCAACCCCACCAGGGGTGTGGCGCCGAAGAGCGCGCCCACCCGTTCCCGCACCCGGGGTACGCGGGTGGAGCCGCCGACCATGACCAGTTCCCGCACCGCGTCCGGTCGCAGCCCGGCATCACGCAGGCAACGGCGGCAGGTGGTGATGGTCTGGGCGATGAGCGGGTCCGCCAAGGCCTCGAAGGTCGCCCGGTCCAGCTCGCCCTCCCAATGCGTCCCATCGGGCCGCGCGATGCGCAGGGGCGCCCGCTTCGCCGTGCTCAGGGCCTCCTTAGCGGCACAGGCGTCTCGTAACAGCCGACGCAGGATACCGGGGGAGGCCGCGTCCGCGATGCCCGCTCGCTCCATAATCCAGCGCGCGACCGCCCGGTCCAGGTCATCGCCGCCGAGGGCGGAATCCCCGCCCGTGGCCAAGACCTCGAACACCCCGTGCCGTAGCCGTAGGATGGAGATATCGAAGGTGCCGCCGCCGAGATCATAGATAGCGTGGATACCGTCGGCCTCCTCATCCAGACCGTAGGCCACCGCCGCGGCCGTGGGTTCGTTCAGGAGCCGGAACACCTCGATCCCCGCCAGGCGGGCAGCGTCCTTGGTCGCCTGGCGCTGGGCCTCGTCGAAGTAGGCGGGGACCGTGATGACGACGCCGGACAGCGCCTCCCCCAGGGCTGTCTCCGCCCTGGCGGCGAGCACTCGGAGGATCTCCGCCGAGATCTCCACCGGGCTGAAATCCCCGGCGCGGGTGTGGATTCGCGGAACCGCAGCATCCGTGTGGATGAACTCGTATGGCAGGCGGCCGCCCAGGCGCTCGACATCCTCCAGCCCGCGGCCGATGAGGCGCTTGACGGAGGCGATCGTGTTCAGCGGATCCTCGGCGGCCGCGGCCTTGGCCGCCGCGCCGACAATCAGCCCCTCCTGACCGAAGCGCACCACGGACGGCAGCAGATAGCGCCCCTCCCCATCCGGCAGGGTATCGGCGACCCCGCCACGCACGGTGGCGACCAGGGAGTTAGTGGTTCCCAGGTCGATCCCCGCCACCAACCGATGCTGGTGGGGCGCGGCGGACTGGCCCGGTTCCGAAATCTGTAACAGTGCCATAAGCGAATATCGCAACCCTCTTTCACATCGACGTATCTTACCGGAACCAAACAATGGTCGGGTCTGTCCACCGCGACTTGGGTTTGCTCCGGCATCACATACCCCAGGAGCGGCTTGTATCCACTCTCCTTGTTCAAACCTTACCGTCATTCCGGCAGAGATGGCCCACCCTACAAACTGCCGAATGCCGAAAAGTAGGGTGGGCTGTGCCCACCAAACAACAGAATTGCACCACCACCCTCGGCTGGATAGCTTTTGGCTTTCGGACTGGAAAGCTCCTTTCATCACTCATTTTTATGCTCCCTTCGCGGTGGGGCCGAGGGGCAGTAGCTCGGGGGCGTGGGTGAGTACGGTCAGGCGGGCGCCCGGGCCTTGGCGTCGCAGGGTTTCTTCTACCGCCCAGGCGAGGGTCGGCGCGTGGACGTGGCCGAGTTTTGCCTTTTCTTCTGGTGTGATGCCGGGGGAGTAGTTAATGATGGAGGCTTTCTCCCGGACCATGGCCCAGGCGATGGCGAGCGCGCAGGCGACGCCGTTGGTGAGGCGTCCCTCCCGGTAGGCGGCCTTGATGTCCTGGGACGGCCAGGCGGTAAAATCCAGGAGCCCGGTGTGCACCGGGCTGACCCCTTCCGGTGCCGGCGTGCAGACGATGATGGCGCCCCCCGGCTTGACCATGCGTTGCGCCGGATACAGGGATTTGTGGGACTGCCAGAAGTCCAGGTCGCAGGGGTGGGAGTTGGCCAGTACGATGTCCGGGGCCTCGTGGTACTTGACCCCATAGAGCGCTCGCGCTAGCTCGATCCCGGCCCGGAATGTGGGACGCATGGCCCCGAAGAACAGGCCGACCACCTCGCCCGCGTCGTTCATCACCACATTGAAGATGGTCCGCAGGCCGACCCGGTCGGCCATGTCGTCCATGTCTCGGCGCACCGGGTTGTCCTCGATACCGAGGTAGGAGTCGCCGCCCTCGCAGGAGAGGAGATGGGTCTGTGCGGTGGTGCGGTCGCCGCACACCCCCGGCTGGATGATCTTGGACGAGCCGGAAAAGCCCGGAATGTGGTGGGGCACGATGGCGCCCAGACCGATGACCAAATCCACTTCGACTACCGCCCGGTTGACCAGTAGCGGCGTGCCCTGGGACGAGATGCCGAGGTCCACCAGGGCCTGGGGATCCCGCCATTCGTGGTTGAAGACCCGGATCCGCTCACAGACGGCGATGCCCGCCTTGGCCCGCAGCTCTTCCTCCGTCATATAACGGTGGGTGCCCAGAGCCATGATGCAGGCGATCCGGTCATCGGGCACCCCGGCCGCATTCAGACGCCTCAGCAGGGCCGGCAGCATCCGGTCCACGGGGGTGAGGCGGGTGGCGTCGTCGCTGACGATCAGGACCCGATCGCCGGGCTTCACCCAGTCTTCCAGCGGGGGTTGGTCGATGGGTGCGTCCAAAGCAGCCTCGATGGCCGCGTCCAGGTTCGGCACCGCCCGGCTCGGCCGTGGGCTCAATATCTCGGCCAGGTTCCGGTCCGGGACCTCCAGCGTGTGGGGCTCACCCCCGAAGGGGATCGTCACAGTAGCCATTTCCGATAGTATCTGGTTTCGATTGCTATTGCCGATTCTCAGGCTGTACGAGTGGTTGGTGACCACTGATACACAGGCTCTACATAGGCTTGGAAGAGAATTTGTTATTCTAAATTTCCGTTGCGCGGCGACATTGTTTCTGAATGCTCATTGCAAAATTACAATAGTACAGGATTAACAAGATTATCAGGATTCCTTATTTTCCAGATAGCCTCTTGAGAGATTGAAACCAAGAAAATCCTGTCAATCTTATTAATCCTGTAAATCCTGTCCTATTGGTTAACAGCGCAGAGCGCGAAGAATGACTGGTAGCCTTCAAATTAGGTCATGATTGTGTCATGAAACGGCTCAATATTTTTCGCCGTAGTGTACTCACCCATAGATTACTTTTGGCATTTCGGACAATAAAAGCTGGATCTTTGGTCGATCCGCCGCAGCCGGATGGGTGCGCCGCAGCCGGGGCAGGACTCTTCCGCGCGGCCGTAGATCTGGAGGGACAGCGAGAAGTAGCCCCGGCTGCCGTCGTCCCGCACGAAATCCCGCAGGCTGGTGCCGCCCTGCTCGATGGCGCTCGTGAGCACGGCCTGGATCGCCGCCGCCAGTCGCCAGTAGCGGTCGCGGACGATGCGATTACAGGCGCGCGCCGGGTGGATGCCCGCGCGAAAGAGGGATTCGTTGGCATAGATGTTGCCCACGCCCACCACCACGCCCGCATCCATGATAAAGGGTTTGACCGCGCACCGCCGACCGCGGGCACGTTCATAGAGGTAGTCACCATCGAAGTCGGGCCCCAGCGGCTCGGGCCCCAGGTGCGCGAGCAGGGGGTGATCCACGGGCGGCTCGGGCGTCCACAGAAAGACCCCGAAGCGACGTGGGTCGCGCAGGCGCAGGCACTGGCCCCCTTGGAGCCGGAGGTCCAGGTGATCGTGCTTCGCCGGTGGGCTGTCGGCGGCCCGTATCCGCAGGCTGCCGGACATCCCCAGGTGGATCAGGATGGTCCCGCGCTCCAGCTCCAGCAGCAGGTACTTGCCACGCCGGCCCAACCCCAAGATGCGTTGACCCCGGACCTGGGGCTCCGTATCCGCGGGAATCGGCCAACGCAGGCGGCGCTCGCGCACCAGCAGATGGTCGATAAACGCCCCGCGCAGGTGGGGCGCAATCCCCCGCAGGGTGGTCTCTACCTCCGGCAGCTCGGGCATGTCGAACGACTCTCTACTCATAGGCGACTGGTGGGACAATCTAAGAGACAAAAGTCTGTCAATACAACTTCTCGTTTTCGAACCACAAAAGCGCGAGGGGATTTCATGAGTACCCGGGTATCCTGGGATCGGCACTTCCGTGCCGTTCAGGGCTTCAGCAAAGGCCCGGACGGCGGCAAGGACGCCCGGTTTCACGGTCGCGCCGAACGCTTTCCGAGCGCGGCTGGTCCCTGGGACGGTCACATCGTCATTCAGGCCAAGCACACGGACCTGATCAACCGCAAGTTCTCCGAACCGAACTTTTCCAGCGATGCCGCAAGCTCCGTTTTGAGCAAAGAGATTCCGAGGATCAAGCGGTTGCGGAATGCGGACGAGCTCGATTATTATATGAAGAGGCGTTGGACATGTACTTGACCCAGCAGCTGGAGATACCTAAACGCGCCGGTATCAATCTATTCGATATCCAGCCCTTTATCGATCCTGGCGACCTGACGCGCGTGATCAAGGGCTTTGCCGAGGCACGAGGTTGCCTGTTCAATTCGCTGAATGGAGATACGCCGCCACCGGAACAGCGCGTTCCCTTGAAGGATAAAAACCGGATCAATGGTCTGAGTGCCGAATATGCGGGCTCTATTCAGAAGTATATCAAGCAGTTCTCATCGGTCGAGGAGTTTCTGGCGGCACCGGAAAACCAGAGTTACCTTAGGCCGCGACTACGATGATCAAACCCTCGAAACATGCACATCCGGACAAGACCCTGGTGCCGTAGACACATTGTTGCTCAAGCGCTTGAGAACACGGCGCACCAAGGTTTCGACGAGCTGCGTGACTATCTCGATTAAGACGCGATAAGGCGTTGGGACCTTGTTTCTGCCCGTGTTGCACCTGTTGTTCCTGCTGGGTCTGGTGGAATATCGGTCGAAGACCGATGCCTTCGAATACACGGGGCGTTGACCATGCGCCTATCCCAGATCTACAGCAACCAGCCAGAACGTTTTAGGCCGATACGCTTCAATCCTGGCTTCGATGTCATCCTCGGTGAGATCCGACTGCCTGAAAACCGCGATCAAGATACCCATTGCCTGGGTAAAACCACGCTGGCGCACTGCTGGACTTCTGTTTACTGAAAGAACGGCACAAGTTCACCGATCTTTCTGATCACGTCAACTTCTCGATGGACTGCTGGACCTGCGAGTCGTGAGGCCCTGGGGTTACCGCATGCCGGTCAGCTACGCTCTGCGTACGCAAAAGGACTTGGTAATGGTAAATACTAGAGTGACAGAGTAAGATGGTTAATTCTTCATCATTCAAAATCCCACGACTTTTACCATCGACCTGGCACTGGATTTCGAAGCCCCTTTTCGGAACAATGCCGTGGGGTTTGAACCATCACCTTCAGATGCCAATTCAATCACGGGGTTTTGAGCTATGATGACTGAAACAAAAAGTCCATACTTGTCGTAAATGTCAGAGTAAATAAGCGGATGAAATCTGGTCCTTTATCTTCCGTAGCCACACCAAAGTTTGGCTCTGGATTGCATTGAGCCGAGAGACCCGAGAAGTGGTAGCTTACGTCTGCGGTGATCGCAGTGAGAAAACGTGTCAAATACTCTGGGATCGTATCCCACCGGCGTATAAAAAGGCCCTGGTTTTCACCGATTATTGGAAGGCGTATCTATCTGTTATTCCCCCGGAACAACATCGTCCCGTGGGTAAAGAAACGGGTGAGACGGCCCATATTGAGCGTTGGAATAATACCTTACGTCAGCACTTAGCCCGCTTCGTACGTAAGACATTATCTTTTTCCAAATGTGTTCATTAGCATGAGGTCTGCTTAAAGCTCTTTCTGCACCGACACAATACTGAATTATTACCATCTGTGGGCTAATGATTAACTCATATATTAACCACTACCAAGGACTTCAACGATGTCTTCTAACTCGGCAAGTTTCGGGGCCGACATGCCGACTAGAAACCCTATGTCGCACAGTTATTGGGATTCGACGCCCAACTCGTTACCCGCAGCTTCGAGCTGACCAGTCAAATCGAGGAGCTGAAGTAGGTGATTTCGGCCGTGCGGACAGAACTGCTCGGCGTAGATATGGACCTCGATACTATCGAGGGTCTGCTTACCCTGTGATCACAAGAGGAAAATACCCTCGTTACCCATATTTGTGAGTTCGATTTCTGCCTTATCGATTCCAGCGTCAACAGGGAACTGCTAGACGAGCTCGACGGCTAGATCGCCAACCTCAACCAACAACGCTACTATCTGTCTGTCAACCGCGCCAAGATTGCCCGTTCCCTGGAGAAACAGATCATTGCCTTCGACCCGGAGGAGGCCAAGCACCTGTTCGAGGAAGCCGGCCAAACCTTCCCTGACCGGATCCGTAAGACCTTCGATGACCTGATCCGCTTCAACCATGCCATTGCCGAAGAACGCAAGGGATACTTGGCCGCGAGAAATACCCACCCTCAACGAGCAATTGGTCGACCTGTGCGCCGAGGTCGAACGGCTCAAGGACCAACGGCAGGCATTCCTGCACCTGCGCAAACGCGAACAGATGCAGCTACAGGAGCAATGGAATCAAATCCAGCAAAGCATCGAAGACAACATCGAGGCCGAGGCCAGCGCGCAGCAGAGTCGTTACAGGGCCATTCGCGGTTACTTGAACGAGTTTACCCGTCAGGTCCTGGACCGGGGTGTCCTCCTCCGCACCTACCTCAACCAGGAAGGCAACATCGAGTTCGCCGCCGAATATCTGGGGACCGACGGTAAGCCGAGCGGTGAAGATCAGGGCAAACTCTATATCCGCTTCCTGTACCACGATGGTCTGCTGGAGGGCTTGGGTGACCGCAAAAAGCTGAACCTCATCACCACTATCCGCCGCTTCGCGGTATTCGGCATCCAACAGATCGTTACCGTCATCGACTCCGGCCTACCTACGGACGAGACCGGAAACCGTATAGCCTTTCAGAACGATGAGATCGTATTGACCTTGCACGACGAAGACGATATTGGCCGCCTGTTCCGAATGCCGCCATGGTGATGGATTGGGTAGTGTTACCACTTTGGGTATAGGTACTCAAGGTTTGTCGATGAACCCCAAAAGTCCGTTCGATCCCGCGCATACTGGAGCGTTCTTGATAAGCTTTTATAATAATCTCTTTTTCTTCTTCCGTATAATCCTGTCGGGGTTCAAGTACGCCATAAGCCTCACAGGTTTTGTAATGATATTGTGGATGGTCACTCCCATTTGTGCCATTCTTGACAATCTCTTCACTTTGACATTTTCGGCAAGGCTCTTTATGGATTCCGGACTGGTAGGATATTTTGCGCAAACTCACCTTCTCAGCAAGCCAGCGGGGCGTTGTATAATTTGCTGTTGTTGTTGAAAAAGGATGGCCTGTTCTGTCATCGGTCAGAGGGCTACGGACTACCGTCCTCTTCGATCAGTCTGGAATCCATAAAGAGCCTTCGGTAAGCGTGGACTTTCTTTCCAATTATCATAGCGAAAAACCCTGTGCTTGAATTGAGGCCTGAAGGTAGTTATTCAAACCCCACTGAATCATTCTGGAGAGGGCCGCCGAAATTTAGTACCAAAGAGATGCTAAAAATCGCGTTGCTTTGAATGACTAAGAATTGATTATTTTAATAAATCACTCTGGTATTTACCACTACCCGATAATTTAACCGGACAGTAGTGATCCGGAAGCTGTTTTTCGATGCCCTGTCTGTTCAAAGCCGTTGCCTTTCGCGCCCTGCGTTGGGGTGTGTTCGGGATTCTCGCGGCCGGTCTGCTGATCGGGGGGCTCCGTCTCGCCCTGCCGTTCGCGGATCTGTTGCGTTCCGAGCTGGCGGGCTGGCTGGCGGCGTCCCTGGGTGCGGAGGTCCGGGTCGAGCGTCTGGAGCTGCGCCTGGCAGGCCTGACCCCGAGGCTCGGGCTGCGGAATATGGTGCTTGCGGACCCGGTGAGCGGTCGTTCCCGATTCGGCTGCGGGCAGCTTTGGGTCGATCTGGATCCCCTCGCCAGTCTGTGGGCGCTAGCCCCCTGTATCCGATCCGTGACCCTGTCGGGCGCGCGGCTGGTCGTCAGGCGGCTATCTACCGGCGATATTGTGGTCGCCGGGTTGCCGGGCCCGACCGGCGATGACCCGGAGGTGCTGGCGTTTTTTCTGGGCCAGGGTCGCTTCCAATTGGCGGATAGTACGCTCTCCTGGATCGACGAGCAGAGCGGGGCGCCGCCGCTGCATTTTTCCGGGGTGCGGGTCCGGTTCGAGAATCGGGGGCAAGAACACCGGATTGGCGTCCTCGCCCGCGGGCTCGATGGCCGGCCTATCCGGCTGCGGCTGGTGGGGGATGTGCACGGTGAGCTGCGGAGGCTGGCGGACTGGAGCGGCGAGCTCTATCTGCGGTGGCAGGGCCGGGACCTGGGCCGGGTGCTCGCGGGACGGCTGCCCGCGGGGCTGCATTTGGGAAGCGAGGCGGTTACCCTCGAGAGCTGGAGCCGGCTGGAGGCCGGGCGCATCGGCCGCTCGCTGAATCGCATCGAGGTCGTGGGGCTGCACCTGGGGGATGACTCGGGGACGGCAGACGGCCCCCCGTGGTATCTGGAGCGGATGGCCGGGCTGCTGCGCTGGCAGCGGGTCGGCACGGGCTGGCGGCTCGCCGGTAAGGAGCTAATGCTGACCCGCGACGGGGTCCGGCGCCCGGCTTCGGCGCTGGGGGTTCACTTTACCGCGGAGGACGATGGGGGCTGGACGCTCGCCGGGGGAAATCGGTTTTGCGAGCTGGCCGATGTCCGGGACCTGCTCATGCGACTGCCCTGGTTGCCGCCGGGGACGCTGGGGGAACGACTGGAGGTGATCCACCCGGAGGAGGGTGTCGCCAAGAGTGACACCCGACGCGGTCCAGGGATGGACCGCCATTTTCAACGGCGGCCAGCCGTTGAAAATGGAAGAATCGGGAAATCGCCATTTCCCGATTCGCCAGTCGCGAAGCCCAGGGATGGGCTTTTGCGACATCATCCTGAAGGCCGGCTTCATGATCTGCGGTTCCGCTTCGCGCACCGGCCGGGGCAACCCCCGCGCTGGGCCGTCTCCGGTCGGGTCGAGGACCTGAGCTTGGCCGCCCACGGGCGTTTCCCCGGTCTGCGGGGCCTGACCGCCGAGCTAGCCGCGAATCAGCAGGCGGGGCGGCTGATCTTGGCCGGCGGTGGCTTGGTTCTGGAGCTGCCCCGCCTGTTTCCGCGCCCGCTCGGCCTGGACCGGATGGCCGGGACGCTTCGCTGGCGGCAGGGGAACGATGGGGCACTGCGGATCGAGACCGGGGAGCTCCAGGTCGGTAACGCCGATGTTGTGACCCGGTCCCGTTTCTCCCTGGTCCTTCCCGCGACCGGCGGGGGCCCCTTTCTCGACCTCCACACGGAGTTCCGTGATCTGGCGCTTGCGCGGGTCCCCGACTATCTCCCCTCGAAGCGGCTTAAGAAGAAACTGGTCGCTTGGCTCGAACGCGCCCTGGTGGGCGGCCGGATCCCCGCCGGGGCCCTGCTGTTTCGCGGCGCCCTCGCGGATTTTCCTTTCGACGACCAAGAGGGCCGCTTCGCGGTCCTATTTTCGGTGCAAGATGGCCTTCTGGATTTCCACCCCGAATGGCCCCGCCTGGAATCGCTCGTCGGCGAGGCCCGCTTCGAGAACCGCGGGATGACGCTTTCCCTTGCGCAAGGGCGGCTGCTGGATAGCGATCTGGTTGCCATCACCGCGCGCATCCCCGACCTGAGCCGGGCCTTGGCCGTGGAGGTCTGGGGACGGGCCGAGGGCCCCTACGCCGACGGCCTGCGGATACTGGGCGAAACGCCCCTGCGCAAACGGTTCGGCGCCCTCGCCCGGGCCTTCACGACGACCGGCAGGATGTCCGTGAATCTGGACCTGTCGGTTCCGCTACGCTACAAGGGACGTAAAGGCCCGCTACGGGTGGCCGGGGAGCTGAGCTGGCCGGAGCCGGCGGCCCTTACCCTCAGGGTCGCGGACCGGGCAGTCGAGCTTACGGACCTGGCCGGCCAGCTGCGCTTCACCAAGCGGACCCTAGAGGCGAAGTCCATCAGGGCCAAGCTGTGGCAGGTGCCCATTCGTCTTAGCCTGGCGACCCGCAAGCTCGGCAACAAGACCACTGCCACCACCCGGATCCGGGCCGAGGGCCGCTTTCCCACCGCCGTCCTGGCGAGGCAATTCCCGTCCCGATTCTGGAGGTCCATCGAGGGGCGGACTCCCCTGGCGTTGACCCTCGAGCTCCCCAAGGTGAACCTCGGCAAAGCCCTGCCGCCGGTGGATTTCACCCTGACATCCGAGCTGACTGGCCTGACCCTCCGGCTACCGGCCCCCCTGGGCAAATCCGCCGCCGCGACCCGCCGGCTGCGCCTCTCCGGGCGTCTGGCCCCGGCCAAGGCCCTGGGGCTCGAGGGCACCTACGGCGATCTCGGCCTCAACCTGGAGTGGGACCGGGGGCGCGACGGTAAACATCGACTCGCCCGTGCAACCCTCAATTTGGGCGGCCCCCCGCAACCCCACCCCGAGCCCGCAGGCCTCCACCTGGCCGGCGCCGTTGCCGA
>Ga0209365_1000102_pt1 | contig 14013 bp, 15 predicted proteins | sample WorMetimpBELIZE2_FD_187389 | JGI IMG/M metagenome (GOLD analysis project Ga0209365, IMG submission 187389) | Marine gutless worms symbiont microbial communities from Max Planck institute for Marine Microbiology, Germany - Olavius imperfectus... | ecosystem: Host-associated > Annelida > Digestive...
GGCGGGGACGACAATGACCTGTCACACCTGCTGTTCGAGACCGGATAAGGCACGTTGATAATGTTCCCTCTCCGAAACTGCCAATATTAGCAACAGTTGATGCGTTTGCCCTGGTGTCCGGCCACTTAGGCCGCCATCTGAAATATTGGTTTGCCTTTCGTGATGAACGGGCGAGACGCTATCTCTGGTTGCCTACTGTTGTGAGCAAATGCCCGCTTCGAATACTGGCCAGCGGTAGTAAAGTCTGCGATGCGAATCCTCTATTGAAAGTTCAGCATACCCTGAGCTATGTGCGGTATTGTCGGCGGTGTTTCCCAACGTGAGGTCGCGGCCATCTTTCTGGAGGGGCTGCGGCGTCTCGAATATCGCGGCTATGATTCGGCCGGTATGGCGGTGCTCGCGGCACCGGGCGAGCTGCGGCGGATCCGCCGGCCGGGGAAGGTGCAGCGTCTCGCCGATGAGATAGCGGGCAACCCATTGCCCGGTCGGCTGGGTGTCGCCCACACCCGCTGGGCGACCCATGGCGAGCCCTCGGAACGCAATGCCCATCCCCATGTCTGTCGCGACCGGTGTGCCGTCGTTCACAACGGGATCATCGAGAACCACCAGCGGCTGCGCGAGGAGCAAACGGCCGTCGGCCATCGCTTCACGTCCGACACAGATACCGAGGTCATCGTCCACGCCCTGTGCGATCGGCTCGAGGCCGGCCGGGATCTGCTGGAGGCGGTGCGCGAGACCATCCGCTCACTCACAGGGGCCTATGCCCTGGGAGTGATCGATACCCAGGATCCGGATCGTCTGATTGCCGCCCGTTACGGCAGCCCCCTGGTCGTCGGTCTGGGCTTCGGTGAGAACTTCATCGCCTCAGATGTCTTCGCCCTGCTTGCGGTTACCCAGCGCTTCATCTTTCTCGAGGACGGGGACCTCGCCGAGATCACCCGCGATGTGGTCCGTGTCTGGAACGCCGCGGACGAGCCCGTGGAGCACCCGGTCAAAACCTCCGGGCTTTACGCGGATACCGTGGAGCGTGGGCAGTACCGGCACTATATGCTCAAGGAGATCTTCGAGCAGCCCCGCGCGATCGGGGATACCCTAGAGGGACGGCTCTCCCGCAACCATGTCCTGCCGCAGGTCTTCGGCACCGAGGCCGAACGGGGCTTCCAGGAAATCCAGGCCGTCACCATCGTCGCCTGCGGCACCAGCTTCCACGCCGCCCTGGTCGCGCGGTACTGGATCGAATCACTCGTAGGTCTGCCCTGCAACGTGGAGGTAGCCAGCGAATACCGCTACCGCCGGCAGATCGTGCGTGCCGGCACCCTCTTCGTCACCATCTCCCAGTCCGGTGAGACCGCCGACACCCTGGCCGCCTTACGCATGGCCCGGCGGCTCGGCTACGCCGCCACCCTGGCCATCTGTAATGTCCCCGAGAGCTCCCTGGTGCGTGAATCCGACTTGGTGTTCCTGACCCACGCCGGCCCCGAGATCGGCGTGGCCTCCACCAAGGCCTTTACTGCGCAGCTCACCGCCCTGCTGCTGTTGACCACCGTCATCGGGCGTGGCCATGGCCTGGACCGGGAGAGGGAGGAGGAGTGCGTGGATTTGCTCCGGAGCCTGCCCGGAAAGATTCAAGAGGTGTTGGCCCTGGACGAGACCATCGGAAGCCTCAGTGAGCGATTCGTGGAAAAGCGCCACACCCTGTTTCTGGGACGCGGCGACCAATACCCCATCGCCCTGGAGGGGGCCCTGAAGCTCAAGGAGATTTCCTATATTCACGCCGAGGCCTATCCCGCCGGTGAGCTCAAGCACGGTCCCCTGGCCCTCATCGATGAGGACATGCCCGTGGTCGCCGTGGCACCCAATGACAAGCTGCTTGAAAAGCTCAAGTCCAACCTCGAGGAGGTCCGCGCCCGCGGCGGCGAGCTCTTCGTGTTTGCCGATGACCGCGTCGCCATGGCGGAAGGGCCGGACATCACCGTCATTCGGGTGCCCCGGATCGATGGCTTGGTTTCTCCCCTGCTCTTCACCATCCCGCTCCAGCTTCTGGCCTATCATGTTGCCGTGCTTAAGGGCACCGACGTGGATCAGCCGCGCAACCTGGCCAAATCCGTTACCGTCGAATAGGCGCCGCCGCCCCGTCCGCCGCTGCTTCCGTTCGGTATGTCGGGTTCCTGGTGATTATCTACCAAAAAGAGGCTATCCCCCCTCCACGTTCTCGGCGTCTTTGCGGTTCCATCATTCGGTGATTTCCGCACTCGCGCCGGGGATTTACCGCCGAGATGGGGTATTCTATAGAGTGCGATGCCGCCGCCGCTCAGCTGAGCCGGGGCGACCGGTCCGCAACGGTGAGTGTGCGGCGGCCAACCTCGATAACCCACAGGAGTGTCCAAGATGACTGAGAAAAAATCCATCCTGCGGCTGGCCTCAGCCGCCGCCTTGACGCTGGCGGTGCACGGAAACGCCTGGTCCGCGCCCCCCGTGGACCAGGCCGTCCCGTCGATGACCGCGCCGACGGTCACGACCGAACCCACTACGACCACCAGCCCGACGTCGGCACCGAGGACCGGGGAAACCCCCGATACCGGCAAAGCGACCGCCATGGGCTCGCAGACCACCCCCCGGACTACATCGAAACAAGATACCGAATCGGCCTGGATCTCGCGGTACCCGACACGCCCTGCCCGGACGGGACCCATGACCGCGGAGGAACGCAAGGTCCGGTGGGAGCAGCGAATCCGGAAAATGCGCGAGCGGGCTACGCAACGGCGCCGGGAGCTCCAGGAGACGGCGGAACGTTGGGATTCCTACTGGAAGCTCCTGGACGCCATGACCCCGGAGCAAAAGGAGGCCATCTACGCCATCTTCAACCACGGGCACCGTGGGTCAAGCCGGTGCGCTTGTCGAGGCACGGACCATCGGACATTCCCCGACCGGCCCAAGCCGCCGCGCTGGAGCCAACCCGACTACGACCTTCCGGGTGAGCCCTTTTTCCGGAGACGCGGCTATGACTACGGTTATGGTCCCGGCCGCGCGCAGCCCTATCCGTTCGAGAGATATCCCGGAACCTTCTTCGGCAAATAACCCAGGCCCGCCGCCGCGCCCGAGCCGGGAGCGGCGGAAGCCGGGAAGGTTGTCCCTGACCTGAGCCCTTCCTGACAAGACGCAAAGGGTACGGGATTCCCATCCCGATATCGCCTCCCGGCCTCCTTCCCGGAGGCTGTCTAAAAACCAACCCATTGATTTGGCTTGGTCTGGAGTTCTTAACCGTCTCGAAGTGAAGCCATTGATTCCCCCTCTCCCCAACCCCTCTCCCGCCAGGAGGGTGTCGCCACAGGCGACACCCGATGCGGTCCAGGGAGGGACCACCATTTTTAACGGCGGCAAGCCGTTGAAAATGAAAGCATCGGGACATCGCCATGTCCCGATTCGCCAGTCGCAAAGCCCAGGGATGAGCTTTTGCGACATCCTCGCCAGAGGCGAGGGGCTTTCGGCCGTAGCTAGCCTTGCAGGGCCGGGGCTAATCTGGACCGCGCGGCATGGCTCGAGTTTTTAGACAGCCTCTCAATCAGACAAAAACCGCACGGAGCGCCCAATGCGCTTTCATTCGATCTTGATTCTCCTGCTGCTCGTGCTCCTCACCGTTACGGGTTGCAGCCGTATCTCCATCCTCTATCCGCACGGCGGACCTCTTCATCGAGCAGTACGCGGATGACTACCTCTCCCTGGACGGCAATCAACTGGCGTTCTGGAACCCGAAGCTCGCCGACGCCCTGGCCCGCCATCGTTGGAAGGAGCTACCCCACTTGGCGGCCTTCTTTGACGGCCTCCTCGAGGTGACACGGGAGGGCCTGAAAACCACTAACACCACCTGCCTGATCGACGCCTTCGAGGGCCTGTACCGCCGTCAATTCCGTCTAGCCTCCGGGGTGGCCGCTTCCCTGCACCCGCAGCAGATACGCGCGTTGGAGGCCAAATTCGCGGAAGACGCCCGAAAGGCGGCGCGCAAGAGCGGCCCCGTCGGCGCAACGCCTGCGCAAGCGCACCGAACGCTAGTCCAAATCCGCCGTATGGTGGATCGGCCCCCTGAATGGAGAGCAGCGAGGCATCATCCGCGAGGTGACCGCAGCGTTGCCGAACACCTCCGCCGCTTGGGCGGCCTACCGCAAAGACCGACAGGCCGGGTTGATCCGGGTGCTGGACGGCCGGGCCAAAGAGGCCAGGATTCGCCGCTACCTGACCGACTGGCTGGCCTACCATCGGAATCTGACCCCACCACTGCGGAAGGCGCGGCGCCAGCTCGTGCGCCTCTTCATGCATCTGGACGCCAGCTTCAGCCCGACCCAACGGGCCCACTTCAAGGACCGGCTCGCCGGCCTGCGGGACGATTTCATGAAGATTCAGAAATCCTCACGCATGGTGCCCCTGAGATACGCGAAGTCCGGTCGATAGCGGCGCATCGCGGCGGAAAATTCGGGCCTGACGGGTATATACTGATTTGTTTACCCTGGCACGAGTACTTACGCTTCAATGCACTATCAGACTGACGATCTGCGTATCTCCGGCATCAAGGAGGTAGTCGCGCCTAAGACCCTGCTAGAAGAGCTTCCCATCGGCGAGCGGACGGCGCGGACGATTTACCATGCGCGCCGGGAGATCCGGCACATCTTGCAGGGCGAAGACGACCGGCTGTTGGTCGTGGTCGGACCCTGCTCGGTCCACGACCCCCAGGCGGCCATGGAATATGCCGAACGGCTGTGCGGTCTGCGCGACGCGCTCAAGCAGGAGCTCTTGATCCTGATGCGGGTCTACTTCGAGAAGCCCCGCACTACGGTAGGCTGGAAGGGCCTGATCAACGACCCGGACCTGGACGGCAGCTTCGAGATCAACAAGGGACTACGCCTAGCCCGCAGGCTGCTGCTGAACCTGGCGGAGATGGGTATACCCGCAGGCACCGAGTTCCTAGACCTCATCAGCCCCCAGTACATTGCCGACCTGATCGGCTGGGGCGCCATCGGCGCCCGCACCACGGAGAGCCAGGGACACCGGGAGCTCGCCTCGGGCCTGTCCTGCCCCATCGGATTCAAGAACGGCACCGCCGGCTCGGTAAAAGTCGCCATCGATGCCGTACACGCCGCGGCCCGGCCTCATGTCTTCATGTCCCTGACTAAAGACGGCAATTCGGCCATCTTCCGCACCCGCGGGAACGAGGATACCCATATCATCCTGCGCGGCGGCTACCGCCCGAACTACGATGCCGAGAGCGTCAACATCGCCGCGGAGGAGATCATCGCCTCGGGCCTTATCCCCAAGATCATGATCGACTTCAGTCACGCCAACAGCCATAAGAACCCCTCCAAGCAAATCCAGATCTGCCGGGACGTCGCCGGCCAGATCGGGCGTGGCGATGAGCGCCTCATCGGGGTCATGATCGAGAGCCACCTGGTCTCCGGCCGTCAGGATCCGGAGCCCGGCTCCGGGCTGGTCTACGGGCAGAGCATCACCGATGCCTGCGTCTCGTGGGATGACACGGCGCCGATGCTCCGCGAGCTGGCCGCGGCCGTGGCCGGCAGACGCCGGGAACGGTAGGTTTTCCTGATTCCCCCCTCTCTCTCCGGCAGGGGAGTGTCGGAATGACGATGAGATTTAGACGCTTACGTGATTCCCCCTATCACTACAAAATTTACCACTACCAAGCCTACAAAAGACTCATAGGCGTTCGTCCCGACCAGGTATCGATCACGGATTTCGGTGCTCCCTTCGCACCCTGGGGGTAACCTGGCATAGGAGCTCGTAGGGGATGGTGCCTGCCCGTTCCGCGATCTCGTCCACCGGCAGACCCTCGCCCCAGAGGGTGACGGGATCCCCGACCGCGGTAGCGGGCAATCCGCGCAGGTCGATGCTGATCATGTCCATGGAGACGCGGCCCACCAGGGGGGCACGCCGCCCGTTGACCAGCACCGGGGTTCCCGCAGGCGCCTGTCGCGGATAACCGTCGCCGTAGCCGATGGCCGCGACCCCCACCGGCATGTCCTCCGGGCAGACATAGGCGCCCCCATAGCTGACGCGATCCCCCCGGCGCAGACTGCGCACGGCGATGAGCCGGGTTGCGAGCCGCATGACTGGTCGCAGCTCCAGCTCGGCGGCGGTCTGCTCACCGAGGGGCGAGGCCCCGTAGAGCATGATCCCCGGGCGGACCCAGTGGGTTCGGGAGACGGGAAAGGCCAGGATGCCGGCGGAATTGCCGATGCTCAAGCGGCACCCAGCGGCAGGGTCCAGGGCGCGTAGCCGCCGGCACTGGAGCGGCGTCAGCCAATCGCGCACCTCGTCGGCCTGGGTCAGGTGGGTCATGAGTCCTATCGGCTTCTCGATCCCCGGATCGGCATCCAGGCATGCGAGCAGATCCGGAACCTCTCGCGGGTCGAAGCCCAGCCGATGCATGCCCGTATCCACCTTGATCCAGACCCGCAGGGGCTTGGCCGGTGAGGTCCGCGCCAGGAGCGCCACCTGATCGGGCTGGTGCAATGCCGGCTCGAGCCCATGTTCGCATACCGCCGCCAGCTCGTCGGCGAACAAGGCCCCCTCCAGGACCAGAATGGGCTTGGCAATCCCCGCCGCGCGCAGGCGCACCCCCTCCTCCACCCGAGCCACCGCCAGACCGTCCGCAACCGCGAGGCTGGTCGCCACCGGCACCATCCCGTGCCCATAGGCATCGGCCTTGACCACCGCCCATATCCGACTGTTCGGGGCGTGACGCTGGACCAGGCCCAGGTTATGCCGCAGGGCCGAGTGATCGATTACCGCCCGTGGATAGACCGGCACCACCTGAGAACCATTTCTTTGCCGCAAATAAACGCGAATGAACGAAAATTATCGCAAAAAATCACGCGATCTTTATCTATCCGCAGATTACGCTGATTTCCGAAGATTGTTTCGTCTTCGGCCCTTTATGGATTCCAGACTGGTAGGATATTTTGCGCAAATTCACCTTCTCAGCAAGCCAGCGGGGCGTTGTATAACTTGCTGTTGTTATTGAAAAAAGACGGCCTGTTCTGTCATCGGTCAAAGGCTACGGACTACCGTCCTCTTCGATCCGCCTGGAATCCATAAAGAGCCTCATCTTTAATCCTCAGAATCCACTTTCATGATTTCTTGTAATTCAGGGATTGTAAGCAGCCATGGTCCGCAACCCATCGCGGAATGAGTGAAGCCCTGGAGTATCTTGCCGGGCGTTGGCTTTGCCTATCTTACCCTACCAGCGGGTGCCGGGTCGGGTCAGCAGCGGTGGAAGATCAGGTTCCGCACTTGGTGTCCCAGGCGTGCGCCGCGCCGTTCGAACCGGGTCGAGGGTCGTGTCGGCGGGTGGGGATGGAAGGCGCCGGGGCCGGCGGCATTCAGGAACCGGTCGTCCGCGGCGGTGAGTAGCTCGAGCATCTGTTGGGCGTAGGGTTCCCAGTCGGTGGCGGCCTGGAACAGGCCGCCGGGCCGAATGACCCGGGCCAGCACGGATACCAGACCGGCCTTGAGGATCCGCCGCTTGTGGTGCCGTTGCTTGGGCCAGGGGTCCGGGAACAGGAGGTAGACACCGGCCAGGCTGGCCGGCGCCAAGCCCTGCTCTAGGACCTCGACGGCATCGTGACGGCAGAGGCGCAGGTTGGTGAGTCCGCGCTTTTCGATCTCGAGCAGCAGGTGTCCTACCCCCGGACGGTGGACCTCAATGCCCAGGTAGTTGCACTGGGGATGACGCGCCGCCAGCTCGGCTAGGAATTCGCCGTTGCCGAAGCCGATCTCCAGGTAGACCGGATTCGGGCTGCCGAACAGCGCCGGGAGGTCGAGAGTCGTGCCCGGATGCCAAGTGATCCCGTAGTAGGGCCAGAGGGTATCCCAGGCCCGTGCCTGGGCGGTCGTGAGACGCCCTTCGCGCAGCACAAAGCTGCGGACGGGACGGTGCCGGGGCTCACGCCTTGCTCGGGGCGGATCAGGGCGGCACCCAGTTATCATAGGAGATGTCGCGCATACCCCAGTCGTACTTGTGTGCGGCTCGCAGCTCTTCGACGGCGAAGGCCAGACCGATTTTGCCGCCGAGTCCGACCAAGCCGGCCAGCCCGGGGAGCTCGCCGGAGGGGGCGAGCTCTTTTCTCAGCGCTTCATCCGCACGGAGCCGAGCGATGAACCGGATCGCGTTTTGCACGGACATCGGCGGCTTATGTCGGCGGGGTCAGGGCTCGATGCGTGTCCCCAGGATTTCCAGGAACTTGCGCATCCACTCCGGATGGGCCGGCCAAGCCGGCGCCGTTACCAGATTGCCGTCCACATAGGCGTTGGAGAGGGTTTCATTGATCTCGCACCAACGGGCGCCGGCCTGCTCGATGTCGGGCTTGAGCGCCGGGTAGGCGGTGGCGTTTTTGCCCTCCAGCACCCCCGCAGCGACCAGGAGTTGTTGGCCGTGGCAGATGGCGGCGATGGGTTTGTCCGCCGCGGCGAATTGACGCACGATCTCGATCAGGCGCTCGTTGAGCCGCAGGTATTCCGGGGCGCGTCCGCCGGGGATGACCAAGGCATCATAGTCGGCGGGATCGGTGGTCGCGAAATCGGCGTTGACGGTGAAGTTGTGACCGGGCTTCTCGCTGTAGGTCTGGTCGCCCTCGAAGTCGTGTACCGCCGTGCGCACGGTGTCGCCGGGCCTTTTGTCGGGGCAGACGGCGTGGACCTCGTGGCCCACCATCTGGAGTATCTGGAAGGGAACCATGACCTCGTAGTCCTCTACGAAGTCGCCTACCGGCATCAGGATACGCTTAGCGGCCATCGGTTTATCTCCTTAAGGAGGATGACTTGGGGAGACCTTGAATTTTTCAAGGTGCTCTTGGGTCGGTACGGGCGATCCGGGGCGGGGCCAGCGGTATCGGTCTACCGCAAGGGGTGTTTCGGCCCCGATGGATCGGGTTTGTCGGACTCGTCGGATTTGTCGTCGCTCTGGAGCCCGGTGGCGCGCAGGAATTCCTTCTGGAAATCCGTCCACATCTCGATGCTGCGCTGGGTCATGCGGGCGACGGTTTGCAGCGGGTCCTGCGCCAATGTGTCGCGGACCTGTTGCTGCTGCTTGGCGAAAACGTTCAGGGACTGTTCCATATAGCGGGCGAACAGGCCGCGCAGGGTTCCCCCGTAGAAGCGGATGATCTGGGCCAACATGTTAGCTGTGAACAGGGGCTTACCCGCGCTCTCCTCCTCCAGCATGATCTGCAGCAGGATAGAGCGGGTGATATCTTCCTCGTTGGTGGTGTCCAGCACCCGGAACTTGTCGCCCCGCATGACCAGATTCCGCACATCGGCCACCGTAATGTACTTGCTGACCTCGGTATCGTAGAGCCGGCGGTTCGGATACTTCTTGATGATACGCTCGTCAGGCATAGGATAGACCCGTCACACAGGGATTTTCGCCGTGCTGCACGCCGCCTTCCGCACCACCCGACGCGGCCCAGGGAGGGACCGCCATTTTCGACCGCGGTACGCGGTTGAAAATGAAAGAACCGGGAAATCACCATTTTCCGATTCGTCAGTCGCGAAGCCCACGGATGGGCTTTTGCGACACCCTCATGTAAGAGATCGGGCGACCAGGGGCGACAGGGTTAGGTTCAGGCAAAGCGGCCATACGAGGGGACCGCGAGCCATCCCGGCGGTGGGATTGTCGGCGCGCCTTGAATTTCTCAGGCCCCCACTAGTCTTTACAGTATACTCCAAGCACGGCGGCAGGCCAGGCCGACGCGGGCGCCGAGCCTTCAGGGCCACCGAATAATCACTCGGGTAATGGTAAATTTTCAAGTGAAAATGGGCCACCCAGCGGTCCGATAACGGTTCAGATCTCCCAGCTTTTGCCCTCCCTGGCATCGGCAGATTCCGGCATGCCCTGCCGGAATGATGGCAAGGTTTGAACGATTATGCAATTCCCCCTATCACTACAAAATTTACCACTACTATTACTCGATAGAGAGCAACGGGTTAGTGATATTGAACCGCAGAGAGCGCGGAGTACGCAGAGGAGATGAGAGGTCGGCCTCCGGCTTCCCCTTAAATCGAAGGCAGTGGTAAATAATAGAGTGATATAATAAGATGGTTAACTCTTCATCATCCAAAATCCCACGACTTTTACCATCGACCTGGCACTGGATTTCTAAGCTCCTTTTCGGAACAATGCCGTGGGGTTTGAACCATCACCTTCAGGTGCCAATTCAATCATGGGGTTTTGAGCTATGATGACTGAAACAAAAGTCCATACTTGTCGTAAATGTTAGAGTAAAGACATTGTCAAAAATGGTACCAATGGATGTGGAAGTCCACAATATCACTGTAAAACTTGTGGGCCTTATGGTGTCCTGGAACCTCGAGTAGATTATACCGAAGAAGAAAAAGAGATCATTCTCAAAGCTTATCAAAAACACTCCAGTATGCCCGGAATTGAACGTACCTTTAGGGTTTGTCGACAAACCTTGAGCGCCTGGTTAAAAAAAGGCGGAGCAGCTCCCCCCCTTGAAACTACCCTAAAACCCGTTGATCCCCGGAAAACACCCGTGCTGGAAGCGGATGAAGTCTGGTCCTTTGTCTTCCGTAGCCACACCAAAGTTTGGCTCTGGACTGCATTGAGCTGAGAGACCCGAGAAGTGGTGGCTTACACCTGCGGTGATCGCAATAAGAAAACGTGTCAAATACTCTGGGATCGTATCCCACCGGCGTATAAAAGGCCCTGGCCTTCACCGATTATTGGAAGGCGTATCCATCTGTTACTCTCCCGGAACAACATCGTCCCGTAGGTAAATAAACGGGTGAGACGGCCCATATTGAGCGTTGGAATAATACCTTACGTCAGCACTTAGCCCACTTCGTACGTAAGACATTATCTTTTTCCAAATGTATCCATTGGCATGATGGTCTGCTTAAAGCTCTTTCTGCACCGATGCAATACCGAATTATTACCACTTGTGGGCTAAGAATTAACTCATACTATTAATCACTACTAAATCGAAATTATGTACTGGTGTCAGCCGGAGAGTTGGCGGTATTTGATGCGGTGGGGCTGGTCCGCCGCGTCCCCCAGCCGGCGGCGGCGATCCGCCTCGTAGTCGGCGTAGTTGCCCTCGAACCAGGTCGCCTGGGAATCGCCCTCGAAGGCCAGGATGTGGGTGGCGATGCGGTCCAGGAACCAGCGGTCGTGGCTGATGACGAGGGCGCAGCCGGGAAAGGCGAGCAGGGCCTCTTCGAGAGCCCGCAGGGTCTCCACGTCCAGGTCGTTGGTGGGCTCGTCGAGTAGTAGCAGGTTGCCGCCGCGCTTGATTAGCTTGGCTAAGTGTACCCGGTTGCGTTCGCCGCCGGAGAGGTCGCCGATGCGTTTCTGCTGGTCCGCGCCCTTGAAGTTGAAGCGGCTGCAATAGGCCCGTGAGGGCATTTCGTAACACCCGACGAGGATGTTGTCGGCGCCGTCGGAGATTTCCTCCCACACGGTTTTGGCGTCGTCGAGGGCGTCGCGGCTCTGGTCCACGCAGGCGATTTCCACCGTATCGCCCAGGTGCAGCTCCCCCGCGTCCGGCCGCTCCTGGCCGGTGAGGAGGCGGAACAGGGTGGTCTTGCCGGCGCCGTTGGGTCCGATGATGCCGACGAGGCCCCCTTTGGGCAGGTTGAAGGAGAGGTCTTCGTAGAGCAGGTTGTCGCCGTAGGCCTTGCGCAGTCCCTCGGCCCGGATGACCAGGTCGCCCAGGCGCGGACCGGGGGGGATGTAGAGCTCGTTGGTCTCGTTGCGGCCCTGGAAGTCGGCGGACTGGAGCTCCTCGAAGCGGGCCAGGCGCGCCTTGCTCTTGGCGTGACGGCCCTTGGGGTTGGTGCGCACCCATTCCAGCTCCTGCTTCATGGTGCGGATGCGCGCGACCTCTTGTTTCTGTTCCAGCTCGAGGCGCTTTTCCTTTTGTTCCAGCCAGGAAGAGTAGTTGCCTTCCCAGGGGATACCGTGACCCCGGTCGAGCTCGAGGATCCAGCCGGCCACCTTGTCCAGGAAGTAGCGGTCGTGGGTTACCGCTACCACGGTGCCCGGATATTCGTGCAGGAAGCGCTCCAGCCAGGCCACGGATTCGGCGTCCAGGTGGTTGGTGGGCTCGTCGAGCAAGAGCATGTCAGGCTTTTCCAGCAGCAGCCGGCCCAGGGCCACGCGCCGCCGTTCGCCCCCGGAGAGCCGGCTCACGTCCGCCTCCCAGGGCGGCAGGCGCAGGGCCTCGGCGGCTACCTCCAGGGTGCGTTCCAGGTTATGGCCGTCGGTGGCCTGGATCAGGTCTTCGAGCTCCACCTGCTCCTTGGCCAGGGCGTCGAAGTCCGCGCCGGCCTCCGCATAGGCGGCATAGACGGCGTCCAGGCGCTCCAGGGCCTGTTTGATGTGGCCGAGGGCCGTCTCCAGGTTGCCGCGCACGTCCCTGGTCTCGTCGAGCCGGGGCTCCTGGGGCAGGTAGCCGACCTTGATGCCGGACTGGGGCCGGGCCTCGCCTTCGATCTCGGTGTCGATCCCGGCCATGATGCGCAACAGGCTGGATTTGCCCGCGCCGTTGAGGCCGAGCACGCCGATCTTGGCGCCGGGAAAGAAGGACAGGGAGATGTCGCGCAGGATGAATCGTTTAGGCGGTACTAGCTTACCGACCCGATTCATGGTGAAAATGTACTGTGCCATAGTTGCTGAAACCTGGGTTCCGTCGGAACCAAAAGGGTAATTGGGTTCAAGCTATGCCGGTAGTCGATAATTCGCTAGCGGCTCAAACGCTTTCTGTCGACACGCGCTAAAATTATCGGGCCAGGGAGCGGTCAAGCGGCAACGCAGCCGGAACTGCAAGGGCGCATCCGAGTTCACCGCGACCACGGTTGCCCGAACCTGGTCGTTGCCTGCCAAGTCCAGGAGCTTAGCAAAGTCCGCGCAATAGAATCTGGGGTAATATCCTACGCTAAAAATTGGGTCGCCCGTCCGCATCAGCATTGCATCGTCATCGAACGGGTTTTGAATATCCTGCATCAAATAGAGCCGTTCTCCGGGGTCAAGAGTCTCGATCCACTCTCGACTTGCCGAGGGCATATATCGAATGCCGTGGCTGAGATACTCGACGACATAGTGATTATCCAAGGTCGGTTCGGGACAGGGAAAACCTGCAACGAGTCCGTTGCCCGCGCACCACCGCTACGCGCTAACTAATTCCAGGGCGTCATCCGACCCTTCATCCAATCCGAGCCAGCGTAGAAAGTCCCCATATTCCGGGCGTGACTTAGGCAGTAGCCAATTAGCGAATAACGGAAAGAGCACTTTGGCGACATAGACGTCGTGAAAGTTAGTCATGCGGCCGAAGGGTACGAATCGTTCGGATGCCTCCACGCCTCTCGTGTAGACAAAATGACAATCGCCGTTTTTACAGGATAGCCGCCCGACGGGCCACCAGCGACGGGTCTCCGGATCTTGCCAGGCTACAAAAAGCATTGGTAGTGGTAAATTTCAAAATGGTAGGTAGGCTGGGTCCTGGCAACTGGCCATCCCTAGCCCCTGGACTCCGGCACTCCCTGCCGGAATGATGGTGAGGTTTGAACGATTACGCGATTCCCCCTATCACTACTAAATTACCACTACCAAAAATAGCAACATGGGTCTGTACTTAGCTCATGTTCCACAGGTTCAGATTTTGAGTCTGTGGTATAAGAGGTTGTTTTTTAGGTAAAAAAATAGGAGTGCAAGCAAATGCAAGCACCCGCGGTAAGCTTCTGCGAATGGCAAGAGCACTACGCCACCGACGAGGCCTGTGCGGCGGCACTTGCCGACTTGCGATGGCCCAATGGTTTTCGCTGCCCACAGTGCGGACACGACCACGGTTGATATTGCCGCACGCGTCGGCATGATGAATGTGCTCGCTGTTACCACCAAACCTCTATCACCGCCGGGACCCTCTGTCACGGCAGCCGGGTGCCACTGACAAAATGGTTGTGGGCTCTGTACTGGGTTGGCACCGACAA